>Ga0315338_1001737_pt1 | contig 25013 bp, 32 predicted proteins | sample ASW8metaG_FD_204518 | JGI IMG/M metagenome (GOLD analysis project Ga0315338, IMG submission 204518) | Ammonia-oxidizing marine archaeal communities from Monterey Bay, California, United States - ASW #8 | ecosystem: Environmental > Aquatic > Marine > Coastal | place: USA: California | collected... | reverse complement strand
CTTGAGACCTGTTTGACTTTCTCCCAACAGATAGGCAGCCAGCTTGGTATCTTCATAGCCTAGTAGTTCTACTCCTTGCTTCTTAAATATTTTGTACTCGAACTTAGCGTTGTGACATATCTTAGTCCATAGTGGTGAGCCTAGCACGGCGGCCATCCCATGACCCACCTTCTCGCTAGGTATGTACAAGCCTGTTCGAGGTGCCATCGAGACAGAGTAGCCAACCATGTCGGCCTCGTCTGTCATGAATGTATTAGCCCTGGTCGGTGATGTGGTTTCAGTGTCAAGACCAAAGGTGCCCCAGTTGGTGAGCAGGTAAGATACAATCTCACTCTCATCACCGAGGCTATAGTCTGGCTGAGGTTCCTCTAAACCTAGTCGGGCTATCTGCTCATGTAATCGGCCAGCGTCTTCAGCTAGAGACACGCGAGCATCGGCATTGCGGATGGCAAAAGCAGGGTGATACCAGGGCACAAGGATACCTGACCACACGTCGGGTATCTCTGCGTACCTAGCTATACCATGTTCGGCTGTAATCTTAAACTTACTGTCGAATACTTTGGCTGCTGTACCGCCCAATGTCACTATAACTTTGGGGTTGACTTCTTTTATCTCCTGATATAGGTAAGGTAGGTAGGGCTTAACCTCGCCTACTTTAGGTGTTCTATTATCTGGAGGTCTATGCTTGCATACATTTGTAACGTACACAAACGAACGCCGTAAGTCAGTGAAGCGCTCCAGTAGTGTCCCGAAGAGCTTGCCGGACGGCCCACTGAAGGGCCGACCAGCTTGGTCTTCAGTAGCACCAGGAGCCTCACCTATAAACATCCAGTCGCATGGCATCGGGCCGTCACCAAGGACGGTGTTGCCAGGGAAAATGGTTGTTGGTAGTGGCACCTGTGCTGTAAGTTCCATCAGTGACCGCCTAGGTCTACCCCTAAGGCGTCATACTCATGTCCTAAGGTGACATGCCCATTCATGATACTGTTAAGGTCACGACCAGTTTGTATGTGTTCCTCTAGGGCCTGCCCGAGAGGGGAGTCTTCGTAATCTTGTCCATGTAATGGTTGCATCAAGAACCTAAAGATGTCAGGGTTATCACACAAGACTTGGTAAAAGCCTTGGGCAATCCCTGCTACCTGTGCCTCGTCGAGACGCAAGCCCTCGCAGTACACATTAGCTATTGCATGTGTAACCTCGTGGACTAGCACGTTGCCTTGAAGTTGGAGAGGTAGGTCATCACGAATGCCTATCTCTAGATTCGCGGGCAGGTAGTGCCCAAGCAAACCGCTGTTGATTAAGTCATGGTTGGGTGAGCTAACCGTGATGCATAAGCCCCCTACAATAACGTCGCCTATTTGTTCTAGTTCCATATAAGTATACTCCTTAAATTAAAAAGCGGGCCCGAGTTATACTCGTGACCCGCTCCTTGTAGTAGGTTCTCAATTAGACACTGAAGGCGGTAGCTTCAGTAGCACTAATCTTAAACCCCTTGGGTGGGGAAGACATTGCGTAGAGTTTACTTATCTTTTGGTAACCGTTCTTCCCGTCGTTAATCTCACCGATGAATGATTCACCGACCATTTGTTGAGCGACCTCATCTAAGAGAGTCGAGTCCCAACTACTGGGGTTGGTAACGACAGGGCTCCGACCGTTGAGGACTGACCGAGTATCTTTAATGAGCTTTTTTCGGTTGTCTTCTTCGGAGATAGAGAACTCACGTCCGTCGCCAGTCGTACCAGAGTATTCCCCTAGTGACCAAGTGTGGCGAGGGCCGTATGCTCCAGCGCTAGGGCCGGAGGCTACCTCGGTTCGGATGTTGAGTCGGGGGCGACCGTCGTCCCAGTGGTCAGCCTCGGCGTCAACTACTTTAAGATGGTATACCCCACTAGAGATACCACCGCGCAATTCTTCTTCCGTGTAATCGTAGAAACCTTTAATGTCTGTACTCATGTAGTTATTTTACTCCTGTTAAACTATTCTTATTCATTGCGTCCACCATGCGCTTGTGCACATCTGGGAAATGCGGGTTAACAATCTGCAAATCCTCCCCAGCAGCGAGCCACTGGTGCTCCCACTGATTTTTAACGTAGAACTCACCCGTGCGAACCATATTTAACATGTGCGCTGGCAACGTCTTGCCTTCAAATTGTCCCTCAGTGACCCGCATCATCTGAGTTTCCATGTATAGCACGTAGTTAAAGTAATGGGGGAAGTGGAGTCTGAACGACCCACGCAAGGACGGATAGTAATCGAAGTCTACGAAGTCAGGGTCACCTGCTATCGCAGACCTATTACCACGCCGTTCCTTTTTCCTCTCCATCACACGAGCTGTGACTAGAACCGTACACCCAAGTGCAACAGGGTCAAGCCGAATCATGATTGAGAACATCTGACTGAGCAGAGCGTTCCACTTCTTGAACTCGTCGCTGCCTGCATTGGTGGCTTGGAACACTTCCTCAAAGAGGAGGTCAAACTCACTCATGCCATCGACGACAAGTACATCTAAGCAGTTGCCCTTGCTTGCTTCATGTAGAAGCATCTCAGTCACGGCCTCAAATCTCTCCAGCCAATCCATGCTGTCAAGGTTGGGTGAACTGAACCGTAGCGACGTACCCTTCTCCGTTTGGCGGAAGCTTTCAGGTACGGCTAGTGCAGGGTTGTCTTCCCTGCCGAAGGTTACGAGCTTGGCGTTGTCCGTGATAGACACTTGTGTACGCCAGTCGAAGAATGCTGATACGGCTAGTGCGGTTTTGCCTGAACCTGGGCCGCCGTAGATAAGCCCAGACGTAGCTGGTTGGTAGAGCATAGCTCACCTCTCAATTTATTAACCCTATTATACCATAAATTTCAGTGGTTGTCAATAGTCTGCTTCGAGCGCCCGTAGCTTTTGCGTTATCTCTCTGTTCTCTTCTCTTAGCTCACCGTTGATACGTCGCTGCTCTTGGGATGCCTTACGTAGATGCTTGTTCTCATCTGACAACCTGAGTATCTCATCCAGTTGGTCTTCAATGATATCATCTAACTCAGTACGAAAAGTCTTTGCCATTAGTTATCTCCTTTATATAACAAGTACCCATACGCCAATGGCTATGGCTATGTCTGCTGCTGCTGCCAGGAACATTCCTATAAGCATGGCTTTACTGTATCTAGTCATGTGGCCTACGCTCCGTATACAATTCGTCTATGATTCCATTGGGGTCAGCTCCTGTAATGATACCCTTACAAATAGGGCTGTAGTCACAGAAACTACAAGCTCGTGAGTATCGGGGCTCCATCCTACTGCGGTTAAACCTACTGCCCATGCTCCCTATCTCTGCACAGGTGGCCTCGTACATAGCTGGTGTGAACACCCAGGCTGGCGAGTGAGGGGCTGGCCCTGTCCCTGTAGTTGGTAGGCATAGGTACTTGTAAGTTATTATCCTATTGGGATGCTCTTGCTGAAGCACAGCCGCATAGTACCGTAGCTGTGGTGACCACAAAAGGAAGTCAAGAGGCTCTGTCTTTGTAGTCTTCACATCTATAAGCTCTAGTCTATCTACCTCGTAGCCTGTGGCTAGACCATCGACCAACCGATACATGTCAGGCCTGCCGTGCAGCTCCACGTCCCCGAACGTACCTGATATGTCACGCTCTACAAACCAATGCGCTTTCCATATCTCATTAGGTATCTTGTTCAATGCACGTATCACACCAGGCAGGTACTTCTCTACCTGTTTCTCTGGCTCATAGTTGTGCTCGAACTCATGTTCTAAGCAGTCGCGCGCCCTCAATGCCATGTCTTCTTTGGTGGGTATCTCGTTCGGGAAATCCCGACAGATAGTCTCGACCACAAAGTGTACCGCCTGGCCTGAGGCCATCGGTGCTGGTCGGCTCTGGTCGATGGGTTCAATGCGGGCGTCGTATCGGTAGTGCCACTTGCGTTGGCAGTCATTCCACGTAGCCAACTCCGACGGGCTCACGCTAACCATCTCTTTCTTGGGGGTCACGGCTTTGTCGTCTTGGTAATTCACTTGAGTGCCTCCTCCTTACTATCCACAACTCGTTGTGGTATGCCTAACTCTCGCCATTCTTCTGGTTTAGCCAGTAAAGCATTGCGAGTAGAGCCGAAGTGACGATGCAATTTGGTTGCAATTGTTCCACCTATTCCTTTTATATTTTTCAAGAACCATCCCTTGTTACTAGGCTTAGCCGACTTCTTATCCGTGCGGGCTATGGATGCCAAGGGTGTGCGCCCACCAGCTAGGGACGGACGGTACTCCCCTAACCAAGCAGGTACATCCTCATCTTTTGTAGGCCCAGGTAGTATGTATACACCTAAGCACTGTAGTCGTACGATGTCCACCCACACATGGAAGAGGTCGGTTGAAAATCTACTGGTCTTAGGCACCCCACGTAGTAGTAAACACGGAACGTCTACCTCCTTCAACAATGTCCTCATCTGTCTAGACAGGCGGCCTGCACGTACGGATGTGTCCAAGTCTCCTGGTTTCTTGGACTCCACCCCTACCACACTGTCACCTGCCACAAACACCATGTCAATACGGTGAGGCATTCTTAGCCTAATGATGCCCTCTCCTTTTAATTTTTTCAACTCGTTGCTGTCTATATAGAGGGCAGTCTTTGGGCCGAGGTACACGTCATCGTACAGCAAGTTGTCGTTCTCTATCCTAAACATTAAATTATATCAGGGTTGTCTTGAACCCGTGCCCTACGCTTACGCGCCTTATCTGCTAGGCATATCTGGCAGTAGGTCTTGTCGTTCTTGTCACGACTGAGCTGACTACCACAGTTCTTGCAACGGACAGCCCTCTCCCGTTTGGGTTTTGTTTTTATTGCTAGGTGGTCTGGGCTTAGGCAACCAATCGTACCACACGTCTGGTCTATCGTTGACCGTGGTGGTATCGCACCGTTTGCCTCTTCCCATACAGCGCGCTGCATCCAGAGTGTCCACGCGGGACGACCGTAATACTTACGACCCTTCCAGCCTGTACATCCAGACTCAAGCGCAATGAAATAACGTCTCGCCTCACTAGGTATCATGTTAAGCTGTACCTCTGAGGTCGCTGATTGTCTCCGACTATTATACCTTGTTTTGTCAAAATTGTCAAGGCCTCCGATATGGTTGAGCGCGCACGGCGCGTTATAGTTTCTAGTTCTTCTGCTGTTGAAGGGCTATCCGTCAGCACCTCAAGTATGATACATTGTGTTGGGCCTAGCTTCTCAGGTCTACGTATAAACATAAGAGGGTCAGGCTCGACCATCATCATGGGCAGCCTACCAATCTCCGATGTTCTGTTGCGTTGTGTTAGACATGACAGTTGTACATAGTGCTGGTCAGGCCCATCGTGTTTCATAAGCCAGAACGACCTGGCCCACGCCTTCCATGTAAAGGCGCCGAAGTAGGCGTTATCCCCCTCGTCTATCGCATCGCCACCCTGGTCACGGATAGCTCTGTGTGTATGGTGCAGCATGATGACAGCCGAGCCAGTCAAGTGCTGAAACCTATTGAGATTCTGTGTGAACATACCAGCAGGTTCGTCATCCTTCATCGACCCTTTCATGAGCGCGTAGATAGGGTCAAAGATGGTTAGCTCAGGCTCAACCTTGGCTGAAAACTCAAGCAGTTTGTTAAACCCATCGGCTGTATTCATTGCGACGGTAGGCACAGGCCAGTACCACAACCAGTCGGGTGGCACGGGAAACCTACGCCCCATCGCACGGCCTCGGAACTGTAGCTCATCAACGTCGCCCTCACCTGCAATATACAGGACACGGTGAGGCTCACTCGCAGCAGGAAATCCTAGAAACGAGTGAGCCCCAGCCACACAAGACGCCAGTTGCTGAGCAAGCAAACTTTTACCCACCTTGGGCTCAGCCACACACATTATCTTATCCCCTGAGGTCAGAACCCCAGGTATAAGCATGGGCCTATCATCTAAGTTGATGCTAAGTAGTTCCTCGGACTCATACAGAATGTCCGATTCGTGTGGTATTACCAATCCGACCAGTCCAATTTTTTAGGATTGCGCCCTTTAGGTTTTAGTGGGGTGGTCTCGGCCTCATCGTAAGCCTTGCGAGCAGCACCGATGAGCTCCATTTGTTTGGCAGGCTCCGCAAAATCATGCGTACCAATGGCTGGTTCGACCTCGATTGTCAGCCCTTCCGGTATCACGATAGACCAGACACCATCGCTTGTCTTACAACACACCGCATCATCTGCCTCACGCGTGATAACCTCGACCAACTCAGGGTACGAGTCACGCCATAAAGTATTCGATGATGTGGCATCCGATGATATACGGACACGAAGTCCTATGTATTGCGCTAAGGTTTTGTGTAGTTCCTTAGAGTTCATAGCTAATCTCGTCGATGTCATCCACCATACCCACTAGCCCACCGTATAACATACGTAGGTCAAAGTTCACACCACCTTCCTCCTCGTTCTCTCGACCTTCGAGTATGGTAGCAACTAAATCTATTGCCTCTTGTACTTTTTCCGACACGCTCTCTAGCATAGCGCGTTCTCTATTCCTCATTAGTCTTCTCCGTATTCGTCATCTAAGTTAGCCCCACCCTTACGCATAAAGTTTTCTTGGGCTTCCAAGACCACTCGCGTAAGGGCAGCTATGCGTACTGAGGACGGTAGGTCTAAGACCATAGATAGGTCTGTGTCTCCGCGACACCCTACACTTGGGGAACACTCAGTACCTGTCATTTCTGACGAGCGGTTGACTATGCCACAGCGTGTGCACACGGCGCCAATATCAGATAGCTGTTTCATCAGCTCTTGCATGGCAAGCCATGAGCATAGCAAAGTAGCACAGTCCTGCCCCACAGGGACAGCCGCGAGTGCATCACCACTTGTTTTTACTCGGAACAATACATCCATTAGCTCATCACTAGGTAGACTAGGGTAGTCCACACCCCTGTGAATATGCCCATCGTGAATAGCAGGTTCCAACTGTCTTTATTTTTGTTGAGTTTCATACGTATATCTCCTTAATAAAATGCCTTGTAAAACATTGAGTCATCTAAGCATGACCCACACCACCCAGACCGCTCACTATCCGTGTCATCGTAGGGTCTGAAGAATTCCCCGTACCTGTAAGCGTCACAGCATTGGGACAGCCACTCGAATTGTTTGTTATCGTTGGCTGTCGTTATCTGCTCCTTGTCGTACTCACACAGCTCACATAGCGAGTCACCCGTGCAGTCCATCGGTCTCTTGCACATGTAACATACACAGTTAGCCATTACTCCTCTTCCTCGTCGAACATATCCTGGAAGAACTCTTTCATGTCTTCAAAATTTTCTAAGCCAAACACGAACATGCCTGGAGGCATGATAGGTGGTGGCACATGGAAAAGGTCGGGGTTCTCCTCAACCAGCGCGTAGTCTAGCTTGTTAGGCTCAGACGTCATCTCCTCTTGCTCCATGTTGTACCTATTAACAACACTCACAATGTCCCCACGTACTCGTCGTATGTATGTATCCATAAGAGCCTTGGAGTTAAAGTTGCCTGCGTGCCCATTGTGTAGATGTAAATGCTTAATGGGCGTGTCGCATTGCGGGTTGCCACTCTTGGATAGGTTGACCTTTAACCCGTCAGGTATTTTCTCCTGTTCCGTGTTGGTCACAAGGGACATGAAGTGCACTGTCCCTGAGATAAACTCGCCACTGTTAGAGTCCCGTTTCACATAGCTGTTGATTTCCACTTTCATCGTTCGCCTCTCCGTGTAATGATTTGTAATATTCGTGCAGTAAATCCTCTTGCCCCAGTGTTTCAATGGCTTTGGTGCAGTACCTCCCATGTATATATTGTATAGCGTCATTTGCTGCCCAACCTTCATGAATCAGAAGGGCTCCTAAGAACGTACCCGTTCGACCATGACCACCGATACATGCAATCTCAATGATGTCTTGTCTATTGTGTACGTATGGTATCACCCAATCGATAGCCTGGGTTAGAATGTCCACAGTAACCACGCCGAAGTCAGGCCAGCCTATGTAAAGCGATGCTGGCTGGCTTAAGTCAAGGTCGTGGCTCGTGTTAGACGCAAGCCTGCCTTGGAACCACCCGTCATCTAGGTACACACCTACCGTTGGCATATCCGCAACGGTCGGGGTTGACTTAAGTCCTGAGCTACCAGTCAGATGCACCGTGTAAGAGTCTTTCTCTCCCGTAGCCTCGAACATAAACGGAACCATATGATGGTTGCATGGCTGATAGTTAATCCCCTTACCTGACGATGACCACGTGTCCTGGTACGTAGTCCAGTCCCAATCAGAAACATGACTGTACTCGTAGGTCTTAGCCGCTAGGCTACTGCCCTCGTATGCCTTGAACTGGTTTGGCCCCACGTAATCAACACACTCTTTGCATATCAGACCCGTGGTTTGCCAGGCTGTGCCGTATACAGCTTCGGACTCGAGTATATTGTCCCAACATAACGCACATTTTTTCATTACCATTATGCTTCCACCGTCCCCTTGAACGCGTCCACTACTACTTTCGTTCCGCTCTGTAGAACGCCGAGCCTTTCGACGCTCACGACGCAAGGTTTGTTTAGTTCTCTGCTTACGATTGCTGCGTGACATGTACGTCCTCCAATTTTTGTAGCGATTCCTGAGGCCTTCATCATGAGCGGAACCATGTGTGGGTTCGTCATGACTGCCAGTAGTATGTTGCCCTCGTCAAACATCATGTTCTCAGCATCACCCTCGGCCCAGCGTGCGATGCCCTCTGCCCTACCCTTTACGACCGCACGACCAGTCATCACGGGGTAGTTCCATGCCTTGTCGCCTGTGGTCAGAGGCCGTGCTTGTAAAATCCATAGCCTACCATCCTTACCGATAGCCCACTCGATGTCCATAGGTGTGTCGAATATCGTGGCTATCCTTTGGCAAGTCTTGTGTACGTCTACCATCATGGATGTCATGGAGGTTTTCGACAAGTCCTCGAAGTCGTTAGGCAGGCCAGGTGTGAAGTAACCCGTGGCGTTGTCAACCTCGTAACTCTCTGTCGGGTTAATCTCACCAGCCACCAGCTTGTCACCCAACCCCATCGTGTACTCTATGACGCTAGTACCCAAGTCCATGTTGAATGGGTCAGACGTAAAGGTCACACCTGATATGTATGAGGGAACCATCTGCTGTACGAGTACGGCGATGCCTTTATCAACCTCGCCCTTCGCGTCGCGGTATGCCTCAGCCTTGGCACCAGACTCACGACACTCGATGACTTTTGCTATGATGCCCTCTTTCTCCACGTTCAGGAACGTGTCGTGCTGACCAGCGTACGAGGAGTCGGCGCCGTCCTCGGCCAGGCCTGATGAGCGTACGGCATAGAGGCCGTCGTGACCAGTCGATAGACCACAGTCATCCAGGTACCGGAGTATGTGACCAAGCGAGTCATCGCCTAGTAAGTCCAGCCTCTCGTCGGGCTTGATGGCGAATCCCATTGGGACACGTAGCCCCTCGAACCTGAGTCGAGCCAAGTTACCAGCCTTAGACCCATAGTGTGTTGATACGTGAGTGTTCCAGTCGTTTAAGTAGAGCATTGTTACTCATTTACCTCAGTATATAGTTGTGTGATAGCAGGGCTTGCGTTTTCTAGTAGCTTGTCCGTACGGTCTTCCAGATTTGCGTTCAGCACGTTCTGTAATCTGTACGTGTCCCATAACTTACCGAAGAACTGACCGCCGTTGTGTTCCAATCCCCAGCACATGTCCACAAACGTTGTGTCTGAGATTTCTGCACCCTCGAACATCTTAAGTGTGTGGGCTATGTATGCCCACTTCTCACCTCCATATGTATGACTACCGAACAGCTTGAAGGCGTTCTCGGCCCACTCGAGAGCCTCGAACCCATACCTACGTCGGAAGCTGTACCACCCGTCCCAAGCCTCGGAGCGTTCGCCTGAGATTTCATTTTGCAAGGACTCAAGCAACTCAGGTGCTATCTCCGAGAGGTCGGTTATGTGGTTCAGCGTGTAACGAAGCTCACCACCGACTACCATGTCTGTGTAATCTGCGAAGGCCTCGGCTAGTGTGGCTGTGCGATGGGCGAACTTGCCCTCGTCCTTACCGTCTAGCCATAGGTGTGCAAGGAGATACCAGTCGGCAGCTTCACGAGCTAACAACATCCCTGGGTTGAGTCCCCATGTGCCCTCCGCGACCTGATGCTCGTGACTTTCCTCGTCGTGTTCTTCCTCGTAGTACTCGTCCACGTAATCCTCGTATTCGTACTCGTTGATTTCCAACTCGAGCGTGTCGTCCTGTTCTTCTAGGTCTGGCATCATACCACCTGCGTATAGAAGTTTCAGGGGTAGTATATATAGAGTCGTACCCCCGTGCCGCATGTTAAGCGTCTTTCTTGTATCCTGCGTCGCGCATGTTACGTTCGGCCCAAACCTTACGACACTCGATACACAATTGCCGTGTCTCAAACGTGTCTGGTTTTGGGTCAAACGGCGTACTGCACACCGCGCATTTCTTAAGGCTCACTTGTTCGGCCCCCCTGTGTTATATATATTACCCTCGAATTTTCTATACTCACCCCGAGCTTCAGCATTGTACCACACTGGGTCGATTTTGTCAAGCCTCAGCAACAGGGCGCGCACTACGGTACGTATCGTTATGTTACGCATTGGCTTCCTCGAGGGCAAGCTCTTCCTCTACGATAGCTGCTTCCTCCGCGTCTGTGGATGTGAGTTCTTCGACTGGCTCCTCCGTGTCGAGGTTCCAGATTCTGCCGTCTATGTATCCGTATAGTGTGGGCATGTTAGTCCTCCTTAAGCTGAACAGTTACGAATGCGTCCGTGCAACCTGCGAGGAAATCTTCCTTGCGTATGTATAGGGAACCGAAAACCTTCGAGTCCTTAGACACGGCTGCTAGGCATATGCAGTTGTCGGTCTCTTTTTTGTATGTGAACATGACCTCGAACAGGCCTTTGGTTTGTGTGTCTTCCATGTTGCGTCCTCCTAGACTTTGCGTGATTGGGTTTGAGTGGCCTTAGCTTAGCACACTGAGCCAGATTTGTCAAGTCAACGCGCGCCAGTGTGTAACGTAATGTTACACGAGGCTGACGCTGTTAGTCCTTACGTGGTGTGCATGTATGTGCCTCCCCCCACGGGAAAGGCAAACCGCATTTCCCGTGTACTACGTTACGTGTGAGTGCGTGTAAGAGCAGGGCTGGTAGGATTCTCATACTCGCACCTTATGACCAGGTTTTTTTGCCATGTGTAGGAGCATCTTGTGTGCGTTGTCTGAGGAATACCAGGCGTCGCATGTGTCACACTCAAGGCGACCACCGCTCCTGAGGATGATGGGTTCTGGTACGCTAACCGCACGTGGCCCGCCTATGTTAACTAGGCCGTCTTCCTTGCGCTGTATGTAAGCCTCCTTCGTCTCGTCGTCGTATGGGTCTGGGCATGTAACGGGGTGAGGGACTACCGTGTATCCGGCAGTCCCCTTACGTGTGTATGTTGCGTAATACCCGTACAACTCTGGTGGTTGCTGTTGCATCTCTGCGCCTGCGGAGTTTTTAGCCATTGTGTGTCACCTGTGTATCTTCGTGTATGGTTCGAGTATCTTCAGCTCCGTCCACCGTGTATGTGAAGCGAAGCCACTGTTGTGTGGACATGGACATGACTTGGCGAACCATACGTTCGCCATTCACACGATAGTCAGTGCCGTCCTCCTGTACGGCGACTTCCAGAATCTCGTAACGACCCGTGTGTGTGTTGAAGTTTAACTCGTATGTGAAACGCATTATGAAAGCACCTCTTGTGTTAGGCTTATGCTATGCTCGAAACCGTTCTCCGTAAGCCACTCGGCTTTCTGTGTCATCTGTACACCAGCCAGGCATGTGTCCCATGTGTATGGAACCGCCTCGTCCTTGTATCTCACCCAGTCTATAACGCCGTTGAACTCCTCAGTCACCTGACGTGCAGGGTTGATACCGTCTCCCTTGTGTGTCGTCCATGTTACCTGGTATGTGTCTAATTGGGGCATCTTGTGTGTCGCTCCTGTGTGTTAGTCTGCCCTGACCCCGAGGGGCCAGGACTTCCAGTATCCTACCATGCTGGAGTTTTTTTGTCAATTTGAGCCTAAAACGGCCTTGCGACGTATGCTACGTGCGGTACTTAAACGGTACGCGATACATACGAGCTGGAAAAGCTGGTTCTTTATGCACCTGAGGCTGCGAAAGCCTCGCGGAGGCGCTGATTTGGTATTTCTTACATGCGGGCGGTACGAGGAATCGGGAAAAATGTGTCTTATGAGGACAAAATCAGGCCTCGTAAGGGGCCAAAAAATAGGGGCCTTGTAAGGGGCCAAAATAGGGGCCTTACGTGAGGCCTTAAAAATTGAGGCCTTACAAGAGTCAAAATCAATTCCTTATAGGGTATTGCACTTATAAGTTGACTATGGTAGTTTGTTTATGGCAGTCACAAATTAAATCATATAAGGAACAATTAAATACATTATGAGCAATCAGACATTCACAATCGAACAGATAAACAGCCTTACAAAGGAGGAATTAAAGGCTTATGGAATCAGCCTATCCACAAGGAAAGAGAAATCACCTGAGGAAAAACTGAAGTCCGAACGGTATCAGGCTTATACAGACTATATGAAGTCTCACAAGGCACAAATGCCAAATGCCTCATGGATTTGCACTGATGATAGCCACAAGGATAAGACTGGCTCACGTCCGGCGAGCTTCAATGAGCTTCCCATGATTAAGCACATTATCAAGACCAGTTGTAAGGCCACCAGATATGCAAACTCAGACCTATTCGTAAAGCATGGTGAGGATATGCTTACGAGAAAGCATGTAACGCTCAAGTGGGCCACTGAAAATCTAGACCGTGCCACACAAGAGAAAAAGATACGAGACGTCGAAAAGGCTGAACGTGACCTGGCCAAGGCCAAGGCCTTACTAGGCTAAAAGCTACACAAAATCACGGTTCAAGGCCTCTTGTGCTGACTGTCCACAAGAGGCCTTTTTTTATGCCATTTTCCCGAGCCTGAAAACGCCATTACAAGGCCTTAAACCCTACGACCTACTGTCAGTACCTGAGAGGCCTCCAGACCGTGCTATGGGCCTCTCAGAGCCATATAAGGCATATCTAGGATTAGACTAAATCATAGGCTGATAGGCCGTGAGGCCGTCATTACTGGCCTAGTCGTAAGGCCTCCGGATTAGGGCTCACAAGGCCTCCGGAGTGATAGCCATACAAGGGAAAATAGCTAACGTAAGGGCCAGGCTTGAATGACTCTCACAAGGCCAAATAGGAAAAATGCCTTATAAGGAAAGAAACCGCCTCACAAGGCCCAGATAAACGGTTCCGCGGAATGACGTCTTTCTTATATATACAGGTACCCCCTCGTAAGATTTTGATTATATCTTGCGGGCAACCGTAACGATGGTTAAGAAACGTGTGCACATTACGTCTATGATTTCCGTTAAAGAATCAAGGTGCCGCACGGCGGGGGCAAGCACGTCGAAAAACACCCGCATTCTGACGAATCCCGACGCATCTAAATGCCCAAATGTGAGGACTTGACAAACTTATCAAAATGTGGTATAATCAATAGTGGAGGGCCAATGCAACATGGTGGAGCACGCCCAGGCGCCGGAAGACCTAGGTCTGGGGCGAGTGTGGGTAAAGACAACGAAATTGTAGCTAAGAAGCTAAAGGGTGGCGCGCACGCTGGCTGGGAAGTGCTGGCTGACGAGTACCCTTCTTTAATTCGGTTAGCGGTCGAGTTCGCTAAAGGCGAGATTGATGGCAAGCCAAATTCCTCTATGCTTAAAACACTATTAGAACTAATGCCGAAGGTGGTTGGTGCGGATGCTGACTCTGAAGATGCAACCATCATCCAGCTTGTAAGAGAGTTACGTGGCTCAGCTAATTACAACACAAACAACACAAACGACAACAGCGCTAAACCCAGCATGGAACCACATAGTAGCGGAGATAGTCCTCCCCCGGTTAACATACGATTCTAGAGAACAGGGAGACTTGCCCGTAGAGCTATGGCCTGAGTGGCAGTCAGTATTTGATTGCCCTGCCTCTTTGCTTTTAGCTATGGGTGGTGAAGGCTCGGGCAAATCATTTCATGGTGGGCTGTATGCAACCTGTCGTATGTTTTACGACCTGCAATTTAACGGCTCGCTTTATTGGGTTGTAGGGGCTGACTTTGAAGATGCTCGCAAGGACTTCGACTATATAGCCGGATTCCAGCAGCAGCTAGATAATGTGGCACAACTTTCAATGCCCTCTCACCTTGACCAGCAATGTACGCTAACAACAAAAACAGGGCAAAAGGTGGTGACCATTTCATCCTATGACTTCACTAAGATTGCTCGTGAAGAGCCTGATGGGATTATCGGAGCCGAAGTATCTCGTTGGTACCAGGAAACTCTTGACAGATGCGAGGGGCGTCTCATTCGGAAATACCCTCACTCATGGGGTATCTTCACAGGGTCTTTCGAGTCCTCTGATGGCTGGCTACCATCACTTTATAGTTTTGGGCAAGGCCCAAACGACCGCGATTTACGTAGCTTCTCAATCCCCTCATGGGCTAATAGAGTTAAGTACCCTCTGGGCCGCGAAGACCCCGCCATCAAACGTGCAGAAGCTGGGCGTTCGCCTGAAAAATTTATGGAAAGGTTTGGGGGAAAGCCAGTCCCATCAAGAAGATTAGTTTGCCACAATTTTAGAACTAACCTTCATGTAGACTATAGCTTAGAGTATGACCCAGACTTGCCAGTATATGTAGGCATCGACCCTGGTGGCGTAGTTTATGCTATTGTCTTTGTACAGTTTACTGAAGACGGCGAGATACACATCATAGATGAAATCTATGCCCATCGCTGGACACATGAAGATGTCATCAATGAGTTCTTAGGCCGCCCCTATGGTCGCGTTGTAGAAGGCGGGGCAATAGATGTTGCTGCTAAGCAGAATCAAAATGCGATGCCAATTGCAATAGACGAATGGCACAAAGATACAGGATTATCACTATGGGCACAGAAACATGCAGTCGATGATACAGTGGAAAGGCTCACTTGGGCGCTTTCTAACAATCCTAATACTGGCCGACCTCGCTTACGTATCAGTCCCAGGTGTGTTGGGCTCATCTCCGAAATGGGTGGGGGCCCTTCCCCCGTACCCGACGGAGGGTCATGGATGCGGTACGAAAGCAAAGCAGGATTAGGGCCGCCAATGCGGCGTAATGACCACGCTTGTAAGGCCTTAGCTTACCTACTAGCAGGCCCCTATGGGCAGCAAGCATATGACATGGCGCTAGATAAGTTTGAGTCAATTAGTTACGTAGGAGACTCTATTTACTCGACGCGTGGCAGTAGGGATTCGGCTGAGTATCTACGGAGGACAGGTGGCAACTAGCACAAAACGAATTACTGAAATGCACGCTAACCTAGAGCGCTATTATGGCAGGGCCCATACCTCTATGCAGCGGGCGGATAAGATGCACAACCAAGATTTTAGCGGCATTATAGATGTGCCATATGAAATCCGTGTCTTCTTGTCTAGCACAGCGGCTAACATTATTGATGGGTATCGTAACCAGATACGCACTAACGAACCAACGGTTAACTTCCACCCTGGTGATAACACACGTACTGCTGAACGCAAGGCGGTATTGATGAAGAAGTGGGGCTATGGGATGTTAGAACGTGAGCGGTTACGCGCAGCAATCGACCCTAACCTACAATGCGGTTTTGACCTACTATTAAGAGGCGCCGCTTGTAAAAAGATTATGGTTGACGTTGATAATATGGTAGGCCCTTCCCCTAAGAAAGGCTCTCGTGGGTACAAGGACTGGGAAACTAAGGCCTTAAACTGTTGGCCTTACATCTCGCGGGCTATCGACCCGCTATCGGTTTTCCCTTCTCCTGGCGACGTAAAGCCTTTACCCTTTATGATTGAGAAACAACGGCGGCCAGCGGCTCAGATGTGGGCACAGTACCCAGAGTGGCGCGACCCGAAGCGTGATACTAAAGAGGGGCAGAACCCTGCTCGCTTAGTAACATGGTTAGAGTATTGGTCTAAAGACGAATACATCGTAGAGGCTGATGGCGAAGTAGTATTTGAAAAGGAGAACCCCTATGGTTTTGTGCCATATATCTTCGAGTGGTCAGGGCTCGGAAGGTCTCATTCTGATGGTGACCCGTCTCATCTCGCTGTGGGGATTCTAACCCATATCATTGGGGAGTTAGAGGAAGAAGTCAGGCTAAAGACCGCTATCTCTGTACAAACACAGATGCACGTCTTTCCGCCTATCCTTACAACTGAAGACCCACGTAAAGTGGCAGCACAGTTTGGCTTAGGCCCTGGTAAGGTTATACGACATCCACCAGGCCAGCCACCCGAGTATATGAAATATCCGGCGCCTAACGAGAACCTATACCGTTTCCTAGGAGCAATCCAGGAAAACATCTCTAGGGTTGCTTCAAGTGCTTTGTCAGGCGGTCGTGACCCTGGCGTGCAATACGGAGTATTGCAAGCCCAGATGGTTGGTCAGGCTCTGACAACAATCGCACCAATACGTATGACACTTGATGGGATAGCAACGCAAACCCTTAATATGATGGCTACAATGGCTGGCAGGCTAGACCTGCATATGTCCGTACTAGGCTCTATGGAGCCAGTCGAGGAGCCTGTTAGGGTTGTTGGTTCAGACTTTGAGCACATGAACTTTACAGTATCGTTTGAAGCTGTTGACCCTGCTGAGAATGATAGGGCCCTTATGGTTGGTGAAGCTCTACGACGGGCTGGAGACATCTCACAGAGAACCTTCTGGGAGAAGTACCTCAAGCATGTTATTGCTGACCCAGACCAAGAGTATATCAACCTCTGGGAAGAGTCAATACTACAGCACTTGCTCAAGACTGGTGCTCTATCGCAAATTGTTATGGATGAAGCTATGCAGGCGCAGCTCTCGCAGCAAGGTGAGCAGGCGCAGCAAGGAGCACAAGATACGATACAAAAGGGAGCCCCGCCTAGTGATACTATCTCTGTCGCTGGTAGACTACAAGCCTCAGAGATGGAGCAAATAGCGGGTACTCCAGGGGCACTAACGCCCCCACGTGAAACAATGGCACGGGCTATGGATACGGCAACTAAGACAGCGGGAGGCTAACATGGAAAAGGATTTTAGCAGATTAGCTATAGAACAAACAGAACGTACTATTGGCAAACTACAAAAAGGCCTCAAAGGCCGTATGCCTTATGGCCCTCGTTCTGTCGTTAAAACAAACCTAGAACAACGGTTAGAGATGCAAGAGCTCGACCCAAGAGTTAAGGACGGTATAGCTCAAGAAATGGGCCCTGAGCAATGGGACGCCTACATGAAGGAGATATATAAGTAATGGCAAATGGAGGAAGGGGTGGCCCTGGCCGCTCTTTTACAAAAAGCGCACCAACATATACACCACCTAAAGATACTAGCCCCAAGACTCAGACAACTAGGCCCGAAGTGAAATCAAGCTCTACACCCGTTGTTAGGTCTCCTACGCCTGATAGGTCTACCAGGACGGGTGGTTACTCAAATGAGTCTAACCGCTTTAAGCAAGCAAACGACGCTGCTGCTGCGGCTAATAACCAACAGCAAGGGGGCCAACCGCCGACGTCAACACCACCCCCTGCTGCTTCCTATTCAGCATTACATGTTGGTGGTGCAGGGCTTGGCGACTCAAAGGTTTTAACAGGTGAGATTAAAACTCGCTTGGAGGCCTTAAAGAATATTGAAGGGCCAGGCCGTGAAGGTTACAGTTGGGACGAAATGGGTGCGCCACAAAACCCTAACGAGGCTAGGCAGTTCCTAGTTAACGCAGCAGACCATGAAGCTAATAGCGTAGCTATTATTGACCTTGATGAGGCTATGCTTCAGAATATCCAGAGAGGTATGCGGGCAACAGAAGGCTCAGCCGAGTACAATTGGGCCAAGTCTATGGACGACCACTATAAAACCAAGGGTAGTAAGGTCTATATCGTAGGCGATAAGATTTTGGATAGAAGTAATGCTGCCGATGCAAAGCTAATACAGCAGCGGGATAGTATCGAACAGTTCCGTGCTGTGTCTAACAGCATGATTGAATCCCATAGGCTAGAGCAAAACCAAATGGCTAAGGATGTGATATACCAGGGTTTTGATATGGCTCAGATTGGCCTTCAAAACATTGGCTCACAAGAATCAGCACAGATAAGCGCCCAAGGAGCACGAGATGTAGCTCGAATCGGCGCGGAAAGAGATGTGCAAATAGAAGGCTCTAGGCGGGCAGGTGAACAAGAACTCCAAACAATGCGGGGCCAACAAGCTACTGCACAAATAGGAGCTACTGGAACACAAGCTAGATTAAATATTGCAGCGGAAGGCGCCCAGACTAGAGAGAATATCGGGGCTGAGGGAGCTCAACAAAGACGTAATATACAGACAGAAGGTGAGGAAGCACGCAAAGGTATTTACGCACAAGGGGCCACACGACTGTCAGAAATTGGCGCTGAGTCTTCAGCTCGACTTGACCAAATAAGGCAAGAAGGCGCGAACATGTTAGCCCAGATTGATAGGCAATCAAACCAAGAATCTCAGCTACTAGAGATGAGTCAGAGCCACGCAATGGCCTTGCAGGATAACCAACAAGCGTTCCAAACTGCTCAGAACGAATTAAATCGTGCTGTAGAAAGAGGCGACCAAGAAAACGTTAGGTATCAAACTAATATGCAGGCTATGCTTGCAAGGGAAAAACTTCAAACACAGCGCTGGGAGAAGAACATTGATACTGTTCTTGCACTAGGTGAGAACCCAGCAATGCTTTACCATCTAAATCAAACTGGTATGCTTAAATCAATCCTAGGCGATAATGGTAATCTAGGTAGTGGGATATCTCTTAATGACGTAGTGGGAGACCTAACTGCTATGATTGACCCTGCAAAAATGCCTAACATCCAAGGGTATAATATGCTTAGTGACCTTGAACAAAAGGTTCTAGGCTGGAACTTAGGAGCAACACGCGGAATGAGTGCTGAAGGTATACAACAATCCTTACAAGGAGGCACACCGTTTACGCGAGGGCAACAGTCTACAGTTAAAGTAGGAAGCACACGAAACCCGTTTCAAGCAGGTAACATTTAATGTCAGAACCTAGAGTCTGGTATAATAACCCAAAAGATAGAAGAGCAAACTACAAGCCAGAAAATGCGTGGGATAAATCAATTAGCCCTAACAAATCAGGCTCTGTAACTTGGGGTAGCCCTACGGGTGCTTGGAAAGCAGCGGCAGAGAAGAAAGCTGCGGAACAAGATACCAAAGCAGCAAAAGATATGGTAATGGCTGCTTCCCTTACAAAGGCACGCCACACAACAGGCGCCTCTGGGTACACAGAACAAGAGGCCCTTACAGGCGAGACTGGGTGGGCGCAACACCTCGACAGTGCCCAAAAACCTAATGGGTTCCACGGGCAGATGTACTCTGATGTTCAGATAAAGGAAAAACTAGGACTACATTCAGACTTTAACCTTGACCTAATACGTTCTGACCCTAACTTCTTTACTAATAACCCAGACGCTAAAGCTCGTATGGAGCAATTAGATGCTGAGATATTGCAGGGTGAGAACGACCGTGCAGAGAAAGAAAAGAACTGGGCCTCTAAAACTCTTGGCTGGTTCAAGGGCGAACTGCTTGACGCTGCTGTTACGTTGGGCGAAGCTTATGAATTACTCTGGAAGCCTGCGGATATGGCAAACGAAAAGCTAGAGAAGTGGTTCCCCGAGGACGCTACAGGTAATCGTAGGCTGTGGGGGAATATTCTAGGGGCAACCCCTTTAACGATGTGGGGTATGCAAGAAGGCGGGATGCCTCGTATGGCGTCCCCTAAACAGATACAAGGCCTTCTGCAAGATTCTATGGCTGATTTACCTATTGGTAATGAAGAAGCACGTGAGCAGTACAAAGCTCGTATTATTGAGCTTAAAGAAGAAGGGCTCACCGATGACGATGCGCGCATACAAGCTTTTGAAGAACGTCAAGATATTCCTGGTTGGGTTAAGGGTGCTCTGCCTTTGCTCTCTGACCCCCTAACCTATACTGGTGTTGGAGGGTTCGTAAAGACAATCGGTAAAGGCGGTATTCACTTAGCAAAGGGGGTAGGTACTGGTGCTACAATGGCTACAAAAGGCGTTAAAGAAAGCCACCGTATTATTGTAGACCTTCCTGAACAACTACCTGCTATACTCAAAAATATTTCTGAGAACCCCTCTAAATTACCATCAAGCATTGTAAATAAAATAGACCCCTCGAAGATGCTAGGTAAGTTAAATCCCAAGTCTCAAGAGTATGCTATACTATCCCTTAAGGTTGCCGGAGCACATGGCGATGAGCAAGGGAAGCGTATGGCTGAGTTTATAACCCAGCAAATGGAAGGCGCCCACGGGCGTGTTGATAAGCTATTTGGCTCTAAGATAAAAGACCCTAAGAACCCTGTAGTTGAGGCTATGCCTTGGGTAACTCAAGACGCATTACAAGTAGCACAACCAGCTTTTGGTACAGGAGTACGAGGCAAGTACGGTAGAGCCCAAGAAATACCCTGGGGAGACTTGTTCAAAAGGTTTAAGGTAGATGAGATTACTGGTCAGCCTAACTTTAGATTTGCTGACAACCACGCCGCAAAAGCGCAATACATTCGTGATATGCAAGGTATCTTCAAAAGATTTGAGATGCACGCTGTCCAAGAAGGGCTAGACATAAACATCCTCGGCAAACTTGATGATGCCTTTAACTACATAGGGCGTAAGGTTGTGGGGAAGGATGGTGTGGTACTGACTTCGGTAGGGGCTAACGTCGCAGCGCAAGCGGCTAAAGGTAGTTTCACCAAAACACGTATGTTTGACGAGATGGCTGAAGGTATCCAGGCAGGCTATATGTACGCTGACCCGACAGAAACCCTAGCCTCCTACGCGAACATGTTTTACCGTGAACTAAACTATAAGCGCCTAGAGACGTTTGCCGATGAGGCAGGCTACCTCAAACAAACTAAGGCGTCTGAGCTATATGCACCAGAGTTTGTAGCACGCGATGCTGCACGAGGCGTGCAGACAGGCATGGAAGCATTCCAAGCAAAACTTGGAAACTATATAACGATGACTGGTCAGTCCTTTCATCCCTCATCACTAGCTGCTGCTAAGAACGCATTTGCTCCAATAGCCACAGACTCTGCTGAGTTAGCGGCTAAAAAGGCTGAGGTTTACGCCCAACTAGATGACGTACTTCGCTTTAAGCGCAACAACTGGGAGACGGCCCGTAAGGCCTTTGCTGCTGGAGAAAAGTCATTACCTAAAGGTGTAAGCTATGATGACCTAGCACTAGCACTTCGCCAGGCCAAAGGCACTGGAAAACTACCTAGCGACATACACGCCGATGACCTTAAAAAGGCTCTGTCTGGGTTGAACGCAGATAAGCGTGAGGTTGGTTCTCTTATCAATGCCCTAGTTAAAGAGATGGGTAAGGACGTATCAAACGCTCGTAGAGCTCAGCTCAATAAGCTAAAAGCCCAGGTTGACAACGTTGCTGATATGCACAAAGGGCAGGTAGATAGCGCCGAGTCGTTAGTGGCACATCGTATTAAAGACGTCAGTAGGGTTAAGCAGCTCGAGGGTGAAGCGATGTCTAGGCTATTCCCTGGGCGCATCTTTACAGCTAGTGATAGTATCTCAGACGCTAGGGCCGTAGCTCTAGAGGTAGATAAGTTTTTCCTAGATGACGCAGGCGGGTTCCTTAAAAATATAGGCGATGTGAACGCAGCACTACGTCAATTCAAAACGACATTTGACCTTGGTGCACCTCTGATTCAGGGGTTACCCTTATTGTTTACCAATGCTCGGGCTTGGGGCCAAGCAACAGCGATGCACGTAAGGGCCCTACAAAGCCCTGCAATACGCTACAAGTATGTCTACGATAACTCCGAAAAGATTAACGAATACATAAAATATGGTATGCACTTAGGTAGCTCAGAAATGACTGAGGCTGGTATGAAGCAGGGGCTATTTGCTAAACTACCTATCATAGCCGAGAAGGGCGCCAGTAAGATAGGTATAAATGCAGAAGACCCCGCTAGTGTCGCTAGGCGTACAGCGGCTGGCTTGACCAAACCTGTAACAATGGTTACTGGGTCATTCCAAAATGCGTTTGATACCTTCCTAGATGTCGCTAGAATCGAGATAATGAAAGGGCTTGAGCCCGTCGCAATGGCTGCATATAAAGGCAAGAACTCGCATAAAGCTATGTCAGAACTAGCAGATTTTGCTAATAAAGCAACAGGTGTAACATCAACTCGTGCGATGGGTGTCTCTGGAGGACAACGGGCTTTAGAGCAATCTATCCTAATGTTCTCACCTCGCTATACTAGGGCAGTAGCAGCGCTGTTTATGGATATGTCTAAGGGCCAGCTTCGTGGTGACCTAGCTAGGAAAGCTATCGCCTCTGTATTCGCGGGCCAGATAATGATACATGCAGCGGTAAGCTCAGCACTTAATGAAGAAATGAATCTAATGCCAGGGCAGGGAGATTTTCTTAAGGTACGGTGGGGCGATACAATGGTCGGGTTTGGTGGTAAGCCGAACTCCTTAATCAATATGGCAGCCGACGTTTCTGAGCAAAGCATAGAGAACCCAGAAGGCTTTATGAACTGGAAGCTCTGGAGCTCAGATACCTATAACAGTAACAGTATACTAAAACGTGTTAGGTATCAAATGTCTCCTATAGGTGGCGAATCAATCAACTGGCTAACTGGCGTTGACCCCATCGGTCGTGTCTTGCCAGACATGGACGACGTGATGAGCGACCCAAATGAAGCGATGAAGTATGTTGGGGAAAAGACGTTCCCCTTCTGGCTCGACGCAGCATTTGAGGGAGGAGATTTCGCTGCACAAGCAAGCATCGGTGAGTTCGGGGGCGCCGCAGTAATGCCTGTGTTCCCTCGCATTAAACGCGATGAGCTTAGAGAAGAGCTAGTACAGCAAGAGTATGGTATATCCTACGACGATTTGAAGACGAGTAATACTTTTGGTAGTAGGTACGCCGCTCTTGTTCATAAACACCCTGAGCTCAAAGAGGCTGATGATGAGGTGGATGAGGCGCAAAAGCACTTTGAGAATGGTAGGCAACGTGTACTCTATCAAGAAGAGAAGAGTGATATACGACGAGAGCTAATCAATGGTGTAGTAGATGAGAGTAGTGGGGAAAAGGTTATCGTTCAGCAAGGATATAAGCATATTGCAGATGAGTTCAACTTAGGAATGCACGGTCGTCGGGCTGGGTTCACATTCCGGCAAGACTTAAGGACAGTTAACGACATTGCAAGTAACCGTAGACGTGACCTTAAAAAGAGGTTCCCAGAGTTTTTGTCAAGTCAAGATGAGTATTGGCAGGGAGCTGACCCAATAAACCAGAGCCAGGCTGCAACTAATGAGCTCTTTGATTTCCTCTCTTCTAATGAAGCTAGAGACTCTTTTGGTAATACTAATCATTTAGCTGTAGCACAGAAAAAAGCTAAGCTTGAAGAGAAGTACGGGGCTGAGGTGGCAAGTGAGATAGACCAAGCTTATATGCAAAGGCTCATGGATACGCCAGATGGGGTACGATTACCGCAAGTTGTGGTGGACTATTATGAATCATGGCTTACGCTAGAACCCTATTGGTTAGCTTATGAGAAGGTTCTAATAAACGACAAAGAGATAAATGACTGGAAAGTGTTCTCAAACGCAACGCCTGGTGCTAAAGAAATTATGCGTCAGAATCCTATGTACCTTGATTTAGAGAGAATTGTAAGTCAAGAGCAGAAATACATGCGTGAAGAGAACTACGAAATGGATAAAGCTCTAGTTAGATTCTACGATATGGCACCTGTAAACATAGATTTACAGTTTGAAATCGAGGATAGAGCGTGGGAAAGTGCTTATGGCTCTTGACAAACGCTCAGATTTATGGTATAATGTAGGAGCCAGGCTTACTGGTTACTAAAACGTGTTGTAACGTGCGGTTATGGCTAGTTTTGGTGAGCGGAAACCCATAAAGTGAACCCCCCGCACGGGGTCGGGATAACGCACAGAGGAGGATTATGGCTGACGAAGAAACTGTGGATACCCCACAAGGTAGCGATACAGATTGGGAGAAGGAGTATAAACAGCTCCAGCGGAAATTTAACCGCAACCTTACTAAAGGTAAGGATACTGGTCTAAGGATAGCAGAGCTAGAGGCGGGCCAGAAGAGGGCTGAAAGTCTACTCGAAGCTCTTCTCGAAACGACAACTTCGTTTGGGGATGAGAACACGGTAGAACGTACACGCGAAACAATGCGTGAACTCAACGACCGACGTCGAAATGATTCGACCGCTGCTCAGTTTGAGGCCGAGCTTAACGGCATTCTAGATGAGTTTGATGTCGATTGGTCATCAGACGATAGGCTAGAAAGTGCCCGTAAACTATTGGATGAGGTCAATCAGTCGGGAGAAATACATAGACTCTCGGAAGTCAGACGACTTACCCAGGAGGCCTTAACATCCAATTCACCTAGTGAATCATCAGAATCCCAAATACAGCAGGCGATTCTAAAGGACAGACAAGAGCACGGACGCGTAGATACGGGCTCGTCTGTAGGAGGTGGTCAGCGATACACTCGACAGGACGTCGAGAACCTTGACCCCATTAAGCTAGGGGTTAGGGGAATGCGGGAAGAACTAGAAAAAGTATACGACCAGATGCAGAATTAGTAGGAGGACATTGTGGCAACAGGCGCAACAGAGTTTATTGACAATACAACAGCCGACGTATTTATTCCAGAGTTATGGAGTATGGAGGCTATCGTGGCGCGGGAGAACCAGTTAGTATTTGCTAACTTGGTTGACCGTAAATTTGAAAAGGGGTTATCCTTCGGGGACACTATTCACGTCCCTAGCGTGAGTAACCTCGCTTCTCGTACAAAGA
>Ga0315338_1001735_pt1 | contig 25130 bp, 26 predicted proteins | sample ASW8metaG_FD_204518 | JGI IMG/M metagenome (GOLD analysis project Ga0315338, IMG submission 204518) | Ammonia-oxidizing marine archaeal communities from Monterey Bay, California, United States - ASW #8 | ecosystem: Environmental > Aquatic > Marine > Coastal | place: USA: California | collected... | reverse complement strand
AGCCAGTGTATGGCAATTCCTCTCCCTTGACATATTTGATAGATATCAGTTCATCGTAGTCAATACTGCGATCAGCATTGCAACCAATTATGATCAGTATTAGTAAAGAAGCTATTGTTCTGTGTTGTAGCATGGCATGCTCTTCAAAAGTTAATGACAAAAAAAAGAGGGAGTGCCTTCACACTCCCTCCGTGGTTCAATTCATAAACCTGTTAAATCTTAATTGGTTCCGTTATTTATAAACAAAAAAGCCGCCGAAGAGTTTAAATACATAATAATCTGAGAAGGGCTTAAATTGAACAAAATGGTATTATAATTATTTAGAATTATGGTTAAAAAAATATTGTCATCTTTTTCTGATTTACAGACAACCATTCTACATCAAATTAGATTCTGCAATATTTACTTGGTCTTAAATAAATATATCCCAGCATTTGCACGAACAGTAGATGACCTAAATAAAATGCACCCTGCATTAACTGTAAGTACTTGTAATACCGATGGTTTTTCAGTTTTAGTTCCAGGTACAAAAGTGAACCAGCGGGAATCTAATAAAGTTATACAAATGGGGCCTGGACAAGGTACGGGTTTATCATATAAAACCAATTTTGTATTGAAATCCAAATATCGTTTCATAGTAAGTGGAGAAACTATGCGGAATCGTGAAGAGGTTATTTTAAAGGGAAGAGCAACACCTTCAAAAATATCTGAGCTACAATACAAATTATATAATAAGGGAAAATGACCAGTCTTAGAAAAAAGCTAAATGAATATTTTGAATTAGGCAAAGAGTTCCCTTTTCAGGATTTAATGCTTTTCCTTTCCGGAGTTATAAAAAAGAGAGGAGTGGCCGCTAAGTATTATGACCCCAATATGATTCAAACAGATATACGCGTTACAGAACAAATAAATAGAAAAGAGATTGAAGATAAATTAATTGTTGACTCTGAACTAGGGTGGGGCAAGGCGCATGTATATGATGCTTGTTTGAGCTTTCTATCGGAGCCAACTCTTAAAACACTTCGAGTTTTGATTGATATGTCTGACGATGAACAATCATTTTTATCCCTGCTTGCTACTAGATTTTATTGGTATTTATTCACAAATAATCAAAAATCGGATATTGGGAGACTTTATAGGAACACACTTGATATTTTGGAGGAGGAAAAAGACTTTGTAGAAGTTAAATCTTCAATGAAAGATGCACTAACTGTTTGGGGATTATCAGAATGGGAAAAAAAGATAAGCATACTAGAAAAAGAAGCAATAGAAAAATTGAAAATTAAATTTCCGAGTTATGCTCATCTGAAAAAAGTGCAAAATCCTAATTCAAAAAAATCAGCACCTTTAATATCAAATGATGATCTTCAAAAAATCCTTTTTGAGATTTTTGAAAAAGCAGATCAATATCTTTATTTTAAAGATATATTTGAAATAATTAAGGATTCAATAAGTTTCATGGAAACAAGAGTTATTTCAGCATCTCGACCCATTGGCAGTATTGATAAAAAAGAAGAAGATGAAGAAACTGGGAAAAGGAAATTCTTATTTATAGATAATATTCAAGGCGTAACGGATGCGGAAGAAAAAGCAATGATAGAATTATCTGATGAACACTGGAATAAGGGCGAGACTATCGAAGTATTTATCAATAGTTTGAAACTACAGGATCAAATAATATTAAAGGATTTCCTAATCTTAGGTTTGAGAGTTAAACAAATTGCAGATAGACATGAATGGCCAAACAGTACTGTCGGGTTATATTTAAAAAAAATTGGGCAAAAAATAAAGCTAATGGGAAACGGTGACCCAAAAGAAGTAGAAACAATTATCGGGTTAATTAAAAAATGTTTGTCAAAAAACAATTATTAGGTATTAATACTATTATGTGGGAGTACCATAAAAAAATATCATTAATTACTAATGTCAAATTCTAATAAAAAAATACATTTAGATGACCTCCTAAATAAATCTAGAAAGGTTTATGAGCAATTTGATAAATCAAAAGGCTCAAGCCGCCTTGATTTTGGCTCAATATATTTAACCCGCCCTAGTGAAAAGGGTATATCTAATATTGTTACTATTATTGACATATTAAAAGATGATGATCAATCAAATAATAAATATGTTAATGTGGCTCCAATTTCATTAGATATCGAAATGGCAGCGGATGACGACCTAATATTAGAAGGAATTGAAAATAATGGTCCTCTACCTTGCGATATAACTATACATGCTGGAATGCAAATGACTATTTCAATTGATGATATTTCAAGTTATTACACTCATCTTTCAAAAAAACATCAGGAAAAACTCAAAAAATTATTGCTTTTATTAGAGGGGGATTATTCAATTGATATTGAAACTCTTTCAATAGGGAGTCCAATAATCAGTCCGAAAGATTATCGTGTTGAGTACAGGAATAATTTAGTTAGAGATTTAGAATATCTTACGATTCCTGCTTTTATTTCAGTTTCTAATTATATTAATCAACAAAAGCCAGAACAGTTTTATGAACATGATTATAAAAGGGCGGAAGAAAAGATAATCGAACACTACAAGTACAAACAAAATTTTAGTCTTTATTTAGATTATATCAGTGATAATCTTCTACCTAGACATCATTTTGATGATAAAGATAAAACGTATTATGAAACATTAATTGAAGGTTTTAATGTTGTTTATTTGGATCAAACTAATAAGGGAAAAAAGCTGATTAAAGCATCCTTGGGGGAAATGAAAAAATTAGATAGGCTAAAAAAATCTACCTCCAGAGAAAAAAAACAACTGAAAGCATATAGAGAAATTTTACAATCAAGAAACAAAGAATCGGAAAATAAAAGTTTATATGAAATAATAAAGAGATATAATAAAAAAGGAATAAAAACTATTATTCCTGGGAGACCGAATGAGCCTGATTTGATTATCGAGGATGAGAATGGTCATCGTGAACCTATAGAAATAAAAATAGAAAAAAGAGCGCAACTTATTCCTTCAATAGCAGTCCACAAAATAAAAGAGTTTAATTTTCAACGACGTGTAGACAAAGATCATGAAAGCTATAAAGTATTAAGAGAATCTATCAAACGTGATGGAATACTAAACCCGATTTTGCTAACCAATGATTACGGATGTATTGATGGAGGAAGACGTCTTGCAATTGCAAAAGAATTGAAAATGAAAACAGTTTCTGGAATAATGGATAGAGAAGGCTTGTTTTTTATATCAGAGTGGTTTAGTCATGATTATAAAAATCAAATAAGAAAAGTAAGACATGCTATTCAACATGGTAAAAATGATAAATTATTTGAAATAATTAATAAATGGGAAAGCAAACGCCTACCATTCTCAAATTTTAAAAACCCCTACGGAGGAACAATTAAATGGATGCCTTGGTATGCAAACGGTAATATCGAAGGTCTTAAAAAAGTTAATCAAGAGTTGAAAGGTTTGGTAGATGAGAATCTTAATCATATTGGTGTGGATACTGCAATTACGATTACAAATGGACGAATATTACAATTGGAGGGAAAACCTGAACAAGCGATTGAGCAATATCAACAATTAAATACTGAAGAGTTTATGAAAAATTCAATTTTTACTAACCCATTAATCGATTGCTATTCAAAATTGGGAGATGGTGCTACTGCAAGTGCAATAGCTAATAAAGATATTAAGCTGGTAGAAAAAAGAGCAGAATGGGCGTTCAAATCTACTAGTGATAAACAACTTTGGAAGGATGAAAATATATCGGCCGTGGCAGCCGCTTAAATCATTTCCGCATAAGCTTTTATAGTATTTTATATTCCCTTATTTCTTTTTAATTAGTCGATACTCACAATATTATAACTCCAATTACTGTCAAATTTCTCTGATTCAGTATTCTACTAATATATGAGACAGATGAAAGTCAGTAAGAAAAAAACGGTCATTTTGAAAAAAATTGTCATTTTTTTTTCATTCGCTATTATAACTGAGTATAGGCAGTGATCGATAAAATAATTAACCTAAGGAGTATAATAACATGATCAATCCCTTCAGAAAAAAAGAAAACAAAAAATCAAATCTGGAAGAAAAAAAGGAGAGACAGGATCCACTTTCTGTGGAAGACCTGCTGGTTGACGGAACACAAAAAGCAACCATCACTTCCGATGGAAGATTGGTGACAAAAAAAGACGCGCTCAAGGATGAAGAAGAGCATATTGATTTGCTCAAACAGCGCGAATGGGGTTCTAAATGAACTGGTGGGAAAAAGCCCCGCATCGGCTAGGTCAAGAAGTCACTTTGATGGAACAAAAATTTCCCCAGTTCCAACTTGGTCATAGTAAATCAAACCGAGTCATAAACAATATGATTACGTTAAGGAAAGACCAAAAATATTGGCTTGGTAAGTTGAGAACTATTTCCGGAAAAATTTACAAGGTGCTTTTAACATACCCGGAATACTATCCAGGTAGTGAGATTAAAGCATACATACTGAACCCTAAGATAACGCACCGCCAACATCGATATCATGATGGTCACCTTTGTCTGTATTCAAATGACCATGGTGGCAGAGGACAAGGCACCGGCCCTGCGATGACAGCGATATCTTTTGTCGGTTGGGTGGCAGCTTGGCTGCATGGCCATGAGATATATGAAGAAACTGGAATTTGGCCTGACAACAGTTTCTTTAACAGAACACGCGCGTGAAAATGAATACTATTAAAAAAACCATTCGTCGGTTAAAAGTTAGTTCGACGTTAGGTCTTAAGAATGGTCGGGATTTAGTCTGGGCTGTTTCACTAAATAAACCGGGCTACACGGTTGCGAAGTATTTGCTACTCAGGAATGACTTGAAGGTTGAAAGTGTTGGCAATGGTGTGATAAAAATCACTGGGGTTATATAATGGGAAAAATGAAAAAAAGGAATAAAAAACAAGATCAAAAAATATTGTCAAATTTGAATATAGAGAGCAAGAGTGATAATCAAAAAAATATCATGCGCCCCAAGCTCATAGTAGACCCGGAAGTATTTCAGCATATTAGAAAAAACACCCTGTTGTCTGGACAGTTTGAAACGGGCGGGCTTTTACTTGGTGAAAAGAAAATGATAGGGAATCATTATACGATTATAATAAAAAAAGCCACTAAATCTGGCGCAAATGCCGAATATAGCGCCCATCACTTTAATACCGATACTGAGCATGACCAAAAAGAAAGGCGTCGGGAATTATTTTTGAACGGATTGAAATACATTGGTGAGTGGCATAAACACCCCGGCGATTTTGATCAACCAAGCGGTAAAGACCTCCAAACGATGAAGGAAATCACTGCTGATGATCATACAAAAGATTTTATTTCAGTAATTACTACTACTGTGCCCCACGCTAATGATGAACAGCATTCTAATGTTAGTATCAAATTTTATTATTACCAACGTAACATGAAAAACTTTGAAAAAATCACACCTGAAATCGTTGCAATGCAACCGTTGCGGAAGAAACTAGCCAAAATTGAAAAATCTTACCTGGATGTTAATTACATTTATGAATTATTAAAAAATATTGACCAACCTGTATTTGTAAAGGGCAGATTAACGGACAACCACACAGCTTCTTTTTTGGAAGCAACAAGAAAGTTTGATACCGTTTCTGCTAAAATCGTATTCAATAAACAGGATGGACATGAATTTTCCATTAATGATTTCATTGAAGATCTGTTAATTGTGGTATCCATAAATAATAAAATGGTCGATGCCAAGGCTTGGCAGTTGGATTGTGCAGGTGATGGTATGAAAGAGATTGATTTGGAAATGGTTGATAGCCAGAAAGATATATTTTTAAGATTAGGTGGGCTTGGCGTCAGGTCAGGATTGTATGGTAAAAAGGTAACCATGATAGGCTTAGGGAGTGTGGGCTCAACTGCAGCACTGCAGCTCACCAAAGCCGGAATCATGGATTTTGTCTTGATAGATCCAGATGTCTTAAAAATTCACAATGTGGTAAGACACGTCTGTGATTTGACTGACTTGGGCCGCTATAAAGTGGATGCTGTGGCAGAAAAGCTTGTAAATATAAATCCCGATGTAAATATAACAAAAATAAGAGATGACTGCATTGAAGCCTATGGGAGTATAACTGAATTAATAAAAGGCTCGTCCATTATTGTGGTATCAACAGATACTCCTGATTCACGCAAATTTGTTAATTACGCATCGGTGGATTTAAATATACCCTCAGTTCACATCTCATTACATGAGCGTGCAAGAACTGGAAGCGTCTATAGAATTATCCCGGGAATTACGGGTTGCCGGAATTGCGTCGGTGATGGAAGGTGGGGATACGAATTTATTCCCGGGACTGTAGACTATTCCGAGGTGGAAAATGAAAGGGATGTGTTCTATCAACCTGGTTTGGACACAGATATATCTTTAGTATCAATGTTTGGAGTCAGAATGGCAATTTCCACAATTCTAAATCCGACAGCTGAAGTTTCACCGGAGCTCAGGACTAATTACATACGATGGAATGGCTATCCAGAAAATGGTGAAGCTATGCTGTATTTGTGTAAAGGAATTGGAATCCCAAAAAATGAACAATGTGATGTTTGTGGTATCAAACCCAATTCTGGGGAAAATAAACTAATATATTTGAGTCCCCATCCTGCCGGTAACGTATATACTCATTAAATAATTGGAGAATTTCATGTCAACAAAAAAAGGCGTATATAAAATTTTGAATGATGAAGGAGCAATCTGCAACGTAGATACAGTTACTCAGGGTGTGAAAACATATGGACCAGTTTGGGCGGCAATTTGTGAATCGAAGTTGACTGGTAGAGCTTTGGAGGCAACTGTAGACCGTTATCAATATAAAACCATGGATGGAGAACCAATAGATTCAGCGGCAACCGGTGTTGTAATTAAAATTCAAAACCAGATTGAGGCTTTTCTTCCTTTTTCTAAATGCAGTTTAACTGATTCCAATGATGACAATATGAACAAACGGATTGCAGTTGTAGTAGAATCTTTTGACCCCTTTTCATTAAGCCTAGTGACAAGTGAAATAAGGGTGGCTGATGATGATTTCGACATTGACAATATCAATAAAACCTTAAGTTTGATAGGAAGAGCAAACGAGGAAGGAAAATATGTTCGAGGCATAATTGTCGGGGAAAAAATTAGCTACAGTAGTAATCGACGGTCGGCATATCTGCTAAGCATAAATGGACTTGAAGGATTTCTGCCGTGTAATGAAACTTTTTTCCCGTACATCGATGACGTCCAGAAAGTAATCGGGCATCAGGTGTTGGCAGGTGTTGAAGAAATTTGTATTAAAAAATTGAGTATAGTACTATCAATGAAGCCGCCATATGAAAATCTGATTAATAATTTACCTGCACCTGCAATTCAGAAAAAGACCAAGGGGCTAGTCTATCATGTGGATGTACAAAACGCTTACTTGCTTTTACCGCAAAGAATGCTGGGGGTGCTGCCATTGCGGTTGTATCCAAACAAGGAATACAGTTACTGGCTGAATCTAACCGGAAATCTAGTAGAATGCGTTCCATTTAGAAAACAGCATTGGAATACAACCATGGGTGACTACCGATATTTAACAGCATTATATGGATAAAAATATTATGGATGATATAAAGGCGAAAAAACTCCTAAAACTTGATGATGAATTTTCACAGCTCGAGCTTGTCAGTTCCTATAAATCTCATGTTGAAAATATTCATTCACAGTTGCAAGCTACCGAAAGTGAGAATAGTATTTCTGATCTAGCCAATAAATTATTTGACAGTTCCAGCGCTTATATTATGCTAAGAGATGATTCAGTGATTCCTGATGCTATTACGCAGCAGCAGCCGCTAATCATATTTACTGATGCAAGTGTACATGCTGATTATGACAAATCCGCATTTGGTATTGCGGCTCAAAATATAACGCATACTTTTAATTTTCCGTCATCAATTGTGGAAAAATATAAAATTAGGATATCACCAGAATCAGGTGATAATGCATTTGCTGTATCCGGCATCATTTTAAACTTTGACATTAAGGCTGCGGAGATTATCGCAATCATTGCGGCGCTGGAGATGTTCCAGTTTCTGGCGAAGCAAACAGGACAGAGGATTGTATTCTATACAGACAGTTTGTTCGCTAAAAAAGTTCTTGGGGATAAGCGGCTTCCGCCGGGCGCAAAATTATTTTCGGGTCTACGCCAAAGGTTCCTTAAGATAATGAAAGCCAGTGATCTTGATATTGTTATTAAAAAAGTAGCAGCGCACACAGGAATTGAATTAAATGAGTTAGCAGACATGATTGCAAAAAATAGATTATCTGACTATAAACGGCACCGTTGAATTTTATAGTAAAATAATCATGTCAGATAATGATAAAATTCACTATTGTAATAAATGTGGCCCATTTGTAAAAGTTCTTAAAGAATTTTGGACTTCAGAATCAGAATGCCCCTATAAAATTGAATTAATACAATATATACGCCATACGCCAGTAGTCGTAGAAAAAATTAAATTAAAAGCAAAACCAGAAGGTGAAAGCTTAGAATACATCCACTGTGGCCGCTGCAACGCAATGATAAGTGTGGATGCCACCTTAACATGGACCAATAAAGAATGAAAAATGCATGAGTTATGTGACACCATATTATAATGAACAGATTTCTGCCATGATTGCCGAAATAAACTAAAGGAGTTTAAATGTCTTTTCTTAAATCACTAACTGAGGAAAATGGAAGTGTCATCATAACGAAATTTAATGCTGAAAAACTTGAGCTTAAATTTTCGGAATTAAGCGACGATCAGATATGTAAAATTTGTTTTTTAGATGTAGAAACAACTGGAAAAAATAGACAAGAAGATGGAATTGTTGAACTGGCGATGAAAGTAGTTTCAATAGATAAGAATACAGGGGTTCCTATTGAAATCAATCATCAATATGAATCATTTAATGACCCCGGAATACCGATTAGCGAAGAAGCTTCAATGGTAAATGGTATAACGGATAATATGGTGAGAGGAAAGAGCATTGATTACGATTATGTAAGATTACTTTTCGAATTTTCAGACTTAATCGTGGCTCATTATGCAAATTTTGACCGGGCATTCTTAGATAATGCCCTTCCTTTGTCCAGAGAAAAATTATGGGCATGTTCAATCAACGATATTGGTTGGTTGGCAAGGGGTTTCAAGAGTAACGCACAAGAGTTATTATGTATATGGCATGGATTTTATTATGAATCCCACCGGGCAATGAATGATGTGGATGCTCTGATTCACCTCTTAACGCATAAATCATATCGCGAAAATAAACCGGTGCTTGAAATGATAGATAATGCTTTTATCCCATATTACAAAATTGCAGCCGTGGATAGTCCATACGAAACTAAAGATGTATTAAAATCTCATAATTATTATTGGGATAACGTCAACAGGTATTGGTGGAAAAGGTTAACCCTTGATGAAATTGAACCAGAAAAGGAATGGCTGATGAAAAATGTTTACAATACTGACCATTTCCTTGGAACCATCAATGAGATTCCTATCATCGATAAGTATAAAGAATAGTTAGAAATAAAAAAGCCCCCGCGAGGAGGCTATTTGAGCCAGAGGCGTTTCATTTAGTTGTTTTATTATTTTCCTTAGTTTTATTGCTTTTAGTGCTTACCAAAATTACACTGGAAGCACAAAGGTTGTATGTTGTCAATATTATCATTTCCTCCTCGATTTAACGGTATTATGTGGTCTTTTGTCCATACATACTTATATCTTTTGTCTGGTCTGGGTGGAATTTCTGTCCATAGTCTCTGGCACTCTGGACATTTTTTATATTGTTTCAATTTATTTAACCACTGTGTTCTTGTATGGCCCCCTTTCGCTTCACTTTTCCTTATATTATATTTTCTTGCTCGTTCTTGTCTACAAGTTTTACAATATTTATGAACCACACCAGTCGAAGCAGATGTCCATGTGCTCCAATTTATGTCCCCGCATTTTGTACAAGTTTTTATCATTTATTACATCTGCGCCAACAAATAAACTTACTTCATAGAAATCTTACAAAAATTATTCAACATTGGAACTACGGCATTTCCCATAGCCCCTACCTCCATTGATTTCACGGGGTTGTAGTTACTGATGAATGGCCTTACCATGTGGATATCCTCTAAACCGAATTATATCGGAGTTATTGATAAATGGTGTGTAATATGTTCTCAATTCGTGAATAGTTGTTCCTTTTAATATTTCTCTCCAAATCCAAATAGTTTCATTCACTATTCCATCCATTCTGGGAGCAGTAATTATATTTCTGTTATTATCTGATGTTAAATGTTCATTAAATGCTAAATTTTCCTTGATAAAATCAATCAAATGAAAATCTAGTTTTTCTAAATAATTATCAGGGTTGTCTTCCTTGATTTTGGAAAACTTTGTAAAATAACTAGAAGGTGATCTTTGAAATATTTTTTTCTTTGATTGTTTTTCAAGATACTCAATTAAAGATTCGCCAAATGACTCAATTTCAATATTCCGTTCATTTAATCTGACTGATCCAACCTCATCATTCTTGAATAAATCAATATTTTCGTTTATGTAATCTTGTAAAATAAAAATAAAATAAGGGATAGACTTTAATTCTTCTAATTTATAATGAGGCCATGCAATCTGTGCGTTGATAATATCAGCCAATAGAGAAAAGAAATCGCCAACAGGAGAACCTATGAATAAATTATTAATTTTCATTTTTGAATTTATTCTATGAGTCTCGAAATTGTAGAGTTCATCAATGGATGAATCAACTAGATTATTATCTCTAACCTTTTCTTCAAATTCCTCTTTTTCTTTATCTTCTTTTTTCTTTCCCCAATACATCTGAATTGCAATCCACCCAATTACAGCTAAAATTCCAATCAAAAGTGGCATATAGTTTTTCCCTTTCAGTAAAAAGACGTTTCACACTCAAAATTACGCAAAATATTCTACAGTGTGTGGACGCCATTTACTTCCATCCCTACCCCATTGATTTCACGGCTTGAGGGGTCAAACATGTTGAGTTTTCCATTATGGAATAAGTGTGAGAATAAGAGTGTGAGCGCCTATAAGTGTATAGTATACATTAGTACACATGTCTATCAATGGCGGGGGCTTAAGGGCCCCCGCCATCGGTCTTAGATATCAGTAAAAGAATATTCTTTAAGCACCTCCTTGAATGGAGGATAATATTCAATACTCCTCTTGAAAAACCACGATGCGTCTCTATCGTACCAGCAACGGTGAAGATCATTGGCAAGGTTATAGATGGCTCTGAAGTTCCTTGGATTGATACTCAAAGCATCCAAATTCAGCTGTATCGATTCTGCCACCCGCTGCTGTTCATCTCTGATCAAGCTTAGTGAGCTGTATGCCCTGCTGTATAGTGGGTTTTTTTGAATGACCTTACTTAGCAACGCTTCACTTTCTTCATAATTACCATCATCAAAGCATTCATGAGACTGTATGAACAGTTCGTTAGTGGCTTCTTTAAGCTCATTATTATCTGTTTCCAGCGTGTAGTCATCATTGAACTCAGCACCATCAAATACCGGAACATCGATCTCTACATCTGCTCCTATAAAGTGATTGGTGATCTTTCCATCGCATAGAAGTGTGATCAGATGATGATTAATCCAAGTGAACTTTGGCAGGAACTCTTCTATGTTCTCCTCACGGGTGAACGTTGGAATGTCAATGACCCGACAATTCTCGTCCAGTTGGATTATGACAGCACCTATCCCGAAATAGCCTCTGAATAGTTTTGCCCATAGGCATATCATATCGAGGTTGCAGGATATGAACTCATTATGAGCATGGGTCAGCTCATCGGTTACCAGGTGACTGGGTTTTTGTTTTACTTGTGACATGATGTGTCTCCTTTATTTTTAGTTAACACATCAGGTGTCTATAAACGAAAAAGACCGCACATCAGGCGGTCTTTGATTCCCCATTTGGGGCACATCTACCGTTTAAGGATCAAACCACCGTGCCCACTTGGGTCGGTTGGTGGGTTTCAACTATGAAACCGCTCCTGATGTTAAAAGAATTTAATTATAATTAAGTATTTATTGAATTATTTCTGGTCCTTCCTCAGGAGGGAATGGAAAGTTAATTAGAACCCCTGTTTTTACATTTAATGCTTCAAGGTACTTTTTTAATTGATGATATTCTTTGGTATCTTCTTTTGTTTTTTTACTATTCTCTTTAAGTATCCTTGATACAGTTTTTAATTCAATGACGGCATAGTCCGACCCTTTCATTATATAAAGATCTATCTTCCCGCTGCCTACTATCATTTCTTTGCCTTTTTTGGTCGTGTATTTGATACTAATGGGCGCTTCAGTTTTTACTTTATATCCTCTGTCCTGCAGTTCTATGCTCATCGCATCCCTGTATATGGCTTCTTCATGCCCTGCTCCTAAAGTGCTATATACATATTTTGCGACTTGCTTTATTGTTTTAATCATTTCACCGCCTTTATTATTCTAAATGATAATTTTCTGATATCCATTCAAGATGAAGATTTCTAACTATAACTAAACTATAACAGTGAGAGCATCTAACGGATCTAGAGGTAATATCATTTTCATTTTTATCCTTATTAATAATCATTTCAAATAGAATAAATGCCGTTGAGTTTTTATGCCCAATAAATCGAACCATAAAAGGTGCTTCCGAGTTTTCACTGTAACATTCTTCATAGCATAATATATTTGGACCACATAAAGGGCAAGTCATATTGAATCGTTCATTTATTTCTATCACATTCATCCTTCAATTAATTCTATCGAAATTATAAAGGATAAGAACTAACTTTACCTAAATCAACGTTGATTCAAAATTATGAAGAACATATTACTAATTAGTTCGGGGCTTTCTCCTCAAGTGATTACAGAAACACTCTGTTTCTATGCAAAAGAAAAAACGCCTATTTATTTTAAAGAAATACATGTTGTAACAGGCAGTATTGGTAAAGGCATTATAATGGATAATCTTTTGGGTGGAGCTAAATACTATGATCAATTTTTAACAGATTATAATATTGATAAAAAATCAATAAAATTTTCAGAAAAAACCATTCATGTACTAAAAGATAGTCAAGGAAACCTTCTAGAGGATATTCTAACTGTAAATCAAAACAAGGCAGCGATAAATCAGATATTTGATATAGTTAATAGTTTAACAAAAGATCAGGATGTTCGTTTGATTACTTCTGTTGCTGGAGGTAGGAAAACGATGAGTGTAATCGTTGGGCAAGCAATGCAGTTTTTTGCCCGTGAACAAGATATGTTAATTCATGTTGTCGTAGATGATAATCTCATAAGAAATGATTTTTATTATCCGACGCCATATAAAAAGATAGTAGATATTAAGGGGAATAAAGTTGATTACAGTAAAGTAAAACTACATTTAGATGAACTGCCGTTTATTAGATTAAGATCTATCGTAGGTCCATTAATTACTGAAAATGATAATTCGTCGCTGTTGGATCTAGTTAGTGAAGCTCAATCGCAGATAAGCGCTTTAATAAAACCACCATCTATCTCCATTGACTTAAAGGAAAAAACATTAAGTATAAACGACTATAGTATTTTGCTGCCACCTAAAAATTTAGCATTTTATTCTGTAATGCTTAAACTGCAACTAGATGATTATAAAGAGGGAAACCAAGAAACAGGATTTATCGATATTTACCAAATGATTGAAATTGATTTTTTAGAATCATTTTTAGAGCTCTATACCAGCTGCTATGGTTCCAATAATATATATGTCATAAAGGAGAGAGAAAAAATTAATAATGAATCTAATAGACGAGCTTCATATGATATTGAATGGCTTAAACAAACCAGAAGTAAAATAAATCGTATTCTTAAAAAATCTTTGCCACCAAATATTTATCATTTTTGTGAGATCTCTTCAATTAGAGATTATGGTAATACAAAATATGGTGTTTTAAATAGCAAGAAATACATATCCATAAATCAACGTTGATTTAATATATCTTATAACGTCCTATAAATAGTTTTGGTTTACTAATTCATGGCAAAAAAAAGCAACAAGTTCCAATTTGGTGGATTCATAGTAAGGACGAGCCCTTCTAAGTCTAAGGAAAGAGAAGAAATTACTCTTTCCAAAAATGACCTTGATAATATTCGTTCAATTTTATCTGAACCAAATAAATCAATTCAAAAATTCAAATCTGCTACCAATTTTAATTCAATTTTAAAAAACTCCAAAACCTCGGATGACTCAAATATTGATGAAAGGTTCAGGAACACGATTTATTTATCGATTTTTTTATGGCAGATGTTTTATGAAGCACCCCATTATAAATCCAAACACCCAAAAAATGAACGTGAGACTTATTATGCGCCGATGAGGTGTTATAATTATATACTTGAAAAAATGGAAAACTGGGATTGGAAAATACTTTTCATGTCCATTATTGTAGGAAAAATTGATACATCTGGTACAGGTTTAGATTATAAAATAATTTCAAATATGATTTCTTATTTTGGTTTAAATGCGATTTTTCATATTAACAAATATCAATTATTTGAAACTCACCATGATGATGTAGATGATACAGATTATGGTACAGAGATAAAAATAAATTTAGATACATATTCATTTTCTAAAGATCATTTATCCGCGGTATATCGAGACACCGCAATTGCATTAAGTTTTATAAAAACCTCAAGCAATCAAGATCTTTTATTACAGTTTAATCAAGACTCCGCAATTAATTTCGCCAAAATAGCTTTTCAACTAAATCCAACATTTGCTGTTAATGCCATCCTAGGATTGGTATATGCAAATGTTAGGAGTATAAATAATACCTTACTTTATCTGGAAGATGAAGTGAAGTTAAGGGAAAAGCTCCATACTGTAGATCCATCTATTGCAATGTTATGGGAAGTATATATTCTAAAGGCTGTAGAAATAGATCCTGGCAAAAAGGATGTTGAATTACTTAGCAAAGCATTAACAATTCTCAACGAAGAACTTGGTAAGGAAGAAAATAAATCTGATTTTGCAATGAGATTTGATCGCGCGAATGTCAATCAATATCTAGGGGATTATAAAAAATCATTAATTGATTGCGATCTAATACTTAAAGGTGAGAGAAATCCAGAAACATTCTTATTAAAAGCGCGTGTGCAATTCAACCTTGCAAGAAATGAAAAAAATAGAAAGCTGATGAAAGAAGCTTTATCCAGTATTAATGAGTCAATCAAATTATTAAAGGATGAAGACAAAATTGCACAAGCGTTATATATAAGAGCGGATATTTATAGAGAACTTGGTCAGCCAGAGAAAGCTTATTTCGATAAACAAAAACTTGATGAATTTGGATATGACGTAAGTGAATATGAAGAAATTTTCACAGAAATGGCTGAAAAAGTTAAAAAGCTGAATAAAAAACTTTCTGAAAAAGATCAGAATGAAAAAATATTAAGCGAAAATAAGATTTTAACTCGGACCGAATTTGAAAAAATAATTAATGAAAATTATTTAGATCTGATCAAAAATATTCATCCAACTCCCAAATTAAAGACAAAAAGAAACTGGCAAGATTGGATTTATCAAAAGGACCCACATCTTGGTCTTTTATTTATAAATATAATTTTTATCAAAAGAGTTTGTGATAGCAGTTCAAATGCATGGGGTGGAATTGTAAAAAGTAAGAATCCTATTAAAACCCTCATTGGCTATTATAAGACACTAGAAAAAAACTCTGATCAATTTTCGGAGTTACTTTTCTCAGAAATGATACCTAAAACAAAAACTATTTTAAAAGAAAATGAAAAATCATTAAATCAATTAATCCATAGTCTAGATGAATACAAATGGTCGGAAGATCTACTCAATAAAGATAATTTTAATTTGGTGTTTATAACCCACGCTAATCTTCATTTTAAAAAAATAAATAATTATTATCAATATACAACTGGTAATGCTTTAACCTTGCTAATTATAAGGATAATGGATTTAAATAAAAGTAGTATTGTATATGACCCTGCTTGTGGAACGGCAGGTATTTTTTCTATGATGGCTGGACTTTACCATCCACCAAAAAAGATGATTGGTCAGGATATTGACCCAATAGCTTTGGCATATACACGAATGAAACTTTACTTACATGAAGTTAAAGATTATATAATCCAAAAAAACTCTTTAGAGTCAGAACCACTAACAAATAATGCAGATTGTGCTATTTTGGATGCGCCAATCGATAACTTGAACCTTAATAAATCGTTTGACCACATTTTAAAATCATTGAATAAAAATGGCCAGGCAATTATCATTATTCCCACCAAAGATCTAAATAATGAAAATCAATTCAAAAAAATAGTTGATGAAGAATATTTAGATCTTGTTTTAACACTCCCAAAACATTTTGGAGATCATAGGAAATATACCAAGGATATTTCTTTATCAATTTTAATGTTCAGTAAAAAAGAAGATAAGTCTTCTAAAAAAGTCAGATTTATTGATGCTGAAAATCGATTATTAAGAATGACAAAAAATTATCAACAGGAATTTGGATCCATTATTGACATAGTTGATAACAAAATCACATTTCCATTAGACTTTAATATCGATTATAAAATAATAAAAGAAAACGACTATGTTTTGCGACCCAATAGCTATTTTAATCAAGTAAATATAGAAAAAAAGTTAAACGATTTAATTGATGTAAGTGTATTTGGTGAAGGCCATCAAAAAGAAATAGCAGTAAATGAAGTTGCTAAAGATCTCACGCATGAGTTGCGAACAATAATGAGCAATATAAATAATGCGTATCAAGTAATAAGAAATTTTTTATTGGAAGACGAAAAAATAGATAAAAGCTGGCTAGTCCTCCCTGAATATGCTGATGGTAGAATTACATTAAAGGACCAAATAATAATTACAGATGAAAAATTCTCTCAAGCATTCAGATTGATTGAAAACTTAAAGGAATTACATGCTGTCAATAAAGATGACCTAAAAAAAGAAAAGTGTGATTTGCCAGAATTTATCGAGAGTTATTTCAAACAAATACATCAAGGACCAGTTGATATTATAATTAGTGAATCTTCATTAGAGTATGTAGTTAATGTGGACAAGCAGTGTATAACAACTATTTTAGACACTATTGCAGAAAACATTAAAAATAATAATGAAGAGAGAACTCATAAGGAAATTACAGCAAATTTTATTTTTTCTCATATCGAAGAGGAAAGGGGATCGTTTATAGAGATAAATTATACAAATGATGGCGAACCACTAGATAATAGTCTTGACCCAAGCACTTTTTTTACTATAAAAAAGTTGCCAGGGAAACCTGGAAGAGGACATGGTAGACAAATGATAAAGAGCCGATTAGAACTTCATGGTGGCTACGTAGAAATGTCTGAAGACCCTTATCTTGTTTTTGGTTTTGCAATGTACCTCCCTACTAAAAAACAACGTTGATTTAATTTAATCGCAATAAAAAAATGAATAAAATAAGCCATGTCAAATAAAAGAAATTTTACGGATACAAAAATTTTCGGTCATTTTGAAAAAACAATTGTCATTTTTTGTTCATTCGCTATTATAACTGAGTATAGACAATGAAACCATCTAATATATTATATCTAGAAGATGATGATTATTATTTTGATGAGGCTGTTAAACTAGCTAGCCAGTCTCGTTTAAAAGTCGAAAGGATTAAATATGCGGAAGAATTTATTAAAAAATTTCAAAATAACAGATACGATGGTCTTATGATTGATGCAAAAGGTTTAAAAAATGAGAACCAAGCAAAAGCAGAGTTTAATGTTTTACCAATTGTTTTAGATGCAATTAATAGTCTTCAATCAGAATTACCGTATGTAATTATTTCAGCCTATAATGAAAAAGTTGAGGACCAGTATCGACCTCTTTTTCAACCTGAGCGACTATTTAATAAGGATGATAAACTAATAGATGCTTTTGATCATTTGAGAAGCCAAATCAATAATTTGCCAATAAATAAATTACGAAAAAAAAATAAGCAACTATTTGAAGTGTTTGATAGCAAAATATTAGATCAAACTGAGGTTGATAATTTTATTAAACTATTAGGAAGCTCTGTTAGTGATATAGCAGAATCCCAAATACCTGATAAGATACACTCTACGCGAAGACTATTAGAAAATATGATAAAACATATGTATGGGATTCTTCAACAAAAAGGAGCTCAAACGGATAATTTTACCCGGCTTAAGCAACGTTTTGAGTGGCTTTCAGGCAACCCCAGAATGAATCCAGAGACTGGAGAGTTAGAGAGGACGACTTCAAATGACTACCTCTCTCGATCGGCTTGGTCTGCAGGAGTATCATTGATTTATCTATGTAATCTTACTGGAAGCCATAACTATGAAGATCCCCCGAGCAAATACATGCTAGCTAGCTGCATTAATTTAATTTCCTATATACTAGTTTCATTTGGCGTTTTTTTGAAAAAACATAACCAAGGTGCAAAATCGTGAGTCCGTTAGATAGAAAAGATTATTTAAGAGAAATCGACGATGATTTTCGTAGACAAATTGATCTTTATAAAGATGATACGAGTGAACCAAAAAAAGTAATTATTGAGTTCAGAAATGATAAAACATTACAACTGGCAAGACAAGTCCGCCAGGTACCTATTAATATTTTAAAGTTTAGGAAAAACAACGGCCGAATATCTTCTGATTTAATATCCTATGAAAGTCAACATGGGGAAATTGATGAGTCAACTACTGAAGGACAAGAAATTCTGAGAGGTTTTCTTGAGAAAAAATCAAAAACTGAAAATAGTACACTTAAAAAATCACTACAACATCACGGCCAAACTGAACCCGCGATCATAACATGTGATGGTTTTTTGATTAATGGAAATCGAAGAAAAATGATCTTTGATCAATTACATAACAGTTATCCAAACGAAACCAAATTTTCTTTTCTTAGAGTAGTGATTTTGCCTGGTCCCGATGATCCTGGAGGCGCACCAACCCTTCAAGAAATTGAGCAGGTCGAAAATAGATTGCAGTTAATTAAAACTGGAAAAGCGGAATATGAAGGTTTCGACGGCGCTCTATCAGTTCGAAGAAAATTAGCACTTGGGATATCAATAAAAGAGCAACTAGGAGATAATCCGGAGCACTTTGGAAAAACAGAAACTCAACTTAAAAATGCAGTAAAAAAAGAGGAGAAGGAAAAAATACACCCACTAGAATGTATTGATCGATATCTAATATTTTATAATCGAAAACAGGCATATGATTCAGTAGGTGAACGATGGCAGGCTTTTGTTGACTACAGTAATTTTTATTCAATGTATCTTCAAAATGAAGGGAAAAGATTAAAACATTTTGGAGGAAAAATTGATGATTCTGATGTACCTAAAATTGAAGAAATTGCATTTAAAATGATCAGGAAACAGAGTTTCCCAAATTTACTTGATAGACAAAAACTTCACGCATTGATGCGTGATTTAAAACACTTATTAAAGTATGATTCTTCTAGAGAAGAAATGTACAAAATTGCTGAAGAAATACCCGATGAATTAACCTCAGAAGAGAAGGAAGAACTCGGAGACAACCCAACAGTAAAACAGTTAGATGCTCTTTGGGGTAGCAAAACAAATCAAAAATTCACTGAAATACTGAACAATTCCAAAAAATATTTTATTCAAGGCAAAACGAAAGAAACACCTTTTGACTCAATAAAAGCTGTAATCTCAAAACTAAAAAGAATAAAGTTTGCTGAGAGAATGAACCTCTCAGATGTTAAAAACCATTTAACTCAATTTCGGAATGCGCAGGACATTCTGGATGATTTGATTAGTGAATTGGATCATTTGAGACAAAAAGCTAAAAAAGGTGATTAAAGGTTGCATATAGATTTAAACGATAATCAATTATATATAAGTAGTATAGATCCAAAATATTTTAAAAGTTTAAACTCAATGTTGAGCTTTTGGGGTTTTAAGCTTAGTGAAAATATCTTTTATAGCAATTCATCGAATCATAAAGAAACGATGCATAAGCTTATCAATTATTGTGAAAAAACAAACATACCATATACCCTATCAAAACAAATAGAAACCATGGTGAATCAATTCTCGGAAATTGATTCAAAGTTTGAAGCAACTAGACAACTATGTAGAGATTTCAAGAATGGTTCTAGCAAGGTTGATAAGTTAGAAGAAATAAAAACCTTTTTAAATAATGATATACATCGAACACTAAAAGGCCACCAAATTAAAGCAGCATGCCATCTTTATCTTGCTCAAAATGGTGCGAACTTTAGTGTGCCCGGGGCTGGAAAAACTTCAGTAGTCGTTTCAGTTTATGAAAAGTTAAGAAAAGAAAATGAGGTCAACACTCTTTTAGTTATTGGGCCACCTACATGTTTCTCATCATGGAAAGATGAGTTTTTTGAAACACTGGGAAGAAAAGCAAAAAGCATCATACTTGCAGGTGGAGATAAGTTTCTTAGAAAATCAAATTACGAAGTATTGGATGATAATAAAAAATTTGAGCTCTATATCACTTCGTTTCAAACCCTGATCTATGATGTAGAAGAAATAACCAATTTTCTTCAAAACCCTTTAATAAAGCCATTTATTGTCATAGATGAGGCACATTATATAAAAAAATTGAATGGTAGATGGTCAACTGCCGCAATGGCATTGGCCAATCATAGTGATTATAAATGCATATTAACAGGTACTCCATTGCCTAGGTCATATTCTGACTTTTATAACTTATTTGAATTTCTCTGGCCGAACAATACACCAATCAGTAATCATACAAAAACGCTAGTTGAGATAGTGGATTCTAATGATACAAGCTCGCAGATTAATGATATATTTGAAAATGAAGTTGGACCTCTTCATTTCCGAGTAAGGAAAAGTGATCTCAGTTTAGCTGATCAAATTTTTCATGATCCCATCATTATTGAACAAAACCCAATTGAAAAAGAAATTTATAGTGCAATCAATAACAGAATTATCAACTATGAAAAAGAGGATTTTTTAAAAGAGGTTGATCTTGTAAACAAGCTTAGAAGAGCAAGAATTATTCGATTAAGGCAAGCGGTCAGTTATCCAAAATTACTAATCTCAGCGATGGTTAATAATCCAGAACAGAATAGTAATTATCGTGAATCTTTTTCATTTTCTGATTCTAAGATTGGTGAAATGATAAAAACGTATGATAGATTAGAAATTCCAAATAAAATAAATGCTTTAATGGAGTTAGTAGAAAGTTTAAACAAGAAGTCCAATAAAATAATTATTTGGTCATCATTTGTTAACTCAATTAAATATATTTCCGGATATCTTTCTCGTCATAAAATAAAAAATAAATATATCATTGGTGAAATTCCTTTTATTGATGATCCCCTTAAAAATGTTGAAAGTCGCAATAAAATAAAGAACGAATTTTTGGATCCATCCAGTGGTCTTGATGTCCTAATTGCAAACCCCGCAGCATTCGCAGAATCCGTATCATTACATAAAACGTGTAAACATGCCATTTATTATGATCTATCTTATAATTGCGCTCAATTTTTACAGTCTATTGATAGAATACATAGAGTAGGAGGCTCTGAAACAGAAGAGTCGCACTATTATTTTTTGCAGTATAAGGATTCCATAGATAGTGATATTCTAACTCTTCTGTATAATAGAAGAGATAGGATGTACGATTTGATTGAAAAAGATTATAGTATTTATTCAATGGATATGTTCGAAGAAGACCATGAAGATCTAAATGCATATGAACGAATTTTCACAAAGCAATAAAATGAATTACAATAAATTAAAATTTGAATATATCTACGCCTTATTAAAGCTTATTATTGAATCAAAAACTAAGAAAATTGAATATATAAGCGCTGCTTTTCTTAGATCTTCCCAATACTTTGATGCAACGCTAAAATTATTAATTGCTCTAAATATCATAGAAAAAAATGGCGACGTAATTAATGTAAATAAAAATTTTCAAAAATTGGGAAAACGTATTATAAAGGATAAAGGATATCTGCGGGAGCTTCTTATTCGGCAAATGGTAAAAAATAAAAATATAAAATCCTCTTTAATTGATTATTTCTCCAATTTTGATCAGTTATTAAACCATTCGCATGCATATAAACCTTCTTTAAAGAAAAATTTAAAATATTTGGGTATACGAAATTATTTGATGACACTTGGAATAGTAAAGTATGATCGTTCTAACAAAATTTACTTTGTCAAATCAAAGTATAATAAGATTATAAACGGGATTACTTCTAAGAGGGGTTTTACATTAGAAAATCTTAAGAAAAAAATAGCTGATAATGAAAAAATAGGTCTACTCGCTGAGAAAGAAGTGCTGAGGTATGAAAAAAATAGATTAAAACATTTTTCAGATAATTATGAATCCTTAGTTAAACATGTTTCAATATCTGATGCAAGCCTAGGTTTTGATATAACAAGTCACCTTGTTAATTCAATTGATAATCTTATTCCAATTAAGATTGAGGTTAAGGCTGTATCAGTTGATGACTTTCGATTTTATTGGTCCAGATCTGAGATGGAAGCCTCAAGGATTTATGGAAAGAGTTATTATCTATATCTTGTTCCGTGTATTGGGGAAAATTCATTTGATGTAAATAATATGCGGATAATCAAAAATCCATATGATGTTTTATTATCTAATGACAGCTGGAATCGTGAAATTGAATCGATTTCTTTTTATAAAAAAGTACTGGACCCATAACATTATTTTATTCCATATTTAAACTATGAAATTAATAGAAACAAATATCATCCATCATGGGAATGCTTCCAAACTATTGAAGAATACAGAGCTTTTTCCCGATAACAGCATTGATTTAATTATCACTTCACCGCCTTATGCAAATCAAAGGAAAAAACAATATCCGTCAAAAAATGAAAAAGGATATGTTAATTGGTTTTTAAATATTAGTGAGCAAATGAAGCGCATTTTAAAACCAAGAGGATCCTTTATATTAAATATCAAGGAGAATGTAAAAGATATTGAAAGGCAAACATATGTTTATGAACTAGTATTGAAGTTAAAAGATCAAGGTTGGATGTGGCTTGAAGAATACTGTTGGCATAAAACAAACTCTTTCCCAGGTAGATGGAAAAATAGATTTAGAGATTCTTGGGAAAGGTGTTATCATTTTTCAAAAAATAAAAATATTAAGTTTTATAGAAATGAAGTAAAGGTTCCAATAGGTGACTGGTCAAAGAAAAGATTTAACGGTACAAATTATAAACATGATAAAACAAGGCATCTCTCAAATACAAATAGTGGGTTTAGTCGAAAAGTTTCAAATTGGCAGGGGAAAAGAAAAGTTGACCCTGATAATGTTTTGCATTTTTCAACAGTTACTTATAATCGAAAACATAGTGCTGCTTTTCCATTAGAATTACCTGAATGGTTTATAAAATTATTAACCAGAAAAAATAATATTGTACTTGATCCATTTATTGGTAGCGGTACAACTGCTCTTGCTGCTAAATCGTTAAATAGAAGATATATAGGTATAGACATTCTTAAAAAAAATGTGAACTTAGCAAACAAAAGACTTATAGAAGAAATTCTTCAGTCTCCCTAGCCATTAGCGGGGCGTAATGGCTTTTACTATCGGTAAAAAATGAATTATTAATTAGAATGAAAATAGAAAAAAATAAAAGATACAAAATTGTCCAAGGCAGAAAGGAATATTGTGGAACTCCTGAATCCATTATAATGGATATGAGTTGGTGGGATCGTTCTCGCCCAGAAGGTGACCCTAGTCGAGTTTCAAATAATGCAGAATATATTCAACTTGTTTTACATCGCCTATTCGTGGAAGAGAGCAAAATGACTGATATAAATGATGAATATAAATTGCTCTCTTTTCTTTATGATGAAGATCTTATAGAAATAATCGAAGCTGATTAGATATTATTAAACTGCTGATTCAACCAACTAAATTGGCTTTAACAAATAAATGGCTAATTAGTTTACGATATTGGTAAAAAATATTCAACAGTGGGTAGGCGTCATTTACATTAGCCCCTACCCACATCGATTTCACGTGTTGGTAGGTCAAACAGGTTGGAAGAAGCCTTTTATAGTGCTACAGAGTTAGTAAGGATGCGCTATTATAGCAATACAGAATTAGAACACGTGCTTATGTAATACTGATTTATGGGAATTTGGTTTAATCGTAAAGAAAGAGATGAATTAATCTCTTTTAAACGGGATGAAAGTGGAGTCCCTTTAAATAATAAAATTCATTATTTAGAGGGGAATCCGAAAATATACTTAGCTGATCACTTACTGTTATATTGGGGAAAAGGATACCCTCACACCTTTGAAAATGGTACCAGATATTTTGTGAATGGGATTATTGAATATTTATTGCATGATGAAGAAGGTTCATATAGTCTAAAAGAAAAAAAATATTTTATTAAAGAAATGGTAATACAAAAATTTAATTCTAGATCGGGATATGGATACCTTGGTATTGAAGAAAGGGTGATTGAACTAAACGATTCAATACATTTAGAAAGCAAAATAAAGAAGAGATATAGGTCATCTGAAGTTGAGTTTTTAGGAATAAAAAATCTGGATTTTGATTGTTCTCAAATACATCTAAAGTATAAAACTGGCACTGAATTTTTTATCCCAGTAAATGATTTTAATAATCAATTTCAGAAATTCTTTGAATTAATAGGTCGTAATAAAAAATTTAAAATTATTGGTGAAAATGATTTGAGATTTCATCTCATAAGAGGTGAGGATGGTTATGTTGATAATTGGAAAGATAAAATTTCTATTATTAATCAAAAAAATAGTCGGGGGTCCTAAAGTACAAAACTATCTATATCTGTTACCATAAGAGGAGCATAATGCCTTTCAGTAGTAGTCACAGATGAATGACCAAGAAGTTTACTGACATGATATATCGACATTCCATTTAGGATAAGCCTGTATCCAAATGTTCTGCGAATATCATGGAATCTGGCATTCTTAATTCCATGTTTACGACACTCTTTTTTGAACCTGTTGGAGACATATTCCTTTCGATAA
>Ga0315338_1001734_pt1 | contig 25146 bp, 22 predicted proteins | sample ASW8metaG_FD_204518 | JGI IMG/M metagenome (GOLD analysis project Ga0315338, IMG submission 204518) | Ammonia-oxidizing marine archaeal communities from Monterey Bay, California, United States - ASW #8 | ecosystem: Environmental > Aquatic > Marine > Coastal | place: USA: California | collected... | reverse complement strand
GAGTATGTTCTTATCTCCAAGGTCAGCGGCTAGTCGTTCTCTTTCATCCTGATCCAACGAAACACCTTCATAGGAGTGATAGGCGATATCCTCATAAACGAGCATGGCGGTTTGATTTAGGGGTAAAAAACCCTCTTCCAAACATGAAACGCCGACACCCGCCTCACTATGCAAATGAACAAGCCAACAAATATCTTTGCGGCCCTTGTGATGCAGAGCGCTATGGATATTGAATCCTGCTGGATTGACGTCGCCATCCCAATTCGACGTGATGCTATCTTTCTCATTGACCAATTCAAGTTGGTCGGGTGTCATCTCACTAAACAGCGCACCCAATCTGTTCATCAAATAATGGCCGGGAGAGTCTTCAATCTGGGCCGATATGTGTGTGAAAATTAAATCTTCCCAGCCGAGCACGCTCATAGCCCGGTACAAAGCTGCCAGCTCTCGCCTACAATATTCTGAGGAATCTGCCGCCAATTTCAAATCCACCCTATTCAATTTCGCAGCTTTCCCTTGTCATAGGCCTTCACCCCCTAAGAGATTGCTAATTTATAGCGGTCCATTTCGCATTTGTCTCCGAGCTTTCTACACTGATACGCTTCGCAAACTTTCAGAACCATCTGATCGATTTGCAGAATTTTCTTCAAGATATTTGATTAAATCTACAATCGTTTGATTGACCGGGGCCTGAAGGCCTCTCTGTTTTGCCAATTTGACGACGGCTCCATTGATATATTGTATTTCAGTCTTTCTTCTCGAGCGAATATCTTGAAGCATTGATGAATGATGTGCGCTGGTAAGTGGAATCAGCTTGGGAAGAAGCTCACCGTAGACATAGTCATCTCCGCTGTTCCAATTTTCCACCTCAAGTCCGGCCTTAATGCATTTCACGGCCTCTTCAGCCATTTTTACCATAAGATTTGTGGCAAATTTGCTCCCTGCCAACTCGCCATAAGAACATCCAAGTATTGCGCCTAACGGGTTGAGGCAAAGATTATACATCAACTTATTGAGAAGCGTTTTGGTAACATCTTCATCATAGGAGGTCGGAATAAAGCCTCGCTTGAACGCTTTGACCAGGACCTCAACATCAGATGGCAGATGATCGAACAAACACCCGATTTTAATGTCATCAGCATGTGCCGTAATTTCAATCTCGCGAGGCGTAAACTTTTCAAATCCTGTAATCACGCTGGCTGAATATATTCGGAGGTCATTGTTTAATCCCTGGCGGACTTCTTGCGCGATCCCCCAACCATTCTGCACCAGGAGAACGTCACCAATTTGGCGTTTCTGTTCGAGGCGCTGCAACAAATCCTTGAGTGCATTCAAAACGTCGTAAGCTTTAGTTGCGATAATAGTTAAGTCATAGGATGTTTTGATTTGCGTTGAATCATAATCAAGAACCTGAAACTGAGCAGACGGGATATCAAATCTTCCAAAAAGTCCTCGGATTTTTATTCCGTCATGATCCGTCGGTAGCTTTGCGAACCCTCTACCAAAAAAATGTACTTCAGCGCCGCCGATGATCAGTGATCCAGCCAGCCCCAGCCCAACAGCTCCAGCTCCTACTAGGAGTATTTTCATTTAGCCGTTCCGATTGAGTGGTCAGGTAGCAATGTCTGTTGAGGAAATAACCACGTGCTGCAGTTAATGTATCCGTTTATGGCACTCAGCACCTATAACCCCACGCACAAATAAGTTTTGTATTTGGAGCAAAGCAGCCTCTTGCATCAATCATCTCGCCCGTTGGCACCAAGCAGACTTTTTCTGCTGTGCAACCATCCACTTATTGAACGAATGGTGCGTTCTCAGGAATTTCTACATTAAGTTTTTCGCGGCAAGCGGCGCCGTTACACAGCTCAGTGCCATCCGAGAGCGTAATTGTACTCAACACGCCCACGCGAGAGCCATTTCTTGCCGGATGGAACCCGACTTCAACTTCGTCGCCAGGCTGGACCGTTTCAGCTGTCCAACCAATAAAGCTCATATTGCGTGGCGAACCGCCCTCAATGGACCAACTGGCAGTTTCACCACTTGCTCCGACAACCGATAAATGCAGCCAGGAATGAGGATTGAGCCACTCAAAATCCGTCACTGTCCCTTTTAGATTTTGGACCTGAGTTTGGTCAAACATAGCCCTGGAATGATGTGCAAATGCCGGAATTGAGAACAGCGCCATAGCTATTCCTGCAAAGCCTAGTATTTTCGATAACATCGGCGCCTCCAAAAGACGATTTGGTCAAGGAACTAAGATAACACTATATTATTAGACATATCATAGGGTCGTGGTGGAGGGCTCACAAGGGACCGGCAACCACCAATAAGCGATTTAGCGAACACCGTAAATTTGGGTAATGCGGTAAGAGGTCAACAGGAGCGACAAATGCGGTTCACAAGCTTAGTGATCATAATGTGTGCGGTAATCATATCGACAGCTGCACCGGCGCAAGCTCAGTGGCGGCCTTATGTTAGTCGCGATTTGGGATTTGCCTTCCACTCGCCGGGTGAGGTGAGCGTAGCAAAAGGCAGTTATCAGGCTGATACGTCAGGTGAATATCCCACCATTGTATACCGGTCTTTGGTGGATAACATCGAATACAAAGCTATCGTCTCTGATTTTAGAGACCGGCCTAGCGAAGGGGGCAGTCTGATGGAAGAGGCTGCGTTTACCTTTCAATTTGAAAAGAGCGTATTGAGCGACACTTATGGCCGCGTCGACACCGTCTATGGCCGCAAGGTTACAATTGACCTCCCCAATAATGGTGGCCGCTCAATGGGCGCTTTCTACTTCGATCGTGGCTACCTCTTTCAGCTTGTCGCAACCGTGCTGCCAGAAAATGGTGATTATGGCTCGCCTAATTTGTCACGGTTCATCGATTCACATTCCTTTGCTGAAAACCGCGTGGAGCTGTACGCGATAGAACTGAGATTGCCTGACTAGCGGGATCGGTATTGAGTTAGCTAGATACGGTGCGGGGCGCATCGGCGATTCATCTCGATGATATGACAAGTACATGACGGCACGCGAAGCGGGATTAAAGGAACAAGGCAATGCGGCCGGACTTCTTGATAGAAGCCGTATCATTGCAAAGCCCGGTTTTAACCGTTGGCTAGTCCCTCCGGCAGCACTGGCGATTCATCTCTGCATCGGTATGGCCTATGGCTTTTCCGTATTTTGGCTTCCGTTGTCACATATGCTTGGCGGCGAGCAATCCATCCAATGTCCTGACTTAAGCCTTGGTCAAGCGCTGTTCACGACCAGTTGCGATTGGCGTGTCAGTGATCTGGGCTGGATGTACACATTATTTTTTGTGCTGCTGGGAATCTCTGCAGCTGTCTGGGGCGGCTGGCTTGAGCGCGCGGGGCCACGAAAAGCAGGTGTCGTTGCGGCGGCTTGCTGGTGCGGGGGTATGGCAATCTCGGCCATTGGCATCATCGAGCATCAGCTGTGGTTGATGTGGCTTGGATCAGGCGTTATTGGCGGCATCGGATTAGGACTTGGCTACATATCGCCGGTCTCGACCCTCATTAAATGGTTTCCTGACCGCCGCGGCATGGCGACTGGTATGGCGATTATGGGCTTTGGTGGTGGCGCGATGATCGGCGCACCGCTTGCGCAGATGCTGATGACATTCTTCGGTAGCGATGGCACGCCTGGCGTATGGCAAACATTCCTTTCACTTGGTGCAATTTATTTCGTGTTCATGATGGGAGGGGCTTTCGGCTATCGCCTTCCGCCACCGCGTTGGCAACCCAAGGGATGGGTACCCCCCGCCGCGAAGCCAATGATCGCGCGTGGCCACGTTCATTTGAAGGATGCACATAAGACCAAACAGTTTTGGCTGATCTGGGCGGTGCTTTGCCTCAACGTCTCTGCAGGAATTGGCGTGATCGGCATGGCCTCGCCGATGTTGCAAGAAATCTTCGGCGGCTCACTGATTGGCCAACCAGAAATTACTTTCACTGCGCTCGACCAAAGTCAATTACAAGCGATCGCCGCAATCGCTGCAGGGTTTGCTGGAATATTATCGCTGTTCAATATCGGGGGACGTTTCTTTTGGGCCTCGCTCTCCGACACTATTGGACGCAAGGCAACCTATTATACGTTCTTCCTATTGGGGATTGCGATGTATGCATCAGCGCCCTTCCTTGCCCATATTGGATCGCAAGCGTTGTTCGTACTTGCCTTCGGTATTATTCTCTCAATGTATGGTGGCGGCTTTGCTACCATCCCTGCCTATTTGGCAGACATATTCGGTACACAATTCGTCGGAGCAATTCATGGACGTCTTTTGACGGCCTGGGGAACGGCCGGAATCGTCGGACCAGTCGTTGTAAACTATATACGCGAAGCACAGATTGCCGCGGGCGTGCCACGTGATTCCGTTTATGATTTTACGCTCTACATTCTTGCTGGAATGTTGGCTGTCGGGTTCTTGTGCAACTGGGCTATAAAACCGCTTGCGCCTAAATGGTTCATGACTGACGATGAAGTGGCTGCACTACAGCCGAAAGTTACAGAGAGCAGTGTCGGGAGTCTGCAAGATATTGGTGCTTTTCGTCTTGATACAACTGTGATCCTTGCCTGGTTAGCCGTTGGAATCCCGATTGCCTGGGGCGTCTGGATCACGCTCAGAAGTGCATTCGTCTTATTCGGATGACGTCTTGCGACAAGAATGTTTATCCGTGAGATATTTAACGGCCATCAGTAAACCGGGCTGAAACACGCACTAAGTCATCGTGCGTATTCACGTTGAGAAAAGTCTCGCTGTCAGTGAACATGACTTGCACCGCGCCAGGCGATACATCCCGCACCGGACGATGGATGCCACGAGAAAGATCTTCTTTAAGTTTCTTGGCCAGCGAAGGCCGCCACACTGCGCATAAGGCATGAAGGCCATCAGGCGTAGCAACGTGTGCAGCTTCGGCACCGGCGTCCTGGGCAGCATTAATAAGCTTGCTGGAAAAGTCAGCAGGTAAAAGTGGTACATCGCAAGGCACCGTCACGAGCCACTCTGCACGCTGGTTGGCGGCCCATTCGAGCGCAGCAAGCACACCTTTAAGCGGTCCGCTTACTGCAAGGTCTGGATCACATAGAAATGTCGCACCCAAAAGAGCTGCAGCCTCCGCATGTCCTACAACCGCTAGTGAGTCTGCACGCAAGGCGCGACGCACATGCGCAATCATCGGCGTGCCTGCGATGTCAACCATCGCCTTGTCTGCGCCCAAGCGGCTACCTTTGCCGCCTGCCAATATTGCAGCAACATGGTTCATGTTTCCCACTGATACGCGGTTTTATGAGATCAATACAACGTGATAAAATATTCAGCAGTCAACGGGTGCACGGTACACCTGATATTGGGGATTTAAAAAGCACGAACTATCCTAACCATTCGCCGCAAGTATCTTATGTGCCAAACGAATTAGCTCGGCGCGGTCAATTTTATTCGTTGTTGCCAAGGGAAGTTTTTCCAGGAACCAGACGAAGCGAGGATGCTGGTAGGCTGGCGCGTGGGCCAGCGCGTAAGTTTTGACTGCATCTGCCGACGGTTCTGATCCTGCACGAGGGATCACAAAGGCCACCGGCTTTTGCCCTTTAATGTCGTCTTCGATGGGGACCACGCAGGCCTGCGCTATGTCGGGGTGGCTCTCAAGCATGCGTTCAACATCACCGGGGTAAATATTCTCACCGCCTGAAACAAACATTTCGTCGGTACGGCCGACAAAAAAATGAAAGCCATTTTCATTACGACGAAAGACATCCCCAGTGATATTAAAACCGTCTTCGGTCATGGGCTGGGGAAGGTCAGGTCGGTTATGATAGCCGTTCATCAGCGCCGGACATTTAATTTCCAACACGCCTTCCTCCGGCGCTCCCACGCCCGTCAGGCGAAGCTCTACCCCGTTGTGCGGATAGCCGACCGAGAGCGCGGGCTGCACCAGCCCTTTGGGATGCTTTGAAAACACCACTGGGCCAGCTTCGGTAGTACCATAGGCATTCGAGACCGCCGCTTTCGGAAAGGCTTTGCGTGTCGCACTCATTAGGCTTTCGCTTACCGGGGCCGACCCCATGCGAATATTTTTGACCGAGGAGAGATCTGATTTTTCCAGACTTGGATCACGCAGTATCATTGCGATCATGGGCGGAACGGCGGTGAGCCAAGTACAACGAAAACGCTTGATCGCATCAATATAGGCCGCTGCGTTAAATTCTGGCAGCAAAACGATTGTGGCATGGGCGGCAATCGCCAATTGCGCAAGTGCCAGCGCATTCATGTGGAACATCGGCGCAGCAATCAAAAAAACATGGTTGATAAGATCGTCTGCGTCTAACCGCGTTTTTACCACCCATAAATGGCTTTGATGAGAAAGTACAACGCCCTTGGGCATGCCGGTCGAGCCCGAAGTATAGAGGAACATGGCCGGCTCGTTCTTAGTGGGGGTGATGGATTTAAAGGGACTGGAATCGATAAAGGAGTCGAGACCGCCATTGCTAATTTCAATGACAGGTAAATCTATCGGACAATCAGCTCGACGCGGTGTATCGCAAAACACGAATTTCGCGCCAGAATTTTTTATGATGTAATGAATGGTCTCGCGTGGGAATTTGAAATTGACTGGAACTGCCACCATTCCCGCGCGCATAATTCCACAAAAAGTCGCAAAATATTCCGCGCTATTGTTTCCTAGGAGCGCAACACGAGTACCGCGCGCTAGACCTTTTGTGACAAGCGCCTTGGCTGTGCCGCGGGCCAGTGCGTCGAATTCCCCGTAGCTATATTCGCGGGGACCCAAGGGAGACCCAAGATCGATAATCGCGAGCTTGTCCTGCGCCCGATTGCGGTCGATGAGATCGCCTAGATTGGTGAACACATCCGCACCATTTTTAGGATCAATTTTTTGGCTTAGCGGTAAAGTAGGTTCCGCGCCCAGAGGCAAGAAGTCTATCTTCTAAATTATAAACGTGCGCTTCGGCGCAGGAGATGGTTCCCCCGGCTTTAACCACGCGCCCCTTTGCGATCAGATCGCCCGGCATAGCGGCAGCATGGTAATCAACGCGCAAATCAAGTGTCGGCACACCGCGCGAAGTGCGTTTGACCAGCGCCCAATCGGCAGCAAGATCAACAAGCGCAGCCAAAACGCCACCATGGGTGTAACGCTTCTCAGCATTGACTACCCATTCCTCGCGCCAAGTGGCTTTGATATCTATACCGTTCTCATCAAGCGCAAGAACACTCAAACCCAACCAACGATGATAGGGCGCGCACAACAACATCTCCTGCACACTCTCGATTGTGAGTTCATCGCTCATAGCATTTGATCCTTAATTAGCGAATTAAACTTAGGGCGTGACAATAATTTTCCCGATCACTTCGCGGTCCTCAATGCGCCTTAGCGCTTCGATGGCGCCCTCTAGTGGTACCACTCGATCTATCACCGGCTTTACTTCGCCCGCAGAGATCATTTTCATCAACGCGCTCAAATCCTCATCGTAAAAACTATTGGATCCAATAATCTGCAGTTCGAAGGTCCAGACATAGCGCAAATCCTCTTTGGGATCGTAACCGGCGGTCGCCCCGCAAACGAGAAGTTTGCCGCCGCGCTTAAGGCATTTTAGCGAGGGCACCCAGGTATCCCCGCCAGTGAAATTAATCACTACATCTACCCCTCCATCATGGTTCCGCCGTTGCGGCTTGCCGTAATTCTCAATCGCCCATTTTGAAAAATTGACATCATTGTAATTAATCACTGTCTTCGCGCCGGCATCAATAAGAGGCTGTTTTTTTTCTTCCGAGCCGACACACGCAATCACTTCAGCGCCAAGCTGATTGCAAAGCACAACCGCGCCGGTACCTACACCACCGCTTGCACCCAAAATTAAAACTTTATCGCCGCTTTTGACACTATTATGGGTCACGATCATGCGATGGGCGGTGCCATATGCAACAGGAAGCGATGCAGCATCTTCGAAGCTCACGCCATCAGGAATTGCAATCAGCTGATCTACGGAAACGAGACAATATTCCGCCATACCGCCATCGAGCATTTCGCCCATCAAGCCTTTGCCCTTCTGCACAGGATTGACCAGAACTTTATCGCCAGCTTTCCAATTGCTGACACCCTCACCAACTTCAGTGATCTCGCCAGCCATATCGAGCCCGATAATCACAGGCAGTGGAATTTTGATGCCAGGCATGCCACGCATTGTAAAAATATCATGGTAGTTGAAAGACGAGGCGCCGACCCGGATCACCACATGGCCCGGGGTGGCTTTGGGATCGGGGTAATCATCCACCACATGGAGGTTTTCGAGGCTTCCATGCTCACGCAGTACCAAGGCTTTCATTTCGTTTACCTATAGCTCGTAACGTTCAATTGGCGCTCACAGACAAGGCCATGTTATTGCCTATAAGAGGTGTGCTGGACGCGATAATAAGCCCTCCTTATCATAGTTGCGCTCAATGCAAGAAGCGGGATCAATAATGAACGAAAGTTTTCGGGAATTTCTCGACCGTCTGCGTAAAAATGGCGAGATGATTGACTTCAAGCAGGCGATTGATATCCGCCATATCGCAACGCTGGTCGATCAATCGCCTAAGGCGCTCTTCTTCCATGATGTGATCGGCTACGACATGCCGGTGGTGTCTGGCATTATCCGCTCGCGCGAACGCGCCATCATGTCGATGGGCTGCACGGAATATTCCGAGATCGAATTCAAACTCCAAAAGGCCATCGACAATCCAATCGCCCCGAAAATGGTCGAGACATCGCCGACCCGCGAGATAGTTGCGACGGGTGATGATGTGGATCTGTTCAAGATACCGATTCCAATGTCGTCGATTTTCGATGGCGGGCCAATGATCACGGCGGGTGTTGTAATTTGTAAAGATCCCGAGTTTGGCTGGAACAGCGGCATCTACCGTTTCATCGTGAAGGAAAAAGCGCTTACCGGAATCGATATAGTGACGCCAAATAATATGCGCCTCTTTGCACAGCGCGCCTTTGAAGCGGGACGCCCCCTGCCGATTTCAATTAGCATAGGCACCCATCCGATCGAGATTATGGGTTCAGGCTACCGCGCACCGCTGGGTGTCGACGAGATGGCGATTGCCGGCGGCATACGCGGCGCACCGGTTGCCTTAGCGCCCTGCTCTACCATCGATGTGCCTTATATTGCTGATGCAGAAATTGTTTTGGAAGGCGAGATACTTCCCACTGGATGGACCTATCCTGAAGGGCGATTCGGCGAGTTCACCCGGCTGATGGGGGGCTTGCATTGGAATCCGCTGGTGCGGATCAAATCGATCTCAATGCGCAAAGACGCTGTTTATTATGCGCTTATGATGCCATGGGAAAATACATGGCTTGCCGCGCCGACGCGCTATGCTGCAATCCGCCAGGCTTTGAAAAATGCTGGCGTTATTACCAAAGACATCAATGTGACTTTGGGCGGCTGCGCGTTCTGGCACGCCGTCATTTCGATCAAAAAGCAGGCGGGTGAAGGCAAGAACGCCATCCTTGCTGCGCTCTCAGTGATGGACTTGAAACATGTCGTGATCGTGGATGACGACATCGATGTGTTTAATCCAATGGATGTCGAATGGGCAATTGCCACCCGCGTTCAGGGCGATCGCGACGTCATGATTGTGAACAATGTACGCGGCAAGCCGCTTGATCCTAGCCTTCCACCAACACCGGTAGGCGTTGTTCCAACGACCTCCAAGGTGGGTATCGACGCGACCATTCCGGAAAACGTACCGCGCGAGCGCTATGAGCGTATTACATACGCCTATACTGAGACCGCTAAGGTCCAAGATTATGAAAAGGGCAAAGCCGACCAAGCCGGAACGGTGGTGGACGATTCCAAACTCGGCGAGCTTGCCGAAGATATTTTGAAAGTGATAGCCGAGACACCACTTTATTACACCGAAGTGGCCGAACATTTCGCCGAATATGATTTTCGCACCATCGCACGTGCCATCGGGCTCCTGCATGAGACCGAGCGGCTCTGGCAAGATACGAAGGGCAAGATGTGCGAGCGCGGCTCGAAGTTTGCGGCGGTTCCACCGACGAAGTAATCACGCTTATTCCTCGGTGATGTCGGACCAGATCTTGTCCACCAAGGCGTGAAACTCGGGCAGCATGCGCACTTTTCGTGGATCGCGCGGGCGCTCCAATGCGACTTCATAATTTGCTTTGATTGTGCCAGGGCGCCAACTCATGACCACCACCCGGTCGGATAGGCTGACCGCTTCTTCAATGTCATGGGTGACAAAAAGCACAGGGCGTTTTTGCTCACCCCAAATACGCAAGAGTTCGCGGCCCATGGCGATTTTGGTGAGCGCATCCAGCGCCCCAAAGGGCTCGTCCATCAGATAAATTTCGGGCGCATAGGCGAGAAGTCGCCCCAGTGCCGTTCGCTGCCGCATACCGCCGGAAAGTGCATGTGGGTAATGGCTGCCGAATTCGGCGAGACCGAGGAGATCAAGAAGGCTTTGGATACGGCTATCGTGATCTGATCTTGTAACGCCTGCGCATTCCAGGCCGACACGAATATTGTCTTTGACGTTAGCCCAAGGAAGAAGCGCATCGCGCTGAAACATAAAACCAATGGAAGGCGGCGTGCCGACCACTTTCTTACCGCGCACGCTCACCTCACCGCTAATGGGATTTACCAGCCCCGATATCAATTTCAAAAGTGAAGATTTTCCGCAGCCGCTTGGCCCAACAATGGAAACAAATTCACCTTCGTTGATCACCAAATTAATGTCGCGTAGCACCGGGATCGAGGGTTCATAGGAAAGCGAGACCTCGTGGAGCTCTACCGCGGTTTTTTTTGGAGCCTCACTCATGAGCGATAGCGCATGAAGCGCGCCTCAATGGCGCGCGCCACTTCATTAAAGCCTATGCCTATAGCTAGAAGCGCGAACAAACCACTAAATACACCAATCACATCGAGCCGTCCGGCGGAAAACTCGACATACCAGCCGAGTCCGCGATTGGCGCCAAGAAATTCTCCTAATACCGCACCGACCAGCGCCAAACCGACGCCCGCGCGTATGGAGGCGAACACCCAGGGTGTGACTGATGGGAGAACCACCCGGCGCACCAAATAGAATTGTGAGCCGCGCATGACGCGGATCATATCAAGCTGTTCGCGATCGACCGCGCGCACGCCTTCATAAGTGTTGAGTACAACTACGAAAACAACCATTGAAAAGGCCATTACGATTTTGGAAAGATCGTCGATTCCAAGCCAAAGAATAAAGAGCGGCGCCAGGGCAACGCGCGGCAGACTATAGAGCCCAAGAAAAAACGGCTCGATGGTGTCGGCAAGAAAACGATTGGCACCAAACAACAGACCAATAGGCACGCCGATTAAAACGCTGAAGAAAAGACCCCAAAAAGCATTGGTCACCGTGGCGCGGCCATGCAGCCATAAATCACCTGACACTGCTAATTCGGTAAGGCGTGCAGCGATCTCGCTTGGTTTGGCGAGCCAAAAAGGATCAACCCAATAGGTCGCCGCATATTCCCACAGACCAAGAATAAACGCGGCCAATGCAAGGCGCGCGAGCGTAAGGCTGATGCGGCGCATCATTTTGGTCGAAAATTTGTTCGGGTTTGAGCCGGATTCGGGAGAAGTAGACGACAAGCTGGCTAAACCTTTGCAGAAACACGAAAAGTAATTGTTTTGCCGGAAATTTTAAGGTGAGGGAAGGTAATCTCGTGTCACCACGTCAGAATAAACGATCCCGGATAATTCTGGCTCGCCCGCGCCAAGGACAGTGATCATTCTACTATATCCACCCTCAGAAACCATGCCCTCCTTGGCCAAGGATTGCGGAACATCGACCACCAGCTGATCTATCAGTGCTGTATCGAAATTATTGTACATCTCGCCTAATACAGTTTTGAGTGCATCGAGATCTTCATGAAGAAGATTTTGTGCCCGTATCACCGCACGTAAAAACCCGCGCACCAGCTCGACATTAAGGCTAAGAAATCGATCCAGCGCGATCAAATCCAATGCCGTGTAATCCCAGCTACGAAAATCATAGATAATTTTATAGTTTCCGCTCGCCATCACCGCCTGCACATCGGGCGTGGTAAACAGCCCGACATCGATAGAGCCGGTATCAAGTGCTGCCTTCATTGGGATTCCAACACCTATACTTGCGAAAGTCAGATCGCGGTCGGGATTTATACCCAAATCATTCAAAACGTAGCGCGCTGAATTATCAGTGAGACTACCGGGCGAGGTAATACCGAGCGTTTTACTAAGCAAATCCTCCAAACCCGCAACTTCGGAGGTGCCGAGCGCCAACATGGCATAGCCATGACGTTCGGTTAATCCGGCAATAATTTTGGCGGCCAGCCCACGGCTCGATAAACGAACCGCGTGATCGCCCGCACAAACACAAATATCGATACTGCCGGAGGCAAGCGCCTGAACCGTCGGAGCGCCCCCACGAAATTGATAGGTTTCAACCTCTATCCCTTCATCGGCAAAATAGCCGAGCTGGTTGGCTACCATTAGCGGCAATGTCCCAATGGAGGATTGCGCCACACCGACTTTGACCAAAGTCTGGGCATGAGAAGTACCCACACTCAAAGCTAAAACGCCAGTAATGAGAAGGACAATTAAGCGCATTTAATTCTCCAAGGCTAAGACCCCAACCAAGCTCACTAACTGCGCCATGGCAAGTCATTTTCGCATTCAACAAAAAGCCAGGCCCCAAGGCCCAAGGGCTCAGGAAAGCGAGAGAGTAGCAAATTTTTATGCCGCTCTGTCTTCATATCGTTGCGCGCAAGAAATGTCTCGCACGTCTGTAGTGACGCGACACGCACAGCATAAATGCCAATAAAGGGAAGCTGCGGCGCTGATCCAAACATGTCTTCAAATGTATTGCGGTCCATTAAATGAACGCCGCCGCGCTCCAAATGGAAGCCCACCCCTAGGGATCCCAACACTGGTTCATGATCAAGAAAGCGGCCAAACCGGTTTGCGGCTTCCTTAACATCGTCAACCACGATGACAATATCTAAAAGCGCCTCGGCGGTGTTCGGGTGACTTAGCCAACGCTTTTGCCAAACCGCCTCTTCGGTGTGATGCGTCAGATATTGGATGCGGCCCTCAGCCATTTCACCACGCTCGACACGCGCCACGGTAAACGCGGCCTCGGATTCTCCGCCTTCAGTTACAATGGGACGCTTTAAATCAACAATCGGGCGAACGCGAAACCGGGATTGTTTTAATCGCTGCGATTGTGCCCATGCATCTGAAACCGCGAAGGCCGCAAGATGAACACCAGGCTGTTTTGTAATCGCCTCGTCGAACTCTTGACCAAGCGGCGTATCTGCCGTTTTGAATAGTATCTCAATATAACCACTCTTAAGCATCGCAGTGACATTTCCGGTACCAGTCAGCCGGCTTGTTCCGTCCGGCCCCTTATTTTTTTGTATGGATATGGGCGTTACCTGAAAGCCAGCCTGGATGAGTGCTTCGCTTGCGCGTTCAGCACTTCGAACAAAATGTCCTATGTGATCGAGGAAAATTTCACCTGCATGAGGCAATTGCCGCACGATAGGATTTAGGGCCTTCGGCAAACTCATCTATCTCCGCGTTTTAACGCAACAAATCTCGCGCCTGGTCTACGAGATGCGGCGGCGTTGCGTAAGCTTCCTTCAGGATTTCTTGCATGGTGACTGCTGGGATCGGCATGATCTCAAGGTTCACGCGCTCTGCCTCCACTAAAAATTCGGGATCTTCCACCACCAGATCAAATGCAGTTTGCAGCGCGAGCGCTCGCGTCTCAGGGAGATCGGGCGGCGCCAGAAAGGGCCGGCCTAAAACAGTACGCGCCATGATCAAACGGAGAATTTTCTGCTGATCCTCATTCTCGGCAAAGTCCAAAATGAGCGGTGTGTCATGAAGATCAGGGTGTCGTTCCATTCCGAGCTGCAAGAAGACATTAATCAATCCATCGTCGAGCCAATATTGCCTCGTGGATTTCACGCTTGACCAAGTCCAGCCGCAGCGCCCCTCGACCTCCCCACGCTCCATTGCAAAATTGATGTCGTTGCCGCCGGCATAGCCGGTGACAAAGCGCAGATTCGCACCTAACACGCCGCTTAAGAGCTTGGGAAATACAAAATCATCGGCGCCAGGACCCGTTCCGCCAATGATAAATTCACGGCTCTCCAGATCGCGGAAGCCAGACACGCCCGAGCTGTGCCAGGCAACACACACAACCGTTTCGTTATTTGCGCTGCCAATCCAGGTAAATTCCATTGGATCGAATTGGGCAAAATCCTGATTGCCCAAAAGTGGCTCGAACGGCACGCCGTGATTGATGATACCAAGCGCGGTCCCGTCGCGTGGCGCAGCGTTGAATAGCCAATTGGTTAGCCTCAGACTTCCCGCTCCTGGCATATTAACCGGAATTACAGTGGGATTCCCCGGAATATGCTTTCCAAGGTGATGGGCCACCACGCGCCCATAAACATCATAACCACCCCCCGCGGGATAGCCGATATAGAGCGAGACGATTTTTCCGGAATAGAACTCTTCCACGCTTTGAGCAAAGCATGGAAGACTCCAGAATAATGCGATCGCCGCAGTTCCTATAACGCTAATGGTCCGTCGCAATTTTAAAGACACTCTCTCAAAAACCTTAAAAAACATACATTGTTGAAAGGCCCGACCCAACGCCTTCAAGGAGAGACATCATAGAACCCAGACGGACGGGCGCATGGCGGACAATTGGGCCAAAAACACGATAAATATGCCAGGCGGGTGGAGAAAAAGCATCTATTCGCCATTCAGCACATTTCGGTAGAATTTGCCGTTGCGTAGCAAAGAATTGTACCTATAAGCGTAAGAATATAGTCGTAATCCGACTGCTGGACAAAAAGTGAGGATGTAGATGGCACAGAGCCAAGACGACAGCGGCACGCAGGCGAGTAACAATGCCAGCGACGGAGATTTACCGGGACCAGGACATAACAAAGAAGGCGATGTAGTTTGGGCGCGCTGGCAGCGTAAGCGCACTTTTGTACGCGCACTAGAGGGTACTTATAGCCATCTAACAAAGGAACTGCTCGAACAACCACGTATTTACGCGGCTAAGGACACACCCTGGAAAGGCGGACCGGCGCTGTTCGGCAAACATGTGATCGCGCCAGGTAATATCCGGATTACTCAATCCATCGAATCCCATATAGAAGCCTATGCACCTGGCGCTTTCAGCCAAAAGCATGGCCATCTTAACAGCGCTGCGTTTTATATTATCAAAGGACGCGGCCACGACATCCACGATGGTAAACGGATCGAATGGAAGGCCGGAGACATAATGTTCGTTGAAAATGGCTGCGTACACCAGCACTTCAATGACGATCCGGATAAAGAAGCGATCCTTTTGGTGTTCAAAGCCAAACCGCTCTTCCTATTTATGCATCTCCTCTATCAGAAAATGATTTCCTATCCGCCAAACACGTTGCCGGAAGGACATGAGGACTGGACGCCGCCAACTGATATTTAAGTTTTTGTTTGGAGAACTAATATGCCCGTACTTGACGAACGCGATGTTGCCCATGCCGGAAAAAAGACATGCAATTTCCGTGCGGAGGACATTCAAGAATCTGCTGATTTTCGATCCGATTATGATGCTGCGGCAAACGTTGTATCTTCTGAAGACCAACCCTTTGAAGAATCACCCGATGGACTGATTAAGCATCTTGTTCACGAGAAGCTAGACACACGCGAAATGTGCGTCGATGCCTACATGCAATTCTTGGAACCCGGAAAGCATACTGGCAAACATCGGCATATGTGGGAAGAAGTGATCTTTGTCCTCGAAGGGTCAGGCTATGACCTTCATTGGGATGTGAAGTTCGATTGTATTGAAACGTATAATTGGGAATGGGAAGAGGAACCAAAACGCAACGAATGGAAGCGCGGTGATTTCATCTATGTTCCGCCCTATTCAACCCATCAGCACTTCAATTCCGGCGACAGTGAAGCGCGTCTAATTGTGATCAGCAATCGGATTATCAAGAAGATGGGATTCAACTGGCTTGATCAAGTCGAGAACGCACCAGGACGGTAAGGTCTACTTCTAAGCGGTACGTCCACCCTCTGCTTGTCATGGCGCAGCCACTGGGTGAGCCTATCAAATAGGGCCATGACAAGTGATGATCAGCTCAAACCTGCTCCTGCAACGCAGCTAAGATACGCTCAGGCTTAAACGGCATCTCGCGCATTCTGACACCAATGGCGTCATAGATGGCATTGGCAAGCGCCGGCCACACGACTTCGCTGGCTGGTTCGCCGACACGGCCAGGCGGCTGGTTTTGACGATCAAGCAGAATAATTTCAACCGCATCAGGAATTTCCGGGAATGTCATGATCGGATAGGTTACCCAATCGAGACTGGTGACTTTTGAATTGTCAAAAGTCACTTCCTCTTTCAGCGCACGGCTTAAATTTTGGATAACACTAGCTTCAAGCTGATCGGTGACGGTATCGGGATTGACCACAAGGCCGCAATCTTGGGCAACAACAGCGCGCTGCAAATGAACCTGCCCGCTACGCCGGTCGACAGCCACTTCAAATATACCGACTACATTTGTGTCGACCGGGCTTCCCAAAGCGGCAATCCCACGCCCGTAAGCAATATCGCCCTGGTTTGGCTGACTGTAGGACGGGCGTGCCTGCCAATTCGCCCGCTCGGCAGCAGCCTCAAAGACCGCACGCATCCTATCGGTTGGTGCATGGCGAAGCCGGAATTCGAGTGCATCAGCATCGGCAGCGGCAGCAAGCTCATCCATCAGGCACTCGATAACGAAGATGTTGTCGGGCGATCCCACACCGCGCATGGATCCAGTACGAATCTGTAGTGATCCATCGCGATGCGAAGCTGCACCAAGATAGGTGAACTGGATGAGTTTATTTCGAATGTTCTGGTAGACCGGTAAAAAATTTCCTGCTGCGCCGCCAAAGCCTTCTTCCAGCCCCGGCTCGGTCCAGCCCGCTAGCTTCGCAGGAACCAGACTACCCGGCTCCCCGCCATGGGCAGGCTCATGATATTGCGGGCGAGAATAACCAGAAAATCCTCGGGTCAGCGTTTCCCAGGCCGTGATGTTACCCTCCGCATCCACGCCACCTCGGCAATCATATATGCGTGCAGATTTATAGGTCTCCCAGCCATTCTCATCGGCGCGCATCCATTGCACGCGAACCGGCCTACCAACGTCACGAGACATTATGATTGCATCCAGCGTGACATCATCAGCACCGTTCTGCCCGTAGCAGCCCGAAGCTTCGACATAGATCAGGCGCACCATATTATTTTCGACACCCAGAAACTTCGCGCAGGATTCGCGCAAGCCATAAGGTGTCTGGGAGCCGGACCAAACCGTGGTCCCTTCCGAACTATAATCCGCGACAGCGCAAGACGGCCCAATTGATCCGTGATGATGATAGGGCGTCGTATAAAATGCCTCGACGGTACGGGTGGCGTTGTTGAGGCCCGCTTCAACATCTCCCTCATTCGCAACAATGCCGCCAGGGCGCGGCGGCCGGTCCGGACGAGAAGAATAGCCATCAGGCATTTCCGGCGCATTACGAATGACATCATTCAAATCGGCCATATCGGGGAGCCCGGCCCAATCAGACCAAATAACATTAAGCGCCTGCGCGGCGGCAATGGCCTGCTCTTCGCGCTCACAGACGACGCCAACATAATCATTGATGTGCACGACTTTCACGAAACCTGGAATATTCGCGACCGAGCTTTCATCAATCTCAATGACATTCGCGCCATGTGAAGGCGGGCGAATAATCCGCCCATGCAGCATGCCAGGAACTTTGAGATCCTGCATGAAAGTAAAAGTACCGAACACTTTGTCGGGAATGTCGATGCGCTTCACCGGTGTGCCAACGATTTTGTATTGGCTAGGATCCTTTAGCTGCACCAAACTCTGCTGGATGGGCTCACCATTTTCGCCGGTGGTGTCGTCTCCATACCAACCCACGGATTCCCCATCCGTAGCGTCTGCAATTTTTATGTCGAACAGTTTACCGCCCATGAGATCGCCATAGCCGACGCTCTGTGTCGGATTACCAATAACGCTCACAACACCTTCATTGACTTCGAGCTGATCCGCTGAAACGCCAAGATGATTGGCAGCCATCCGGACAAGCGCATGGCGTGCATGTGCTGCTGCCGTTCGAATAGGTTTACCATGAACCGAAATAGTACGGCTTCCCGAAGAGACAAATTGGTCCGGCGTATGGCTGGTGTCGGGTCCGTGCAATCTTGCGTCGGCAAATGCGATATCAAGCTCCTCAGCCATAATTTGAAGAAGCCCAGTCGAAGATCCCGTGCCAAGCTCGCAGCAACCCGTAAACAAAGTTGCCGTACCGTCTTCAGCAATGGCAATCCATGAATCGATCTCATCGGCAGGCGGACCATAGGGACCGAGAGGCTTTCTGCCACTTGCTGCCGCAGTGTTCTCGCCACCCGTCTCAGCAATGCCGCAACCCGCAAGCGCAAAGCCAACGACCAAGCCGCCAGCGCCCTTCAATATGTCGCGGCGAACAATATCAGAACCCAAGATTTTCTTGTTCATCTGCCCGCCCTCAACCTTGCGCCGCGCGCTTGACAGCGCGGACGATGCGTAAATGAACACTGCATCTGCACAAATTATTGGCTAACGCGGTTTTGATCTCATCATCGGACGGGTTGCCGTTACGATCCAAAAAAGTAGCGGATTCCATGATCATACCGTTGATGCAGTACCCACATTGCACGGCCTGCTCCTCAATAAAGGCCGTTTGCAACGGATGGGGATTTTCTTTGGTGCCGAGACCCTCCAGCGTGACGATTTCGTCAGTTGGAGCTACAGAGGAGAGAGGCATCTGGCACGAACGCACGGATTCACCATTTATATGGACGGTGCAAGCTCCGCACTGGCCCAAGCCACAACCAAAGCGAGGACCTTTAAGTCCAACGTCATTGCGCAATATGTAGAGTAAGGGCGTGTCGGAATCCCCGACTTCAACGGCAACATCTTCGCCGTTCACCCGCAATGTTTGAGATGCCGCCATGAATTTCTCCGTAAAAAAGGCGTTGTTTCAAACCTAACTTAACGAACCAAACGCTACAACTGTGCTACCTCCCGCCAATAAGAGTGCTCACTGAGATTTGTGTCGTGATTGTAGACTCGGCACCCACCCATAAGTGATATCAATAAAACGTATTGATATCATATACTTAGATAACTAAGTGAAGATATCCAATCTCCTCTTTAGCGGTTACGCGCGAGTATCTCACGAAGAAACTTTCCCGCCGCGGCGCCTTTGAGAGCGCGATGCCACATCCCTTCCACCGCCTTCTGATGTAGGATAAGCGCTTCTGGCGCCGAAGTAATCATCGCGATTCCCGATCGAATATTGGGCTCTTCGCCGAGCCGGAACGGGCTCAGCGCCAAAATCTTACGGTCAGGCTGGCGAAATATTTGAAAGCCCGAATGCGGCAGAGTTTCAGGAACAATTCCAATCTGAATACCAATCGCTTCTTCTTCAACGACACTTAAAAAATGCTGCACCTCATCACGCGCCAGCTTGCGTCGTTGCTCGCGAACGCTCTCGTCAAGATCTGCGCGTCCAACAAGACCATTCCTTAGAAAGCGAACGAATTCAGGGCCTGCAATAAGATTGATGATTGCAGGCCGCCGCTTTCGATAGGCAGCTTTGCGCTTCGCGAGTACATCCATAATTTCGTCGATATCGCCAAGCGCGCGTGTCCTATCGGGTGAAGATTCCGGAATACTTTCCTTCAAGACGCTCGAAAGCGTTTCGTGGAACGCGTCCGAAGCCAGCAAATAAGAAATTGGCCCAGCAAGAACGACAATATGCTCGGCAATTTCTTCGAGCTGGCGAACACGTTCAAAATAAGTGACCGCCGAGGAAACGTATTCGACCCCCACACCTAAAAGCGTTGCAAAAGACACATCAAGGAGTTCTGCAAGCCGCTCCAAGGTTTCAATCTTTACGACCTCACCCTTCTCAAAACGATAGAGCGCAGTTCGAGAAATGCCGAGCCGCATCGCAACTTCTTCCGCGGAAAGCCCAGAGCCAAGCCGAAATGCCTTTAGCCGATCGCCAATATCATCATAGCGAATGGCCACTGGCTTATGGTCTCCGTCCTGCTTGCGCCATCTCAACTATTTCGGATGGATGAATCGGTGCCCGGGCAATATGTGCGCCGAATGGCGACATGGCGTCTTCGATCGCCGACATAATAGCCGGTGCGATGGGGAGTACACCGCACTCTCCTACCCCTTTCACGCCCAAAGGATTAAGCGGGCTGGGAGATTCCATGTGTAGCACTTCAATCGGTGGGACCTCGGTCGCGCTGACCAAAAGATAATCTGCAAAAGTCGTTGTCAGCGGTTGGCAATTTTCGTCAAAGCCCATCCATTCGAAAAGCGCATTTCCGAGCCCATGTACAACACCACCAACGATCTGACCGTCAACTAGCATGGGGTTGATCACCCGACCGCAATCATGGGCAATGATTATTTTCTTGACTGTCACGCCGCCAGTCTCAACATCGACCTCAACTTCTGCCACGGCTGCCCCATTGGCATAGGCCATTTCATTACAGACGAAGCTTTCCGTGACTTCCATGCCAGGTGAGATGCCTTCCGGAAGAGCAAAGCCCGGAGTGCCGCCAAGCATACGCGCAATGTCGCCTAGTTTCACTTTCTTCTGGGTTGCGCCCTTAATGCTGATTGTATCGAGCTCAAATTCAAGTTGATCAATATTTGTATCTAGCAATTGCGCGCCAACGCTGAGTATTTTTTCACGCAGCTTGAGCCCCGCGAGATGCGCCGATGAGCCCGCCATTACAGCCTGGCGGCTGTTAAACCCTCCAAGACCCATGGAAATCGTTCCAGTGTCACCGGCGGACACAATGACATTCTCTAGCGTGCCGCCCAGTTGATCGGAAACAATTTGGGCTAGCATAGTCTTGGTGCTCTGCCCCATTGCGGCAGCGCCTGTATTGACGAAAATTTTCCCAGACCCACTTACACGCACCGTCACTGGCTCAAATGGTCCACGCCCCGTTCCCTTAACAAAATTTGCAAGGCCCAAGCCAATATACTTACCCTCGGACAAGGCCCGTGCTTTACGGGCCGCAAATTCTTCCCAATTAGATGCCTCCAGCACCATCTTTTGGCATTCAGGGTAATCACCAGAGTCCAACACGACTTGCATGCCGCCGCGGCTCTTCAGCGGCTTGGTATAAGGCATTTTCTCAGCGGCAATGAGATTGCGACGACGGACTTCAGCGCGATCCAAATTTAACTCGCCTGCAACACGATCAAGGAGCCGCTCCATGACAAAGGTGCCTTGCGGCTGGCCAGCTCCACGCACCGGTGTCACCGGCACTTTGTTTGTCAAAGCAAGCTTCACGTTGAGGCTGTAGGCTGGCACCTCATAAGGCAGTGTCACAGTCTGCGCCGATTCATAAGGTAGATTGACGCCACGCGCGGTGTAAGCGCCATGCTCATGAATAAGCGTTCCTCGAATTCCACGAATACTAGCATCGGCATTGACGGCAATTTCGACTTCCCAATATTGGTCGCGCTCTTGGGTCGAGGCAATGAAATGCTCGCGACGGTCTTCGATCCATTTTACTGGGCGCTTCAGCATCATGGCTGCCAGCGCGACCGCAGCATCTTCCGGATAAAATATGAGCTTTGGACCAAACCCGCCGCCGACATCGGGCGTGATAACCCTAATCTGGTTCTCTTCGCGGCCTAAAATCTCACAAAGCAGCTGCCGAGCCGTGTGCGGCGTTTGGGTTGAACTCCAGACCGTCAGCAAATCTTCGAATGAATCATAACGTGCTAGCGTGCCACGGCACTCTATCGAGTGAGCACCGCCACGGTGCTGCCAAATTGTCTCTGTAAACACATGCGGCGCATCACCAAATGCTGAAGAGACGTCTCCATAATCAACATCGAATTCAGCCAAGAGATTATGAGGCGTGTCAGTATGAACAAGGGACGAACCTGGCGCCAACGAAGCCCGGCAATCGCCCACCGCGGTTAGAGGAGCAAAGTCAATATCGACTAAGGCTGCAGCGTCCTCGGCAATGTAGCGGTTTTTCGCAACGATCAGAACAATCGCCTCGCCGACATGGACCGTCTCGCTTTGCGCTAAGATAGGGCGGTTGAGGTCTTGTTTGTAGCTAGGGCTTGGAAGACCCACAACCAGACGGTCTACATTAAGATGCGGCGCAAAATCGGTAGCGGTGAATATGGCATGCACACCATCAAGTGCTAACGCTTCTGTACAATCTATTTTCTTGATAGCCGCATGGCCATGCGGACTTCGAACAAATGCCGCCTGCAGCTCATCTTCCAGCAAAATATCGTCTGCAAAGCATGCCTGGCCAGTGAGCAAATTGGGGTCTTCCAAACGACCAACGCTGTTACCAAATGTTTTCATGACGCGCCGCCTTGCGTTTCGCGCATTTGCTGGGCAGCCTCTTTGGTAGCGGTAATAATCGGCTGGTATCCTGTGCAGCGGCAAAGATTACCAGAGATTGCGTTCTTGATTTCGTCATCAGATGGATCGGGATTGTCGCTTAACAATTCCACAAGTGTCGTTAATATTCCGGGCGTGCAATATCCGCATTGCAAAGCATGATGATTACTAAACGCCTGTTGTAAGGGATGCAGTTCGTCGGACACCTTCGCGATACCGGATATCGTCGTGATTTCGTGCCCATCGGCCTGTACCGCCAGCATCAAACAAGAACGTGCCGAACGCCCATTGATTAGGATAGTACAGGCGCCGCATACACCATGTTCACAGCCAAGATGGGTTCCAGTTAGCCCCAATTGCTGGCGCAGAAAATCAGCCAGGGTAAAACGTGTTTCGACCTTGGCCTCATATGATCTGCCGTCAACCTTTAGAGTTATGGTTCTGGTTTCACTCATGCGCCGACCTCCACCCGTGCCATTCTGGAATCGGCAAGAGCCAGTGCGCGCTGGGTCAAAACAGAGGCTAAATGCTGGCGGTAGACTGCGGGGGCGTTAGTGTCTTCTACGGCCTCAATTTTTCGACAGGCCTCACCTGCGGCACGAAACAATTCTTCGCCGGCTGTTTGGCCGATGAGGATTTCTTCAACCTCACGTATCAACACCGGCACAGCCGCAACACCACCCAAGGCTAGCGCCACGCGTGAAAATTTACCGGACTGGTCCTTCTCCAGCAGCACCGCCACCGATGCGATAGCAAAATCTCCATGCCTGCGGGCAAATTCAACAAAGGCATATCCATGCCCCACCGACCAACACGGGAAATCCACTCGCGTGACCAGTTCGTCAAATTCAATTGCTGGCATCATATAATCAGCAGGAAAATCAGAGAACTTTATTTCGCGATTTCCCTTTGGGCCACTGACATGCACCACGGCGCCCATTGCCGTTGCGACTGAAACCAATTCAGCAGACGGATCAAGATGACATAAGGATCCCGCAAGCGTACCGCGGTTTCGGGTCTGACGATGACCTACGTGAAGAATAGCCTCGCGCATCAAAGGACACAGTGCTGCTACACCTTTCGAATATTCTAACTCACGCTGGCGCGTCATAGCGCCAATTTCCAAAACACTCCCAGCTTCACGAAGAAAGGCAAGCTCGGCAACTTTATTGAGATCAATCACATCATCGGGCAGCACATAGCGCATGTTGAGCATGGGCATCAGCGACTGACCGCCTGCTAGTAACTTAGCGTTTTCACATTTGCTCAGAAGAGCGACGACGTCCGAGACCGTCTGTGGATCATGGTAATGAAATGCAGGCGGCTTCACGTCTGATAGCGCCTAAAGACCGGGCGGTAGGACGGAAGCGAATTTAGCACGAATGCGTTCGTCCAATGGTCCGCTATTTCGCACAACTTCAGGAAAGGACTCACGCTGGGACCACGGCTTGCAGGCATCGATCACCACACGCGCATTGCGCGGGTCTGACTCGCTGTAAGACATCGGGTCAAGCGCGGTACTCCAACATCCGCGGAGCGTCTCCATGTCTTCACGTGGATCACAACGAGTACACATCGCCCAAATTACCTTATCCATATCAGCTGGATCAATGTCGTCATCTACAACGACAACGAAACGATTGGCATAGGCACCAGCATGGCATTGCGATGCAACCAGCCCTGCTTGCTTGGCATGACCGGCATACATTTGCTTGATCGCTACCGTAAGCCACAGCCGGCTACCGCCTGCAGCATGAGCCCACACGCCTTTGACTTCGGGGATGCCGGCACCTTCAAGCTGGTTCCAGACCGCACCGGAGCGATAAGTGCCGCGATAAAAGGAATCATCATCGGGTGGAATACCCGGAATGGCCCCCATTAGAATCGGATCGTTTCGGTACATCATGGTTTGCACGCGAATCTTAGGCTCTTGTTTTACGCCACCAGCATAATACCCCGTCCACTCGCCAAGCGGACCTTCTTGAATTGTCTCACCAGGATAGACTAATCCCTCAATTGCGATCTCCGCATGCGCCGGAATGGGGAGCCCAGTTTTTGGTCCGGAAATAATTTCAACCGGTTCATTTAATAGGCCACCGGCTGCATCGTATTCGTTTTTTCCATAGGGAATTTCGAGACCGGCGATCATAAACAATGCCGGGTGCATTCCGCACACAACTACCAAGGGGCAGGGCTCACCTCGTTCATGATATTTGCGCATTATCAGATTGCCGTGTTTGCCCTTGGAACACATGATGGAAGCGACCGCGGCATCATGGGCCTGTACACGATAAGCACCATAATTAATCCAACCGGTGTCGGGATCTTTCATGATTACCATGCAACCGGTACCGATATAATAGCCGCCATCAAGTTCATGCCATTTCGGAACCGGTATTTTAAACAGATTGATGCTGTTGCCTTCGTCAACATTTTCTAGAAGAGCGCCCGTCTTTACATCAGAGGGCGGAATCGATTTTGCGTCTTTCATGTAGCGGCGCCAGTGATGGACAAGATCCATCTCGGGTGCATCAGCCGCCATGCCTAGGGTAAGATTGATGCGGGGGACTGCA
>Ga0315338_1001733_pt1 | contig 25162 bp, 25 predicted proteins | sample ASW8metaG_FD_204518 | JGI IMG/M metagenome (GOLD analysis project Ga0315338, IMG submission 204518) | Ammonia-oxidizing marine archaeal communities from Monterey Bay, California, United States - ASW #8 | ecosystem: Environmental > Aquatic > Marine > Coastal | place: USA: California | collected... | reverse complement strand
TCGCCAAGTTTGTCATTCTGCAATCGGTGGTAGGGTGCTTTCAGTTTGCTGCCAGCCGCAATGCCGATGCCGTCGCTGGCACGTTTGGGCTGTTCGATTTTTATCTGAATTCGATATCCATCATCCAGGTTTATTACACATTCAACCTGTTTTGTATGATTTTATTTCTGATGCTGCAGGTACAACGTCCCTTGGTGAAAGTAGCAATCGCCTTTGGATTGTTTGCCTGTGTGCTTGCCCAATCGGGGCATCAGACGATTTTCTTTCTGGGATGTTTTTCGCTTTTTAGCTTTGTACAACTGCGACGAATTGGCACGGCCATTGGTGGTGCCATTATGGTAGTTCTTGTCGTGCTAACGGTTATGGTCGTTTATCCAAAAACTTGGGAACAGACGGTCGGCTGGTACGACAAAGCGGTTAACAACCGACATTCGCCAAAACGCATGGTTACCGTCGACAGTATCGAATTTGTTTCGACGCCTAAGAATATGTTGCTGGGTACTGGCATGGGGCAATACTCAAGCCGAGCGGCCTTGATCACGTCGAATGAATATCTGAATCGCAAGTTACCGGCGCTGATAACAGGTCAATCCGAGTATTTTTCAGAGTCGATGGCACCCGCAAGACGTCAGTTTAAGCACTCGGGCGAAGGAAGTGCGATTTCCAAGCCGTATTATTCGTTGCTTAGTCTCATAGTAGAGTTTGGGCCCTTTCTGTCTTTGGCTATCTTGCTGGTGTTCTTGAAAAAGCTGTGGCGAAATCTGGCCAGAATTCTCTCCTCGTCACCACAAATGGCCCGACTTGGTCTGGTCTGTTGTGTCGGTTTAACATTCGCTTTGCTCTGTTGCACGATCGAAAACTATCTGGAATTCCCCCAGGCGGTATTTCTGCCCCTGATGCTATTTTTTATTGTTGAAGCCCGGGCAGAGACGTTGTTGCATCCTCCTAGGACTGCCGCGGCAGAAGAGAATGCCTCCAGTGATAATGAATTGCCAGAGTAGATAACTACGAGACCTATCAGACTATGAAAATCCTACTCTGCCATAATTATTATCAGCAGCGAGGCGGCGAAGATCAGTCCTTCGAGCAAGAGGCGGCTATGCTACGTCAGCATGGTCATGATGTGCATCTCTATACTCGACATAATGATGATATCAAAGGGATGAGCCGCGGTAAGTTGGCTCGAAACACGATTTGGAATCAAGAGACTTACCAGCAAGTTTCTACTATCATCCGCCGCGAACAGCCCGAGGTGATGCATTGCAATAACACGTTTCCATTGATTTCGCCCGCTGTGTACCGTGCGGCAAAAGATAACGGGGTGCCGGTAGTGCAGTCGTTGCGAAATTTCAGGCTAATGTGTCCCGGCGCATTATTGATGCGTGATAGTAAAGTCTGCTTAGACTGCCTGGGCAAGTCGATCGCCTGGCCGGCAATCGTCCACCGCTGCTATCGGGGCAGCTTGACTGCTTCGGCCGTGACGACCGCGATGCTCGCCTATCACCGATTGCAGAAAACTTGGCAACAGGATGTCGACCAGTACATTGCCCTCACTGAATTCTCTCGTCAGAAATTTCTCGAAGGAGGGTTTCCTGCAGAACGTCTTTCGGTGAAGTGCAATTTCCTTGACCCTGATCCAGGAATTGGAACTGGCGGCGGTGGCTACGCCGTTTTCGTGGGGCGACTATCGACCGAAAAAGGAATCGAAACCTTGCTTGCGGCCTGGTCGCAACTCAAGGGCTCAACACGGCTCAAGATTATCGGTGATGGCCCATTGGCCGAGACAATACAACAGGCAGCAACGCAAGACAAACGCATCGAACTGCTCGGTTTCAGACCGCTTGAGGAGGTTTGTCAGATCCTCAGCAAAGCGGAGTGTCTGGTGATGCCGTCGATCTGGTACGAGACCTTTGGTCGGACCATCGTTGAAGCCTTTGCCGTGGGAACGCCTGTGGTGGTTTCTGATTTAGGAGCCATGAGTGAATTGGTAACTGGTAGTAATGCTGGTTACGTTTTTAAACCTGGCGATGCCCAAGACTTGGCCGAGAAAGTACAGTTTTTGTTAGATGACCCAAGCCACGACAAGGAAATGCGTGATGCTGCCCGAGACGAATACGAAGTCAAATACACGGCTGAAGTGAATTACTCGCAGCTAATGGAGATTTACCGCTTAGCGGGAGCTTCCGGTCGCGAACAGGACATCTCTTGTCCAATGCAAACTACTAGCTAAAGGTTTAAAGTATCCAGTCTATTAGATTAAACATCTAACATCCTCATACAGTTCGACACTATCATGAAAATTCTCCTTTGTCATAACTACTATCAACAACGAGGTGGCGAAGACCTTTGCTTTGAGCAAGAGGGTACCCTATTGCGCCAAAATGGCCATCAAGTGATCGAATACATTCGACACAATGATGAAGTCCAGTCGATGGGGCAAACGACGCTGGCCCGTAAGACAATCTGGAATGAGCACAGCTACAAGCAGATTACAGATCTCATCCGTCGTCATCAGCCGGAGGTTATGCACTGCCATAATACGTTCCCGTTGATTTCGCCAGCTGCTTACCGTGCTGCCCAAGATGCCGGTGTGCCGGTGGTGCAGACGCTGCATAATTTTCGTTTGTTGTGCCCTGGCGCGTTATTGATGCGCGACAGCAAAGTCTGTTTAGACTGCCTTGGGAAATCGGTAGCTTGGCCAGCAATCGTCCACCGCTGTTATCGGGGAAGTATGCCCGCCTCGGCCGTGACAACTGCCATGCTTGCTTACCACCGGTTGCAGAACACATGGCAGCAGGATGTCGACCAATACATTGCCTTGACTGATTTCTCTCGTCAGAAGTTTGTCGAAGGGGGCTTGCCAGCGGAACGTCTTTCGGTGAAATGCAATTTCCTCGACCCCGATCCGGGGGTCGGAACTGGCGGTGGGGGCTATGCCGTATTCGTAGGGCGTTTGTCGACGGAAAAAGGAATTGATACCTTGCTAGAGGCTTGGTCGCATCTAGATGGGCCTATGCGACTCAAGATCATTGGTGATGGCCCCATGGCGGAGACGGTTCGACAAGCGGCAGAGCAAGATGCTCGCATTGAGTACCTTGGCTTCCAGCCGTTGGACGAAGTCTGCCGACTTCTCAGTAAAGCAGAGTGCCTGGTAATGCCGTCGATCTGGTACGAGACCTTCGGCCGAACCATTGTAGAAGCCTTTGCCGCGGGGACACCAGTGGTGGTCTCCGACTTAGGAGCCATGCGCGAGTTGGTAACCGAAGGTAAAACGGGGTTTGTCTTCAAACCCGGCGATGCGAGTGACCTGGCCGAGAAGGTACAAATGCTGATGGACGACCCTCGATTCAAGCGAGAGATGCGGGATGCTGCTCGAGAAGAGTACGAACAGAAATTCACAGCAAAAGCGAACTACACACAACTGATGGAGATTTATCGCTTAACAGGAGCTACCGAAACGGTAAAGGCAAATGCACCGGATCCTGCCATTACAGAAACCGTTTAGGCTGTGATTTTTCCAAGAACGAACAGCTTGGCCTACAGCACCATCTTACGGCTATGAAACGCCTCGGCATACCCCGAGGGGGAATTGCACTCTAACCCCCGAATGCGAAGCAAGGAAGAAAAAGTATCGTGGGTGAACCACGGCTTGTCTTGTTGCGACTTAAAACTCTCGTAGGTGATGTCGATTTTGGCGTCGCAGAGTTCCTTGTCCAGCGGCATAAAAACATTCGGCTGACCCAGGTCGCCTTCGTACTTGGGAATCTCGTATTCGAAAATCAGGTGATTGCGAAACGCATTCCAAGTCAGCTCGGCTACCATGCGATGATCTTGGTGACGGTCTTCCAAGCGATGTGTAAAGACAATGTCGGGCGAGACTTCGCTGGAAACCGAGTGGACGAAGTTTTTGATCTCTTCGGCCTGCTGAGGAAAAAAGCGATCGCGGAAGTCTTTAATCATGATGTTATGTTGCGACGAGTCACCTAAAAACCGCTCGGCACTTGTGCGAGCCTCGTCGGCCCGCTCGCCGGCACCGCTCAGCACCACCCAATGCACCTGTGCTTCTGGGCAGGCACGCAGCAATTTGAGGATGGTGCCCCCACAGCCGATTTCTATATCGTCTGAGTGGCAGCCGAGGCAGAGTATCGATTTCAGATTGGTGAGTGGTGGCGTGTACATAAGCAGGTTAGGGGGGGGAGTTAAGTAAAAAAGTTCACTAAGTTGTCACAGGTTCCGCAATGGCGGCCGACTGGTCTGTTCCTAATCCTAGTGGCAAAGCTGGCACAGAGCCAGACTTTTCCCAAACGGTCCAAGGAGCTTCACCACGCTGGTACATGCCATCGAGAACCTGTTTTTCTTTGTACGTATCCATGCAACCCCAGAAACCGTGATGGCGATATACCCTTAGCTTCTGCTTGGCTGTTAGTCTTTCGAAGGGTTCCAGCACCAGTTCTTCGCCTTCGTGGATGTGGTCGAAAATTTCTGAGCTGAAGACAAAGAACCCGGCATTCATCCAAATATTCGCATCGGCCATGGGGGTTAGTTTATTAACCAGGCCATTATCATCGGCGTCGATGAGATGGAAACTTTGGTTTGGCTTCACTGCCATGCAGGTGGCGATCGAATCGTGATCGAAAAAATGGTCTGTAAGTTCAGGCAAAGGCAGATCGGTCAGGCCGTCGGAGTAATTGGCCAGAAAGACTTTTTCGCCTTCGAGGTAAGGCTCGACGGCCTTCAATCGCTGCCCGATGTTGGCGTTCACGCCAGTGTCGACAAACGTAATCGTCCAATCGTGTATGTCGCTATTTAGCAGTTCTACTTCGCCATTTTTTTGCAGCACGAAATTGTTCGAGACACATTCGTTGTAGTTCAAAAAGAAGTCTTTAACAGCGTTCGCTTGCCAACCCAGGCACAGAATGAAATCTGTGTGGCCGTAATGGGCGTAGTATTTCATCAAATGCCACATAATCGGACGATAGCCGATTGGCACCATGGGTTTGGGTACAGATTCGTTGTACTCGCGTAATCGCAACCCTAGGCCGCCGCAGAATAAAACTACTTTCATGATGATACTCGTTTTCTAGGTGTTGGTTTTATACGTGACTTTCAATACCACTAAGGATACGATCGGCAGCTTTTTCGCCGCTCAAAAACGATTGGTCGGTCCAAATATACGCCCACATTCCATAGCGACCGCAATAAGCGACGCCAATTTCGTCAAGGTAACCGTGGACGATCTCCAATGCTTTGGCTCGTTCTAAATCAAAAATAATGTTGGCGTACTTCAGGTGCATAGCTCTAGTAAACACTACCTTGTCATCAGGCTTGATGACGCCGGTACGCCGCAAATCGGCTACAACTGGCTCGATGCAATCGTCCGGATGGCAATCCAGCGGGCGATACTTGTCTGAGTAGTAGCACTCCGCCATCAAGCAAGAATGCCCCGGAGGCACGTTTTGCCGCGACTGCAAGTGTGGGGTGCTCAGACGGGTAAAGCTGACGTCGGCATCGTAAAAATACGACCAATGGGCGTCGATTGGGTCGGGGTTATCAATTCCCACACATACGACCACCACCTCGCTACAAGCAAGTTTCTGTGCGGCTTCGACCACCTCGCGTGGTGCTCCCTCAATCAGCGGCACCAAAACCGGTAGTGGAATCGACGAAGCGACATGCTCGTACTGCTCAGTCACACTATTGTTGAAGGTTAACGTCTTGGATTGTGGGTTGAGACCCGTCAGCTTATGTTCGAGCTTCACATCGGCTTGTTGCACAAAGTCGTTTAGGTACGAGACAAACCCGCCCTGCTTAGGATAGCGGAACTGCGTGATGTAATGCACACCCGGAGCATTGGGTGAGAGTGCTCCTCGGACCACCTCTTCCAGACTAGCCTGATACACCCGCGGACCGATCCAGTCGGTGCTGAGATTGCACGCCCCCGTGGTGTGATACTTCTTGGTGTACTCCATCGGGAAGGTTTCGGCAAAAGTATTACCAAAGCTGGCACGTAGCCATTGCTCGTAGTTTTCAATCTTCCCGGGTTCTTTTTTCAGTTCTTCCACCAGGTCGCAGATGATCTTCACCTTGAGATCTTCTGGCACTCCATGCAGGTTGCACTGCGCCGGGTGATCGATCCAGTGGCCGCGCCAGTAGTTGTTCACCTTGGCTTGGTATTCTTCGTACTCTTGCTCGACGCTATTGGCAAACAGCTCTTTAATGCGTTCGTTTTTGGTGAACGATATATGTGGCCCCTCGTCGAGTGTAAACCCTTCGGCAAATTGATGCGAAGCTGTATGCCCTCCGTGGTGCGGCTTCATGTCGTAAATAGTAGGGCGAATGCCTTCGGTATGCAGCTTGTGCGCTGCTCCGAATCCGGCCATGCCGCTTCCTAAGATGGCAAACTGTGGCATTCAAATTTCTCCGCGTTTTTATGTCCAAAATTGTTTAAGTTACTTTTCGGTAAGTCTTAAGCCGAGCCAACAGCCTGCTCGGCTTCGAGTTGCTTTTCCCACCAGGCAAGAGTTTCTTGTAAACCGGTTTCCAGGTCGAATTTTGGCGTCCAATCGAGTTGCTGCTTCATCAAAGCAGTGTCTGCCATCACCAGCGGCACCTCGTTATCGCGGGCCGCAATCGCCCCCAAGCGAATCAAGTCTGGACGACCTGCCAATTCGCCAAGTTTGCAGACGATTTCTCGCAATTCGACTGGTGAGCCTTGTCCTATGTTGATAGGGCCCTGTACTTCGCTGTCGACGAGTGCTGCTAAAGCATCGCCAAGATCTTTGACGTACAAAAAGTCGCGCAGCTGACGCCCATGCGAGCAATTTGCTTCTTCGCCACGCAGCAGGGCGTTAGCAACCGAAGACACCAGCCGTCGCGGATGTTCGCCAGGGCCGTAGAGGAAGAAAATTCGCGGCCAAGCAAACGAAATTTCGAGCGATTGGCTATAACTTGTCAGCATATCGCGTAATGAATTTTTACACGTCCCGTAGGTTGTGTTTGGGGTTAGGGGAGTACGCTGCTCAGAGCAAACCCCGTAAGCCTGTTCGTATTCGTAGCAAGTGCCGGTTACAGTCATTCGCTTGCCACCACAGCGAGCGAACTCGTCAGCCATGTCGAGTGTGGATTGCACCCAACGAAAATTATCTTGCGAGAAATATGCAGTTCCCGGATCGACAACCCAGGCCAAGTGGAGCAAGTGTGTTGGTGCCACTTCTTCGAACAGCGGAGCAATCTCCGTTCGATCAAGCAAGTTGGCCTGATGCCAAGTGGCAATCGTATCGCCTTGCAAGGATTGATTGGAGGTGACTGCGTGGACCTCGTATCCTTTGTCGGCCAACGGAGCCAAGCAATGTCGGCCAATAAATCCGGTAGCACCGGTGACTAAGATGCGTTTCATAATTATGCCTCCACCGCTGAAGATGCGAATGCCAACTCGCTAGAAAATTCCGACCAACTGCCGTCGGCATCCGAGAGATTGCTTACGTCGATTGGCCAATTTATATTGAATGCAGGGTCGTCGTATCGGACGCCCGTTGCAGAATCCGGGGCAAAGGTCGTTGTCGCCTGATAAACGACTTCGGTTTGGTCTTCTAAAGTCTGAAAACCATGCCCGCAGCCTTCTGGGACATAAAGCATACGCCCATCGCCTGCCTTGAGCTCAGTGCCGTACCATTGGCAAAACGTTGGCGAGTCGGGTCGTAAATCGACGGCTACATCAAAGATCGAACCTTGTAAGCATCGCACATACTTTGCCTCGGCATGAGGAGCATGTTGAAAGTGAACACCTCGTAGGGTGCCTTTAGTGTGGCTAACGATAGTATTGATTTGCACAACATTCGGATTGAGGCCGTGATCGCGGAATTCTTTTTCGCACCACACCCGCGCAAAGTATCCTCGGTCGTCGACGTGAGGTTCGATATCGACCAGCGTAACGCCCGGTAAGCTTGTTTCAGTGAATTTCATAAGCGTAACCTTATTTCTTTTAAAATGCTGCCGACTCTGCTTGAAGGCTGCGACTTGCTTGTTGGATTTCGGTTTCTTCGTAAGCGGTGATCTGTTCGTAACATACCTGCTGCATGTTGGCTTGTTCTTGAAAGTGCTGACGGAACCAGTCCAGGGTATAGTGCAACGTTTGATCGATGCCCCAACGCGGTCGCCAGTTGAGCTGCCAAATGGCCTTATCGATATTTAGCCGGAGGATGCTTGCTTCGTGCGGCTGATTCGGGTCGCTGGCATCGCGCCAACTGCCACTTCCCCATTCGCTTTGAAAACGCTCGACGATTTCTTGCACCGGCAACTCGTTACCAGGCATTGGACCAATATTCCAGCCGCTGCAGAAATGAGGTTCGTCCGACTCAAGCAGCTTGGCGGCTAGGGTCAGATATCCGTCTAGGGCTTGCAGCACATGTTGCCAAGGTCGCAAGGCATGCGGGTTGCGGATATCAACTTCGCGTCCTTCGGATAATGCCTGTACCAAGTCGACAATTAGCGCATCCTCAGTCCAATCGCCGCCGCCAATAACATTGCCCGCTCGGGCACTCGCCAATTTAATCCCATGTTGGTTGACTTGTTTGGGAGGAAAATAGGAATGCCGATAGGCGTTGATCAAAATCTCAGCTGCCGCCTTGCTGGCACCGTAAGGTTCCAGCTCTCCTAGTGGGTCGTTCTCGCGATATCCCCATACTTGATTGTGATTGGCGTAGCATTTGTCGCTCGTTATCGCCACAACCGCACAGGGTCGATCGAGTTGGCTCACCGCATCCAGCACGCTGGCGGTGCCGTTGACGTTGACCTCGAATGTTTCTCTCGGATGCCGATAACTGCGCCGGACTACGGTCTCTGCCGCCAAGTGCAGCACCACGTCCGGCTTCGACTCTTGCATTGCTTTGGTCATGGTCTCGCAGTCGCGAATATCGCCGACATAGTGATTGGTTAGCAGGGGGCGAACCTCCGACACCGAAAAATTGTTCGGCAAAGTTGGCGGCTCTAGCGCGTAGCCGGTGACATTCGCACCCAGCCTGGCTAACCAAAGGCACAACCACGAGCCTTTAAACCCGGTATGTCCGGTAACAAATACTGAACGTCCTTTAAATGCATCTGTAAAAATCATGGGATTCACAATTACTACGATCCTTCCTGGTTGCGGGCAACAAGTGCGGCTCGGATGAGCTGTTGTTCCCGATAACGTGTACGAATAGTTTGTGGCAGCACCCAAAGGTTCCAACCAACTGCTTTGCAGTAAATCCAAGCATTTACCGCCACATTGCCCGAATTGCGTATCCGACAGTGTCCGGCATCTTCTTGATCGAAAGTCAGGGGCCAAGGATTGCAGGCAATGTCGATCATCCGACAGGCACGCAGCAAAGCATGCCCAGGGTTGCGATTTTTTAGGCAAAACCGCAGCCCGTTTCGCATGCCTAGGTAAGCCGTGCGAAGGCTAAAGCGGGTATTGGTGCCTCCGCCGTGATGAAAGATCGGCAAGTTCAGCCTAGCAATGCGGAAGCCGGCCCGTTGAGCTCGGGCGCCGAGGTCGTCTTCGTCGCCAACGACAAAATAAATTTCGTCGAACAGGCCGATCGCTTCAAACAATTTCGCAGGCATCAGCATCGTAAAACCGCTGAAATACTCGACCGTCTCATCTTCGAAAGTAGCCGGGACCTCAAGAGCTTCTGTCGGCGACGACTCAGCATAACCAACGATGCCGACCGTATCGTCACGCTCGGCGAGGGTGATACCCTCGGACAACCAACGCTCGTCGAGTATTGCGATGTCGTCGTTCGACAAGACGACATACTCTGCTTGATGTTCTTTGGCATACTGCACCGCTGTATTGGCGGCATGGGCATAGCCCGCATTGGGAAAAACTCGTAGGATTTCGACTTCAGGGAAGTTCTCCGCAACATATTCTCCTGAGCCGTCGCTCGATCCGTTGTCGACCAGCACCAATTTGTAATTGGGATAAGCCGTTTTCTCGATCAGCGTACTAAAGCACTCTTCCAAAAACTTCTTACCGTCATAAGTAATGACGAAGATATAGACCAATGGAGACGGTTGCATGGCAAGCTTCGTAGGTAAGTGGAGGGGCGGAATTACAACTCATGCATTCAGTACAATCGGTCAAAGCCGGTAGCACGAGTCGCTTTGTGCAAAACGGACGACCGAATAGATCCAGCAGAATGCATGCGAAAAGATACCTTCCAGCCATGCCGTAGCAGGGCAACCGAGGTGACAGATGTCGGAAGTTTTTACACCTTCGGAAAGAAGTACCCGCATAACTGGACCCGCAAAACTGTCAAATCCAGTAATACCCAGACGATGTGACCTTTACATCAACGAAAACGCCCAACCGCCTCCTTCAGCGCGTTGGTTCCCTGTAGATTAAGGCCCCTGCGCATTCTTTCCAAAAGGTGCTTGCGGCCATTGTGATAATCGAATAGTGTACAAGCGTACATATTCCGGGCGTAGGGCGAGGTGCGTGATGCTGACCGAAATTCCTGCTGAGCAATTCACAATCGCCTTGGACAACTGTGCGAAGGAGGTCTTAGCCGAGGGACGCATTACCGAGCCGCCCGTCGATGCCATACAACTAGCGGATAGTCTGCATTTAGTGATTGCACGAGATACCGCCATGCCGGTGCGGGCCCGATTTGTGAGAATCGGCGAACGTGGACGCACCGGCCGAGGGACAATTTTAGTCGGCGAAGAGTCCAGGCCAGAACGGCAACAATGGGCCGTAGCCCACGAATTGGGCGAGTCGGTCGCGCATCGGGTCTTTTCTGCACTAGGGATCGCGTCAGTCGACATACCACCCACAGCACGCGAGCAGGTAGCCAATCGTCTGGCCAGTTGCTTACTTTTGCCCCACGACTGGTTTGCCGCCGATGGTTGCAATCTCGACTGGGATTTGTACGAACTATAACGACAATACAACACTGCCAGCAATGAGCTGATCGCACGGCGAATGCTAGAAATGTCGCCCCCAGTGATGCTCACGTTATTCGACCAAGGAAAAATTGTCTGGCGAAAAAGCAACCTTTTGCGACGTCCTCCACTATTAACCCCGCCGGAGGCACACACCTGGCGGGTCGCTCAAGTGGATAGTCAACCAGCAGAATACTCCGAGTCAGATTTGCCAGAGGGAATCACTAACGTACGCTGCTGGCCAATTCATGAGCCCGGCTGGCGACGCGAAATCCTCCGGACTGCCCTTGAAGAGTGGTAAGAAGTAGTTTTTCTAGCCACAAAAATCCAGGGCCACTGCCAAATTCACAGCGCCGCTAACAGTTCGTTGGTTAGATAAGGTTTGGCCAGCACGGTGGCAGCACCTGCGGCTCGAGCTTGGGTAATGTGTTCAACACGCGGGAAATCAAGTAAGACAACAACTTTGGCATCGTAAGGCTGAAGCAACTTACAAAATGATGTCAGACGATCCAATTCTTGTTTTGATAGTTGACCACCATCCCAGATGCCAGCGGATAGGTTTGCTGGAAGGTCCGCAGGGATCTGCTCCTGAGCACCTGGCTTAACTCGGATAGTAGTAACGTCGACACTGGCTAGCATTGCAGCAATCGTTTCGAAGACTGAAGTATCGGCAGCTTCGACAATTACTGGTCCTGTCGGCAGATTCGGCCTGCTCTGCGAACTACTGGGGTAGCGACCCGCTTGAGGATTGTCTAACGGCTGCGACCATGGCGGACAGAGCCCTGCATGCAAGCTCTGCTTGGCCATCGACCACCAATGTGAAAATTCGTACCAATAGAGCCGTAGGGTGCCCTCAAGTCGCGAGCCTGTCCGCAATTCGCCTTCGCACCAGGTGCCTGCGACTAGCACGATACGGGACAAGGGAGCTAGTTCGCTAAGTCTATCAATATCGCTTTGAAGATATTCGCCGACTACCGACTGAGCAACCACGATCAACTCCGGCGGAGTGTCGCACGCAAGGCAATGCTGATAAGCAGCCTCCACGTTCGCTGCCGACTGCCAGCTTTCGATATCACAAATCTCGCTAGTCACCGCTACAAATTCGCGTTTCTGCCAATCTCCCACCGCAAGTACGCTTACTTGCGATATCGCGGCCTTGCCCAATAATTGGCGATTGTTTTCTGAGGTTGTGGCAGAAAGGGACATGTGTAATTACGGTGGTTGTTATTCGGAAAGTTCTTCGTCGCGGCTGGCAATCAGTTGGTGAACCTCGATGGCATCCACCGCGGATCGCAAACTGGATCGCCAGTCGGCATCGTTAATAATGCGGCTAAGTCGGGCGAGGATTCGTAAATGTTGATGGTCGTCTGTGGCGCAGATTAAAAAGAAAACATCCGTCAGTCCACCCGAACCGCCAAATGGAATCCCTTGTCCTGAGATACCCAACGATAATATCGATTCGCCCAGGATCGACGATTGAGGGCGCCGAGGATGTAACAACGCGAATCCGATATCTAATGCAGTCGGATGCATCGCCTCGCGGGCAGTTACCGCCTCAGCCATCTTGTCAGGATCCCACAGCATACCGGTGTTTGTTGCTAGCTGGCACATGGTCGAGATGACACTTCCACGAGTGCGTGCATTGAGCGGTGTTGCGATTGCTTCGACAGGTAGCAGCTTTGCGATTTGAATTTCTGCAGGCGTACTAGATTCGACACGCTCCAGATTTGATTCCATTTCTGCAAGCTGCAGATCGTCGGAGAGGCCAATGCGATCTTCAAGCCAGTGATTTATCTCAGCCCGCGAGAAACGCCACTGCCCACCGACACGCCTACCCGGTAGGTTGCCGCGTTCGGCGAGCTTGGAAATCTGCGCAGGCATCATATGCAGAAATGAGGCCAGGCTGCTGATGTCGAAGTCGTCGTCTGCCACGTTTTTTTTGGGGGGCTGGGGTGAAATAATTGGATGGCTGCAGGCGACGCTAGCATCGCCGGGCGTTTGTCCTATTGTCGCGGTGAAAAGGGGCGTATGTCCAGTTCGATTAAGCGTTTAACGACATTTTCGTGTTGATAATTAAATAAATTACGGACAGTCTGGCAATCCGCCTTGACACATACTCGGCAAATCAACACAATCGCCCACGCTTTGAGTGAGGAATTTCCCCAGACGATTCCCCATATCAACCAAAGCACTTCGCAAGCGGAAACGGATTTTCGCAAAGCGATCCAACAGAGGCTGGCGACGAGAACCACCCGCAAATGGTTGGCGTTGCCACAACCAGGCAAGGAGGCCTGGCATGTTGAACCAAAACGAATTACCAGCCGGGGTCTCGCTCGACGAGCTGTTTCCCGAAGCCACTCGCACCGGCTCAGGCCGCGTGGTGGCCACGTCTTGCTGCACCGATTGGCGCCAGCTTGAGGCGGGAGATGTCTACGTTGCTTTGCCCATCTCTGGCGACAATGCCGAAGACGGACACGAGCACGCACGGCGAGCTGCAACGCACGGCGCGGTCGCCATCGTTTGCGAACAGCCGGTACCTGTATTTGATTTGCCTACCTATTTGGTGGCAGATAGTCGGGTCGCTCTTGGCTTACTCTCACAAGCATTGGTTGGCAACCCTTCGGCAAGTATGCCTGTGATTGCCGTGTCTGGCACTCTCGGCAAATCAACAACTCTTGCCTTGTTGGAGTCGATCTTTTCGATGGCCGGCAAGCCTTGTGGAACCATGAGCAACCTCGGTTGCTACGACGGCATGAGCCATAGTGACGGTATCGGTTCAACACCATCTGCTCAGACTATTGCTGCTCGATTGGCTCGGATGGAAGCAGCCGGTTGTACGCATGCTTTGATTGAGGTATCGAGTCGAGCGATAAGCCAAGCCTGCTTGGCGGGTGTTAGTTTCGATTCGATCTGTGTGACCAACGTCACCGATGCCCATCTCGATCTGCACAATACGGTGCAAGCTTACCGTGATGTGCAAAGAAGAGTGCTCGACTACCTTTCGCCCGGCGGAGTGGTCACGCTGAACGCGGACGATCCCGAGAGCATGAAGTGGCTGGACGGAATTCATGGTCCGGTGCTGACGTGCGGCATGGGCGAGCAAGCAGAAATTACTGCTCAGGTCGTCCAGCAATTTGCAAACGAACAGATTTTTGTGCTCACCGCAGGCAGCGATACGGCTGCGATACGCAGTTCGATGGTTGGCGAGCATCATGTTGCGAACTGCCTTGCAGCAGCAACTTTAGCACTTTCGTACGGCATCGACTTGCAGACCATCGCTGCAGGTATCGAGGCCCTCGATCGTCTGCCAGGACGAATGGAACGGATCGACTGCGGACAGGGCTTCCCTGTTTATGTTGACGCGGCAGACACCCCCGATGCCTTGCGGGCTAGCCTGAGGACAGCTCGTCAATTAGCTCAAGGACGAGTGATTTGCGTCTTGGGCGACACGTCCTGCCATTCGGTTGGTGCTGATTACGAACTCAAACTTATTCTCAGTCGCATGACAGACTTGGCCATCGTGTCGAGACCGCTTGCGGGTGAAGACGACGAATTGATGGGGCATGTCGAAGTGGTGGCCAACCGAGGCGAAGCAATTGCTTGTGCCGTCGCGATGGCTGAGCTAGGGGATGTCGTTGTGATTGCTGGTAGCCAACCTCAGCCGATGCCAACCTTTGGCGGATTGGATGATGGACAGCTTGCTCGTCAATTACTTTACGCACGAAACGAATCGGCAGACCACTTAGCTGCTTAAGGAATACGGAAGAAATATGGATTGGATAGATACGTTGATGTTGGAGTCGAAACGCGACGGCGCAGCCACAGGCGATCGGTTGCCTGCTGGGGCGACGCTTGTCGACACAACCCACGCTTTGTCTGCTCGGCTGATTGCTGTGGAAGGGATTTCGTTGATCCATGTCAACGGAACCACGCGCGACGAAATTGCTTCGGCCCTGGAACTACTGCGAGGTTTTAGAGCCACTGGGCGACGTATCGTTTTGTGCGACACGGCAAGCATGGTTGCTGGCCGTCAGTTAGGACGCGAACTTGTCGAAGGTGGCAATGCCAGTACCGTGGTTACCTGCGGTGCCCACGGTCGAGACTTGGCGATTGGCGCACGCGATGCTGGGCTCGACTTGTCGAGCGTGGTTGTCTGCCGAGACGCGTTTGCTGCAAGCGAGGTACTCAGTTGCCGACTGGCACCTGGCGATACAGTTTTGATGTGGGGAGTTGGTGCCAAAGCCTGTGAGCTGCTGGTAGCCGGACTCGAAAAACGCTTCGCTGCTACACCTGCTGCTTAAAGTTTTAGAAAAAGTTTTTACAGAGATTTGTTACAGAAAATATAGATAAGGATACAACGAAGTTTCATCGTTGGTTTGTCGGATTGCGGGGTTTGACTTACCGCCCTCCCTGGGGTTGGAGCACAATGCTTGCCAGGAGCAACTTCTGGGTCAGTTGCTTTGGCGAGTGCTTCACGATGAAGCTTATGTCTGAGCACCGGGGCGACTTCGGTCGCCCCGGTGACTCAGCGGATACAACCGCTTGAGATGATGGTCGGAAATCGACGACTGCCTCAGGCACGCTTTTGAAGGAGTTCCTCGCTATGTCTGCTGCCCCTCATGTTTTGTTTGCTGGCGGCGGTGCAGCGGGACATCTGTTCCCCGGGATTGCAGTTGCAGCGCATTTGGCGCAAAAAATGCCCGAGGCGGAAATCACTTTTGCCGGGCCTGGTCGGGCTCGCGAGAAACATGTAGTACGCACGGCCGGCTACGATTACATAACCATCCCTGCCCAGCCGGTGCCGCAGAATCCTCTGCAAACCATGCGATTTATAACCGATAACGTCGCCGGATATTGTGCTGCGAAATGGATGCTACGAGAAAAAAAGATCTCCTTGGTCGTCGGGCTAGGTGGCTTCACCAGTACGTCGTTGGTAAGAGCCGCAGCCGTCAGTGGCGTTCCTTTTTTGTTACTCGAACAAAATGCCATTCCCAGTCGAACAACGCGTTGGTTGGCACCGTCTTCATCAATGGTTTGTGCCGGCTTTGGGGAGGTCAAACCTCACCTGCATGCCGAAGCCCCGATTGCGGTGACAGGCAACCCAGCCCGACCTGCTTTCGAACAACTTTATCAGCGGACGCACGCCAATGGGCAATCCTCACGTCAGACATTATCGTTACCGCAGGGCGGGCTCTCGCAACAAAAGCGAATCGTCGTATTAGGCGGCGCAGGAGGGGCCCGATCATTAAACGAATCGATGCCCAGAGCCCTGAAGAAAATTTCGCGGGCGATGGACGATTGGCAAGTTGTCCATCAAACTGGCGAGGGGCAACTACAAGAGACCGAAAGCCGCTATCGGCAGTATGGGGTCGAGGCCTTGGCTGTTTCGTTTATCGACGAAATTGCCTCGGTGCTGTTCGCCTCCGACATCGTCGTTTGCCGTGCCGGTGGCACGACCTTGGCTGAGCTCGCACTGGCCGGGGTGCCGGCGATTCTAGTCCCGTACCCGCTTGCCTCCGACGATCACCAAATTGCCAACGCCAAGGTGGTGGCTGCCGCAGGGGCTTGTCGACTGATTGATGAAACCTCTCAGGCACTCGACGGCGCATTAGCTCGAGAGCTAACCACACTGATCGCTGACGAGCAACTAAGACGCGAAATGAGTCTAAGCATGCAATCTCTCGCTAAGCCAGACGCCTCTGCCGCGATTGCCACTATGATTCAAGACAAACTCTACATTCCGCAAACCGAGCGCCTGGCTGCTTAGTTTCGCCTTTAACTCAGATCTGGCTCCGGAATCTTTCGAGCCGTGCCCGGCACTACCGGCTGATGGCTTAACGAACTCTCCAAAGCCGCAAAGCAAAGTTCTAAGCTTCGTAGGTTATTGTGCGCGCTGTGTGTCGGCTGACGTTTCTCTTCGATCGCACACAACAGCTCGCCCATCGTGCCATGAAAACCATCCGGGAACCAAGTGCCCTCGATCTTTGGTGAGATGGTGCCTTCGTTGGTGATAATCTCTACACGTTGGCTGTTGAGGTCGATACCCGAACTACGGACGATACCCTTGCTACCGCTAATAAGCACGCGATCCCAGCAGCCTTCAGGCACATAGGCGTCGAATGCCAGCGATGCTTGAGCACTCGGGTATTCAACGGCCGCTTGGGCGATCAAGGGCGGCATCATGTCTTGCTTTGGTGCGTTAATTGCCGAGGCATAGACCCGCTTGGCTTGCTGCCCTTCCATGATCGTCGATAAAAAATCGAACCAGTGGATGGCGAAATCATAGAGTATCAGGTGGTAGACCTTCTCGAACTCGGTTCCCCGCGTCCAACTATGGTCCCAGTGCACGCCGCAATGCACACCCACAACGTCGCCGATCAAGCCCGCACGTACAACCTCGCGGACGTAGCTAAAGTGAGGAGCCCAGCGGCCATTCTGGTTGATCGCCAGCAGCACGCCCTGCTTATCTGCAAGATCCGCCAGCCGTTTGCCTTCATCAAGCTCCAGCACAAAAGGCTTTTGGCTGAGCACATGCTTGCCGGCCCGCAAGGCATCTTCGGTGATGGGCGAGCGTACCTCGGGGTGGGTGGCGACATCGACCACTTCGAGGTCGTCGAGTTTTAGCAGGTCGCTGCGATCGGTGAAGACCTTGGCCTCGGGGTAAAACTTATCGCGGCGTTTCTCGGCATTCTCAAGATTAGGGTCGCAGAAGGCCGTCACCTGATAACCGGCCGACTTGTAGGCCTGCAAGTGGTAGTCGGTGATCTCGCCACAGCCAATCAGTCCGATATTCGGCTGATATTTTTTCGGATCACGCGGCAAGTACGGCAACTCGGGGATTGTGACCGACGCTGGCTTTTCTTTTTTTGGCATTACGACTGTATCTTGTGGGATGAAAATAGAGTGTTGATCAATTTTTCTGGACGGTTAGCCTAGCAAGTCTGGTACCCCTTTGTCACGGGTATATAGTCTTTCTAGACTCTTTTAACCTCTGTGACGGCTGATAATATTAACCCTCTCGGCTTGCAAATCTGTGGCAAATCGTTAACGTGAGGCTAGCGATTTTTGGCGATTTCGTAGCATTATCAGCCCCCTGGCAGCCGATGTGTAAGAAGTTGCGGAAGATCCCTAATTGCTGAACCTAGATTGGCTACTTGCTGTCAATAAAAATTCCCTCCGGCGATGTCGCCCTGACGAAGCCACTGAATACTCGAACTCTCGAATTAGCACCATCAATCATGGCAAAAACTGAAGAAAACAGCAGCAAACGGATACTGTTAGTCGACGACGATGCCGAAATCATCGAGTCGCTTCGGCTGGCATTGGAAGCCCACGGCTACGAGGTGCTGGTCGCCCGCGATGGCAACCAAGGCTTGGCATTGATCGAGCGTGAGGCCCCAGATCTCGTGATTCTCGACATGATGATGCCCAAACGGAGCGGTTTCTTGGTGCTAGAACGTCTGAAACGCATGGGCGAGAAAAAACAACGCATTATCATGATCACCGCCAACGAAGGTGCCCGACACAAGTCCTACGCCGAAATGCTCGGTGTCGACGACTACGTCCGCAAACCCTTCCCTATGGACCGACTCATCCAAAGCGTGAAACGGTTGATCGATTAGGCAGACGTTGTGAGGGAGCAAGACACAATAGCCACGACTCAATGAGTTTCCAGAGTTGTAGACTTTGGGCTATACATCTACTTCAGAATCCACCCCTGCCTCTTCCGGCACACCCCGACATTCGGGCGAAGGGTTCGTGCAAGCTTCGCAGATCGATTGCCCTTCGGAGTCGCGCATATTCGCCAGCCCGCCGCAGCTTCCTTTGAGGCATTTGTTGCTCAAAATCACACCGATGGCCATCCCCGTCAGTGCGACGGCGAATACGACGATCGTAATTAGAATGGTTGGACCTAGCATGACGTTACTTCTTTCCTTCGGTCGATAAAGCGGGAGCAACGGCTTCGAACCGGGGAGTGGCTCGCTCTTCGACGTTCTCTCCGGCACGCAACAAAAACATGGCCGCTACGTTTTGCTCGACACACCAATCATACCCCGCCTGGTCGCCTAGAACCAAGAGGGCAGTGGCCAACGCATCCGCTTCCAGGCAAGTTTCCGTAAGTACGGTTACCGAGCAGCCCCGGTATTCCAGCGGCTGGCCAGTACGGGGATCGATGATGTGGCAGTATTTTCGCTCCTCAGATTTGAGAAAATTCCGATAGTCGCCGGAAGTCGCCATCGACATTCCGCTCAGTGGCACAATTTTATGGAACTTCCTACGCCGCATGGCCGGCGGATCGACGCCAATTCGCCACGGCGTCTTATCGATCCGTGTGCCAGCAGCGCGAACCTCGCCACCGATTTCGACCATCACGTTTTCAATCCCACGGTCAAGCAATAACTCTGTCACTGCATCAACACCGTAGCCCTTAGCAATCGAAGAAAGGTCGACCGCAAGGCCCGGCAACTCCTTGCGCAGCGCCGGCGGATTGAGTCGCACTTCAACATGCCGGCAGCCAACGCTTTCTAAAACCTTAGCAATCTCCTCATCGCTGGGCGGTTTCGCCAGCGGGTTCTTCCCAGGCCCAAAATTCCAAATCTTCACCAATGGGCCAACCGTCACGTCCGAAGCCCCGCCAGTTATTTCGTTGAAATGCAGCGCCTGTTCGACCACAAACGCTGTTTCGGGCGAAACAGTGAACCAATCAGTCGACTCGGTAGTGTTGAATTGCGACAATTCAGAGTCAGCAATGTAAGTCGACATCTGTTGATTGATTTGCTCAAGCAAGTCGCTAATCGGCTTCAATAACGCTTGTTCATCGATCGGGCCATCGTCCTGCCAACACAGGATCGAGTACGTGGTACCCATCGTGGCGCCTCGCAGCGACACTAACGTTGGCTCAACAACCGCCGGGGTTTGTTCGCTACAACCAGCTAGAAATATGACAGCCGCCAGCGCAGCGTACAGGTTCTTCAGATACTGACGCTTCGTACGTACGCTACGCGAGATTTGCAAAGTTGGTTATCCACCAAAGTCGTCGTAGGCGATGTTTTCCTTTTCGACGCCCAGATCGTCCAGCATTTGGAATACCGCCGCGTTCATCATCGGCGGACCACAGATGTAGTATTCAATATCCTCAGGGGCCGGATGGTCTCGGAGATACTCTTCTAGCAGCACCTGATGGATAAACCCGGTGTACCCGTCCCAATTATCTTCTGGCTGTGGGTCGGAGAGGGCGATATTGAATTTAAAATTCGGAAATTCTTTTTCAATCTCGCGGAAGTGATCTTCGTAGAACAACTCGCGAGCACTTCGCCCGCCGTACCAGTACGAAACCTTCCGGTTAGTTTTGTGGTTTTTAAATAGCTCGAAAATATGACTCCGTAGCGGAGCCATGCCTGCCCCACCACCTATGTAAATCATCTCGGCATCGGAATCTTTGATAAAGAAATCGCCATAAGGCCCCGAGATCGTCGCCTCATCACCCGGTTTGAGGCTGAAAATGTACGACGACATCTTCCCCGGCGGCACATCAGGCAGTCGCGGCGGCGGACTGGCAACCCGAATGTTCAGCATGATGATGCCTTTTTCACCGGGATAATTCGCCATCGAGTAAGCACGAGTCACCGTCTCGTCGACTTTGGAAACGTACTGCCAAATGTTGTACTTGTCCCAGTCGCCGTGATATTCTTCATCGATATCAAAATTCTTGTAATCCGCGACATGCGGCGGGCATTCGATCTGGATATAGCCGCCGGCTTTGAATCCAACATCTTCACCCTCAGGCAATTCCAGCACGAATTCTTTGATAAACGTCGCGACGTTATGATTCGAGCGAACCTTGCATTTCCACTTCTTTGTCTCAAACGCCTCAGGCGGAACCTCGACCCGCATGTCTTGCTTCACTGCCACCTGGCACGAGAGCCGGCAACCTTCTTGAGCCTGCTTTTTATTGATGTGCGTTTTTTCGGTGGGCAGAATGTCGCCGCCTCCATCCAGTACATTCACCTTGCACTGGGCGCAAGTTCCACCGCCACCACAAGCTGAGGAAACCAAAATTCCCGCATCCGACAGTGCCCCAAGCAATTTGCCGCCGGCCGGTACCGTTACGGTTTTTTGATCGTTGATCGAAATCGAAACGTCACCACTGGCTACGAGTCGCGCCTTGGCTGCCAAAATCAGCATCACCAACGCCAACACCACCACGGTGAACATCACAACGCCAAGAAATACTTCAAGCATAATATTGCTCTAACGACTGTTGCTTCTATGAAAAAATGTTGGAACCACGGATGAACACAGATAAACACGGATGACTAATTAAGACATTCGTGTGTTTCGTGCCTTTCGTGGTAAATTAATCTCATCTGACTAATACTAAATGTTTATAACCACAACGTCACGACGGGCACAACGAACGGTCTGCTGTCTCTTAACTCTACTAGGACTATTTGGGTTTATGTTACAGCTTTAAAATCAAATCCGCGTAAATCCGCTCAAACCGCGATAACCGGTGTTCTATTCTTATTTTGTAGTGACGTTCTGCCGTGGTGTTTGAAAAATCTGTGTTTATCCGTGTTCATCTGTGGTTAATCAATTTCTCGTTACATACCACCAAACGACATAAATGCCAGCGACATTAGCCCCACAGTAATAAACGTAATGCCAAGCCCTTTGAGCCCGTCAGGGACGTCGCTGTATTTCATCTTTTCGCGTATCCCGGCCAAAGCGGCGATGGCGATCGCCCAGCCTAGCCCTGAGCCAAAACCGTAAACGCAGCTTTGGGGGAAGTTGTAGTCGCGTTCTTGCATAAACAGCGAACCGCCCATGATGGCGCAGTTCACCGTAATCAACGGCAGAAAGATGCCCAGCGCGTTGTAAAGTGGCGGGAAAAACCGATCGAGGGTCATCTCAAGTATCTGCACCATCGCGGCAATCGTGCCAATAAAGGTGATCAACGCCAGAAAACTCAAGTCAACGTCGGTCCAAGAGGGATTCACCCAAGTCAGGGCACCCTTCTTCAATAGAAATTGGTAAAGCAGGTTGTTGGCAGGCACCGTGATCGTTTGGATCACGATCACCGCCAAACCCAAACCGAGTGCCGTTTTCACTTCTTTCGAGACGGCCAAAAACGTGCACATGCCAAGAAAATAGGCGAGTGCCATGTTTTCGATAAATATCGACTTCAACAATATGCTGATATATTCGTCCATCGTATTAACCCCCGTGCTCCACCTGTTCTGGCTTCCACGTACGCAGTGCCCAGATCAGCAACCCGATCAAGAAAAACGCACTCGGCGGCAGCAGCAGTAGGCCGTTTGTTTGATAAGCTTCAGGCATTACCGAAATGCCCCACAGTTTGCCCGATCCAAATAGCTCGCGGATAAACCCGACGACAATCAGCAGCAGACTGTACCCCAAGGCGTTGCCAATACCGTCTAACGCACTCAACAGCGGCGGATTCTTCATCGCAAACGCTTCGGCACGTCCCATCACGATACAGTTAGTGATAATCAATCCCACAAACACCGAGAGCTGCTTGCTGGCCCCAAAGGCATAAGCCTTGAGCAACTGATCGACGACAATTACCAGCGAAGCAATAATCGTCATCTGCACGATGATACGAATACTGCTAGGGATGTAGTTGCGAATTAAGCTCACAGCCGCGTTCGACAAGCCGAGTACAAACATCACCGACAGGGCCATCGCGACCGACGTTTCCAGTTTGCTGGTCACAGCCAATGCCGAGCAGATGCCAAGCACCTGCAATGCGATTGGGTTGCTATCGAAAATCGGGCTGAAAAGGACTTCTTTTTCCTTCGATTTAGCCATCGGTACCTCCTTTGGCCGATGGCCGTAGCTTCTCTAAATAAGGTCCAAACCCGTCGACACTCATCCAGTATTTCACCAGATTGGTCACCCCCTTACAGGTAATTGTTGCACCGGACAGGCCATCTACTTGATGGACCGCATCAGCACCGTCTGGGTTCACCGGCCCTTTGATCACTTGCAAAGCAACTTCGCCCTCGTCGTCAAACAGTTGTTTGCCATTCCACAGAGCTTTCCAGTTGGGATTATCGACTTCGCCACCCAAGCCAGGCGTTTCTTTGTGTTTGTAGAAGGTGATACCTTCAACGGTATTCGCATCAGCAGCGACGGCAATAAAACCGTAAAGTGTCGACCAAAGTCCTTTGCCGTAAACAGGCAAAACCACCTTTTTTACTTTGCCCGACTCGTTTTTAACTTGATAGACAAACGCGTACTTTTCGCGACGCTTAATGCCGCCAAGTTTCGAGGGGGGATCGATTTCTGTGCTTAAGTCTGGTTTGCGAGCAGCCTCGATCGGATCGTAGGTCTCGGGGTTGATCGTTTCGCTATCAACTGTTTCGCCCGTTTCCAGGTCGATCAGCGTTTGTACAACCGAGGCATCGAAGATGGTGTCCACTTCGTCAAGCGTATTCTGCTCGGCGTCAAACAGGCCTGCTGCAATCAGTACGTTTTTCTTCTGGTCGAGTTGCTGATTGGCTTCCTGACGGCTGCGCAGTCCGACCGCTGAACCGGCAACCAGCACCGAGCAGACGACGCATAGAACGGTCGCCACCAACATCGTATAGACCCAGCTATTACGCGACATAACGGGCCGTCCTTCGTTTAATGTTCGCTTGAATTACAAAATAGTCGATCAATGGAGCCATCGTGTTACCGAGCAAAATCGCCAGCATAATACCTTCGGGGAAGGCCGGGTTAATCACCCGAATGAGCACCGTCATCACTCCGATCAAACCGCCATACCACCACCGACCTTTTTCGGTCATGGCTGCTGAGACAGGGTCTGTCGCCATAAACACGGTACCAAAGGCAAAGCCACCGACCACAAAGTGCCAGAGAGGCCCCATTTGCAGCAACGCATTAGCCGACTCGCTACTGCTTCCAAAGTAAAACAGTGTCGATGTAATTAACGCACCGATTACCACCCCGAGCATAATCCGCCACGAGCCAATGCCCGTCACGATCAACAGCCCGGCACCGAGCAGGCAGGCCAGCGTCGAGGTCTCGCCCATCGAGCCTTGCGTGTAACCTAAGAAGCAGTCCCACCAACTGTAATCTGTCAGCATTTGGATGGTGGCACCAGCATCAGCCGCGGCAAGTGCCCCGAGGGGAGTCGCTCCGCTAAATCCGTCAGCCGCCGTCCAGATGGCCATGCCTGTGATTTCAGCCGGGTAGGCAAAATATAAAAACGCCCGCGCGGTAAGCGCCGGATTCAAAAAGTTCTTGCCTGTGCCGCCAAACACTTCCTTACCTATTACCACACCAAACGAAATCCCCAGTGCCACTTGCCAGAGCGGTATCGTGGGTGGTAGCGTCAGCGGAAACAGGGCCCCGGTGACCAGGAAACCTTCGTTCAGATCATGTTTACGAACGATCGAAAACAGCAATTCCCACGTTCCACCGGCGATCATTGTCACCGCATAAATCGGCAGGAAGTACAACGCACCGAGCGCAAAGTTATCGATGAAGTTGCCCGGATCGTGACCGCGGCCGAGTGAAGCTAATGCCGACTCACGCCAACCTTCTTGTGCCGTTCCCAAGCCGCCTTCGATGGCCATATTTGCCTGGAAGCCCGTGTTGTGCATCGCCATGAAAAAACATGGCCCCAGCGCCACGACGACCAGTATCATCATCCGCTTCAGATCCATTCCGTCGCGAACATGCGATGCTCGTTTCGTAATGTCGCCGGGTGTGTACAGAAACGTATCGGTCGCTTCGTACAAAGGGTACAGCGTTTCTAAGCGACCACCCTTGCCAAATAACGGGTGCAACCGATCTAACAGGTTCCGCAACACGTATGAATCTTTCTAAGAAGCTTATTGAAATTACTTATGAAAATCCGTGTAAATATGTCTCATCCGCGATTATCCGCGTCCTATTCGTCTTCTTCTCTCTCCGTGTCTCTGCGGTAAAATCCAATACTTACCAGCAAGACACACCCAATTAGCCTTCGTTCTCAATCGTCGTCAAGCTTTTCCGCAGCATTGGGCCGTATTCGTACTTGCCAGGGCAAACATAGGTGCAAAGGGCCAAATCTTCTTCGTCCAGCTCCAGCACGCCAAGCTGTTGTGCGTAATCATTGTCTTCGGTAATCAAAGCCTTCAGTAGCGGGGTCGCTACGATATCCAGCGGCATCACTTGCTCGTACATCCCGATCGGCACCATCGCCCGTGGACTTCCCTCCGTGCTGGTA
>Ga0315338_1001732_pt1 | contig 25163 bp, 24 predicted proteins | sample ASW8metaG_FD_204518 | JGI IMG/M metagenome (GOLD analysis project Ga0315338, IMG submission 204518) | Ammonia-oxidizing marine archaeal communities from Monterey Bay, California, United States - ASW #8 | ecosystem: Environmental > Aquatic > Marine > Coastal | place: USA: California | collected... | reverse complement strand
GCAGCTACGGTGCAGACATCATCACGGCTTATGAGATGCATGATATCGGTATGGACAAAGTGCTGGATCGAATACCTAACGGCGGGCCGTACTACCTGACGATCGATGCCGATGGACTCGATCCGACGATTATGCCGGCCGTGATGGCTCGAGTACCAGGCGGACTGAACTGGGTACAGACCTGGCAACTGATCCATGGTCTGGTTAAAAAGGGACGGGTACTGGGCATGGACCTGGTCGAGATCGCTCCCTCGCACGACCTCGACGGCATGACCCTGGTTCATGCAGAAAGACTGATCTGCAACTTTATCGGCGCAACGATCCGCGCCGGCTATTACGACTGACTACAGTGATTCGACAACAAAGTCCGTTTACCAGACAGCCTTCATGATGCCGCCGTCACCTGATTGAATGCACCTTGTTGTGTGGTCGGCCCATACCGGGCCGATCGATTTTGTATATCGAGCGCGACAGCGTCCTCAATCCCGGTAACGCTGTAGATAACCGGTGTAGCTTTTCTCGAATCCTGCCAACTGTTCTGCGGTATACGCCTGGTAGTCGATATCCAACTCTAAATACTGTTCCGACACCATGCCCCACAGTGTCTCCCGCAGGTTTGCGGCACACCGCATGGCATCGAAACACCGCCAGTCGACCTCTGTCGCCGAGTGACCTAGATAGGATTCCAATAGCTGGGTCTCTTGCTGCCGGTCGAAGTCGGAAATCGCCGCCATGTTACCCACGTCGAACCAGACGTTGCCAAAAGCGCCGTATTCCCAGTCAATCAGCCAGAGCTTGTGGCCATCGTCGATAAAGTTGGCAGCGAGCAAATCAGAATGGCAGATACAGATGTGAGGCTCACCCGCATCCTTCTCCAGAATGGTCGCGATGGCCATTAGACGCTCAAGATCTGGGGGCGGCGTTTCACCTTGCCTGAGCAGATGGGCGTAATCCCGAAGAACATGCCACACCCAGAACAGGTAGCTCGGACCGCGGACTTTCTGGTGCATTTCAGTGTGCACACATTTGACGACGTCGACACCCCGTTCCAGGTTGGTCTTCAGATCGTCGGCACCGAAGGTATGTCCTTCGATGAAATCGAAGATCATCACGCCATCGCCCGAAAAATGTAGTCTCGGTGAGATGCCAAGATCAGCCGCAACCCGACTGAGTTCGGCCTCGCGGGTGCGGACAACATGATGTACCGCAATGTCATGTCCATACCGGGCGACGTACTTGCCGCGGCCATCGGTAACAATAAAACTCTCGTTACTCAGTCCTCCAGACAAGGGCTCCAACTTAATACGTCCGGACCAGAACGGCAGTTCGACGATTTGTTCTTCAGCAGTGAGCATTTGTATTCCCTTTTTTGTGGGTCACCGAAACGACCCTCAGCTGCGCATGCGGGTTCCTGTCGGATCATAAAGGGCCCGAAGCGAAATTTCTGCGGGGATGCGAGTCCCGGCAACATCGAGTTCATAGCAACCGCTGGCCAGGTAGTCCGTATCGACACCTTGTTCCCGGCGGACATGACCCAATCCGACCGGGCAAACGAACGAGTGAGCAAACCCCCCGCTCGTGATCCAACCGACCACTTCACCATCGCGATAGATCGTTTCTCCGCCGAGCAGGGGTTGATCACCGGTAATGGTAAACGTCGCCAGTTTTTTCTTCAGCGATGCCGAGCGTTGTGCGTATACGGCATCTCGACCGACGAAATCGATTTTGTTCGGATCCGCAGCGAAGCCCAATCCAGCTTCCAGCAGTGAATGGTCCGGTCCGATCTCTGCACCCCAGGCACAGAACTGCTTTTCGAGCCGCAGTGAGTCTATTGCCCGATAACCAGCGTTCACCAGGTCGTGCTCTATACCCACGTCATGCAGCGCATCAAATACAGTCAAGAGATATTCGGTGGGCACATGCAACTCATAACCAAGCTCACCGACAAAACTGATCCGCAGAACACGAACCGGCGCACCGGCAATCATCACGTCTTGCATCGTGCCGAATGGAAACACATCACGGCCCAGGTCTGATTCCGCGAGTCGTTGCAGGAGGGTCCGAGAATGTGGACCCATCAGACCCAGCACCCCGTACCCCGACGTCATATCCACCACCGAAACGCTCTCAGCGGATCGAATATGCCGAGCGATATGATCGATGTCGTGGGTCGCCATAGCCGTACCTGAAACCAGGTAGTAGTCGGTGGGTGAAAGTCTCGCGACCGTGAGGTCACACGCTATACCCCCGTGACGATCGAGCATTGGTGCATAGCGCACCGTACCGGGAGGAACGGCCACATCGGTGGCGCAGAGGCGTTGCAGCAGGGGCTCAGCATCCAGTCCGGTAACCAGTAATTTGACAAAACTTGACTGATCGAAAAGCGCCACACGCTCACGGCAGGCCGTGTGTTCGGCACCGACGGCGTCATGCCAGTTGGGCCGCCCAAAGGTGCTATTGTCCACGGCAGGTTTACCGTCTCGTGCAAACCAGTTGACCCGTTCCCAGCCCGACTTGCTGCCGAAACACGCCCCGCTCACTTTCAAGCGGTCGTATAACGCGCTGCGGCGCAGCGGCCGGCCCGCCTGAAACTCGAAGTGCGGCCAGTGCATCGCATAATGATGACCCTGCCCCTCCAGCACTCGCGGACCGAGTTGTCGGTCCGAACGGTGATACGCACTGAAGCGGCGGATATCGACCGGCCACAGATCGAACGGTGATTCGCCGTCCCGCATCCACTGAGCCAGCGCCATGCCCGCACCGCCACCGGCTGCGATACCCATGGCATTGAAGCCGCACGCACAAAACAACCCGCGAACTTTGGGCAGCTCACCCAGAATAAAGTGGGTGTCTTCGGTAAACGATTCCAGACCCCTGAACCAGCGCTTAACACCGACCGATTCGAGCTGAGGAAAACGTTCGACCATACCCGGCATGAACTGGGCGAAATGATCGGTCATCTCGGGGAAGAGCCTGAAGTCGGGATCGTCGGCAGACGGTTTTCCGTCGTAAGGTACCGGATTTAACTCGTAACCCCCGGCCGCCAGTCCACCGACTTCTTCCTTGAAGTAGGTCAAGCGGTCGGGATCTCTGATACCCGGCATGTCGGGCCCGATTCCTTCGATGGGCTCGGTTACCATGTATTGATGAAACGACGGGATCAGCGGAATGTTTGCGCCCGCCAAATGTGCGATCTCCCGGGACCAAAGGCCCGCGCAGATGGCCACCTGCTCACAATCGATCGAACCCGATGACGTCTCGATACCACTGACCCCGTGATTGTTCAGCGTGATCTCGCGTACCGTAGTGTGTTCAATAAATTTAACGCCCAGCTGTCGGGCGCCACGAGCAAGCGCCTGGGTTAGGTCCGATGGGTTTACGTTTCCATCGGAAGATATGTAAACACCGCTATCGATACCCGCTGTGCTCATCGCAGGACACAGTTCACCGATCTGCCCGGGTGACAGAAACTCGGCATCTATCCCATAAGAACGTGCCGTCGCCACCTGTCGCTCGATCTCGATCCTGCGGTCTTTTGTACAGCACAAGCGAATTGAGCCGGTCGACTTCCAGCCGGTGGACAGTCCTGTTAACGCTTCCAGCGACTGGTAGAGGTCCACCGAATACTGCAGCAGGCGCGTAATGTTGGCGCTGGCACGCAACTGGCCCACCATGCCGGCCGCGTGCCACGTGCTGCCCGAGGTCAGCTGACCTTTTTCGATCACCACCACATCGCCGACCCCCTGCTTGGCCAGATGATAGGCAGTCGAACAACCGGCGATTCCGCCGCCGATCACGATCACCTGTGCCTGCGCGGGTAGTGGGGTGGAATTCACATTGAGTCCTGAGTCAACGGGGCAGTGACATCACCGGGTCAGCGGCGCATATTAGGCAGTACCAGCTGTTCGATCCAGTTGCGTACCTCGAGAGTACGCACATCGACGTTCATTACGTCACTGTCGATCCCGAGCTGCCAGGCGAGATCCTTGCGTGTCGGCTCAGAATGGAGCGCCTCGAGCCTTGCGATGTAGGTCGCGGCATCAGCATCGTCTACGAAGAACGACAGGCCAATCAGCTTCTGTGTACGGCAGTGCATCAACCGTGCCAGTTCATGCAGATCGTATTCCGGGTGGTACTGTACAGCCCACAGCGTCCCGCCCTGGTGCGTGATAGCCACCGCCTGCACCCGGGTGTACGCATTGGATGCCAGACACACGGCACCTGACGGCAAGTGAGTGACTTCGTCGTCGTGGCTGATAAACGCATCGAAGACAGCGGGCTTGCCACGATAGAGCGGATGACCTTGGCCCTGTTCAGTGAGAAAAATCTTACGCGCTATTCCCATTTCGCGGCCGTGGGGGTGCGCGGCACAGCGTCCGCCTGCAGCCACCGCACCGATCTGCGCTGCCCAACACGACCCGAAACTGGGGACATGGTGCCGGTAAGCGGCTTTCATGAGTTCGATCTGCGGTATGACGTTGGGGTCGTCTGCCTTCCACACGGTGAGGCTGGAGCCGGTCCAGGCCAGCCCGTCGTACTGTTCGAGCGCAGTGCCATCAGGCAGGCCGACCCTGGGATCTGCAGGATAAATCACATCCACAGTACAACCCGCACACAACCTCTCGAGCATCTTTCGGTAAAGCTCGCCCGCCGTGGTGGCACCACCGGCCGCCAGATCTTCGCGGCCTGCACGACTGTAGCCATCGACCACCAGAAAACGCGGTTCCACACTCATGGCCCGACGAGGCTCCGAACGATGCCGGGCAATTCTCGATGATGCACACAGATCGCATCGGCGGTGGTGATCGTCTTGTCTTTGTCGCGGGTACCCGTAAACAGAATCGCCTTCATACCGAGCGCTTGAGCGCCCTTGATATCGTTGTGATCCCGGTCGCCCACATGCACCATCTCTTCGATCGCTACCCCCATCTGCTCGGCCGCCAATGCAAACATGTTTCGGTGCGGCTTGGAGAACCCCACCTCATCGGAAAATGCAAACCCCTGGAAGTATTGCAGTATGTGATTCAGTTCGAGCCATTGCCTCAAACATCGCCCGGGTGACACGATGGCATCGGACACCACGGCGAGGGGAAAATCCTGCGACAGATCTACGATCGCGTCTGCGGCACCGGCGATGATATCGGGTACCACGTTGATCTCCATCTCCTCATACTGCTGGACGACGAGATCCAGCGTGGATTCCGAGAGACCACGGCCGAGACCATCGATCACGATCTGGAGCCGCTCGCGTACACGCCAGGTAACGAACTGCGTGTGCCAGACATGGTTGAACGCGGCATCTGCGGTATTACAGGCCAGCCACACTTCTTCCTGTGTGATCGGTGAGGTTTCGTTCAGCGCTTCCCACAACAGATAACGTCGCTCTTCCTTCTTCGACCGCAGACCCTGGGCCGCCCGTTTGGGTTCATCGGAGTCATCATGGATTACCGTATCCCACAGATCGAAAGTTACCGCCTTGATCATACGTCGGTGTCTCCTGCCATTGATGTACTGGCCAACCCGGCCGGGCACAACGTTACCGCCTATCTGCGTGTCGTTCAAGATAGACGGCCTCAATTTAGTTTGGTGAGTCGCCCCACTCTTGGCACAATAAGGATCAGGTCATACTTTACCCGCTCGATCCCATGCCCGACGATACGCTCAAAGATGCTGCCACCGCGATGATCAGCGATGATTTCGTCGCCTTTGCCGAACACCTTGCGGACATGGCCCGCGATCTGGCCCTTCGTAATTTCCGACAGGGAGTGGAAGTGGAATTCAAAAGTGATAATACGCCCGTCACCGCTGTCGATCGAGAAATCGAGCAAACCCTGCGCCAACAGGTCGCAGATGCTTATCCCGACCACGGTTTTATCGGCGAAGAATTCGGATTCAAGGACACAGAGTCACCGTGGTCGTGGGTGGTCGACCCCATCGATGGCACCAAGAGCTATATCACCGGAAAACCCACGTTCGGGTCACTGATCGCGCTGTTGCACGAACGCACACCCGTACTGGGGGTAATCGAAATCCCAGCGCTGAAGGAACGCTGGGTCGGCAACGCCGACCGGGGCACGACCTGCAATCACGCCCGATGCCGAACCAGCGACACCACCACGCTGGCAGACTCTACACTGTACGCCACGACACCCGACATGTTCTCAGACAGTGAACGACGATGCTTTGACGCCTTGTCGCAGGCCACCCGTTTCCGCATTTTTGGTGCTGACTGCTATGCCTATGGATTACTGTCAGCTGGCCATGTGGAACTCGTCGCCGAGTCGAATATGGCACCGCATGATTTTCTGGCCCTGGTGCCGGTGGTGGAAGGAGCCGGGGGTACGATCACTGACTGGCAGGGCAATCCACTCGATCTGCTCGCAGGCCGCCAGGTGCTGGCTACCGCGAACCCGGCATTGCATGAACAAGCGCTGGCACGACTCGACCCGGCAGCAGCTTCATGATTTCTTCAACTCTCAAGCCACTGACCATGCGAATGATCGCTGTGCTGATATTGCTGGCGTATTCGCTCGCCAGCCCCGCAGACCAGAACGATCCCGCACTCGACGGCCTGTTCGAGCGACTGGCGGTCACCACCAGCGCCGAAGAGGCCTCAAACATTACCCGTGAGATCTGGCAACGCTGGACCGCGAACGACGACCCGAATATCTCAGAACTGATGCAAATTGGAATTCGTGCATTGAACTACAGCACCTACCGCAAGGCGCTGCAAAACTTTGATCGGGTCATTGAAATGGCGCCTCAATTCGCCGAAGGCTGGAATAAAAGAGCCACCCTTTACTACCACATCAAGGAGTACCGGCGGTCAATAAACGATATCAAGGAGACACTTCGGCTCGAGCCGCGCCACTTCGGCGCGTGGTCCGGACTCGGACTGGTTTCGATTGAACAGGAAAATTACTCCGGTGCGCTGGCTGCCTTCAAGAAAGCGCTGTCGATCAACCCCCACATATCCAACATTCGCCGCTATGTACAGAAACTCGAAGACTGGCAACGACGTAAGGACGAAGAAAACGCGATCTAGGCAGATGGGGACTCGTTCAGTATGGGGCCGAGCCAAGCGGACAGATCCGTCACTTCTTCTTGGCACAGAGAATGAGGCATCGGGTAAGTATGCCAATTCACCGCATATCCTTGTTCCGACAGTAAATCACGACTCGATTCAGCCAGTTGCAGTGCGAGTACCGGATCGTGTAAGCCGTGGGCCAGAAATATCGGGGTGTGCTGATTGGCACGGTGGGATTCCGCAGCGAACAGTTGCGTTGCCGGCATATAGGTCGACAACCCGATGATGCCACCGAGTGTTTTTTCGTAGCGCAGCCCCATATACAACGAAACCGCGCCGCCTTGTGAGAACCCGCCCAGCAGGATGTGTTCTGTGGGAACGCCGCGTTGTTCTTCCCGATCGAGCAGGGTGCGTATCATGCGCGCCGAATCCTCCAGCCCTTCTGGACACAACCCGCGATCGATATCGAAACCTATGTCGTACCAACCGCGCATCACCATGCCGTTATTGATCGTGATCGGCCGCATTGGTGCATCGGGCAAGACGAATCGAACCGGGATGCCAGCAGGCAAATTCAGCATGTTCGGCAATGTCTCAAAATCCCTGCAATCCGCACCCAATCCATGCAAAAAGATGATCGAATACACCGGATCGGGCCCGGTTTCAAGCTCCAGAACTTGGGGGTCGTTGTTGGCCATTGTTAGGATTCTAACCGCCAGGGTCCGGGCACGGCACAGGCAATTGACCAGGCTCCGTTATACTTGCGACGAATTCGGCCAGACCCCGTTTGATACTGCCTGATGGAACTGCCTACCTTCAATGACGTCAAGGACGCCGCTGACCGCCTGACCGGTCATGCCCGCCGCACGCCGGTACTCACGCACACCCGCCTGGATAACGACGTCGGCGCAGAATTACATCTGAAATGTGAAAACTTTCAGCGTATCGGGGCCTTCAAATTTCGTGGCGCGTGGAATGCAATGTGCCAACTCGATCACGAAGCGCGCAACCGTGGAGTCGTCACCCACTCGTCCGGCAACCACGGCCAGGCTGTGGCATTGAGCGGACAACTGCTGGGTATACAAACCACTGTAGTGATGCCGCAGGATGCGCCGGTACGCAAACGAGCCGCTACCGAACGTTACGGCGCGACTGTCGTGGACTATGACCCCGCCGTTTCTAAACGCGAGAACATTTCAGCCGAACTCTCCCGCGAACACGGTTACAGTTTGATTCCACCGTTTGATCATCCTCATGTTATCGCTGGGCAAGGGACCGCAGCACTGGAGCTGCTGGCGGACAGCGGTGAGCTCGACATGCTGCTGGTGCCCTGTGGTGGCGGCGGACTGCTCGGCGGCAATGCCATCACGACACGCCACCTTCAACCGGATTGCCGGATCATCGGCGTTGAACCGGCACTAGCGGACGACGCCACGCGGTCCTTCAGAACCGGTACGCTGCAACGTGTCGACAACCCGCAAACGATCGCCGACGGAACGCGCACTGAATCCCTGGGCCAGATCACCTTTCCGCTGATTCAGAAACTGGTTGATGATTTCTGCACGGTCACGGAAGAGGCGATTGTCGAGGCCGTACGTTATCTGTTTCACGAAGTAAAGATCGTGGTCGAGCCTTCCGGCGCTCTGGGCATAGCTGCACTGCTGTCCCAGGCTGTACCGGCTGCGGGCCGCATCGGTGTGATCGTGAGCGGCGGTAATATCGACGGTGAGACCATCACCACCATTTTGAATACTTGAGAACATACTGGCGCCGAACCGGATGTCGACCTTAGCGGACTAACCGCCCGTTGCGGTTGAATTCAGTGGCACCGTGATTGTCTTGGGCCCCGAATCGATGCCGTTTTCCGCACCGCCGATAAAATTGGACAACCGAATACCGCTGTACCACCAGGCACCGAGAATAACCGCAATCGCCAGCAACACGACAATGATCGGTCGGTAGTGGGTGGACTTTTGTTTCTGGGCAAAACTGGGCCAGCTTTTGCGTTTACCGCTATTCAGCAACTCCCCGCTGTCCATCACCGGGACGACTGAACCCAGGCGGGCGTTTACCTGTGGCTTCTCGGTACTGAGCACCTGAACGTCGTCCATTTCCATCAGCCGGGCATAGGCGCGCAGATAACCCCGGATAAAAGCCGGTTCCGGCAGCCCTGCATAATCACCCGATTCCAGCGCCCGCACGACGTCGACGTCCAAATTCAGGTTGGCTGCAACATCCTCAAGAGACCAGCCATAGCCTGTCCTGGCTCGGCGAAGTTGTTCACCCGGACTGGGCGCTTCGTCAACGGTAGTTTCAGTCGACATGGCTTTACCTAGAAAAAACAGTTATTAACAACAACAACTGCGGGTATTATAGCAACTCCGCCCGGGACAATAGGGGTCCAACCGATGTTCGACAACCTCAGCCTGGATATGTTCGGCTATCTGATACCGAATAATCCACCACCGCCAAATCTGCGGGATTTTCAGCGCCAGAAACTATACCAGTTCGAAGAATCCACGGTACAAAAACACCCGTTCAATCAAGACCTGACGCTACCCGAGTGCACCACCCTCGCCCGCAAGTACAACCCCAAGATTCGGGTGAAAGACGGCCGCGGGCGCCGCCATGCCGGTGCGTCGTTCGGGGAGAACCTGATCACCCTGCCCCGGTGGTCGCGCCAGACCGTAGTCGTACTGCACGAGATCGCGCACACATTCGTTGATGATCGCAAGTATCCGCATCACGGCGCTGAATTCGTGGGCGTTTTGTTCGCACTGCTCAGTCAGGAATCGATCAGTACCATCCCGGAACTCTGTCACGCCGCCAACCGATCAAAGCTGTGTTATGACCGCAACTGGATCTACCGTTACCCCCATCAGACCCGACGAAGTGCTCGACTGTGAGCGACTGTTTTCAAGCACTGCATTCTGGGATTATTTACAAATGCTATGGGATCGTCCTTTGTCTGCTCTTCAGCAGTCTCAGCGTGAGTGCAGCTGCACTCGAAACCGGCAACGGCAGCGGAATCGCACTGATCGACAGTGCTTGGCATACGTTGATCGAATTTCAGCGCCAGGTCAACGCAGGTGTAGCGATACACATGAGGGCCCTGGAAACTGGGAATTCGTTCGCAGCCTTCTTCCTCGGACTCGGTGTTGCCTCTCTCTATGGCATGGTCCATGCGCTGGGTCCAGGCCACGGCAAGTTCGTCATCATGTCGTACTTCATGGGGCGCGAGGTGTATGTCTTAAGGGGTCTGGTCATGGCGGCCAAGATGGCGGTGGTCCATGTTATTGCTGCCGTCGTGATCGTCTGGGTCGCGGATATTCTGCTAAAAATCAAGTCTCGGCATCGGGCTGGCCGACGTGCCGGCAATACGAGCCGGCAGTTTTCTGATTATCGCTGGAATCGGGGTCTACATGCTGTACCAGGCTGTACGTGGCGTCAGAGGTCATACACATACCCACAACCATACACACGACCACAATCATCATCGCCATCACCACGGACACAGTCATGATCATCCACATGCCGCCAGCCACGCCACCGAAAGTGGACTGGTTGCACTGGCGGTCGGTATGGTCCCCTGCCCTGGCGCGGTACTGGTGATGCTGTACGCCATTGCCAACGACATGATCTACCCGGGATTTCTGCTGGTCGCCGCCATGTCGGCCGGTATTGGGCTGACCATCGCTATACTCGGTGTCGCCACGATCCTCCTGCGCCAGTTCGCCACGCGGTTCATCGAGAACTCAGGCGGGGGCGTGGCCGTAGTTCGGTTCAGAACCTTGAGCAACACCATTGGAGCTTTGCTAGTGATCGTGATCGGCACAACCTCGTTTTTTGCTTTTCTCGGCATGAGTTGAACCATAGGATTGATCCCACCAGGGCGAAGGCATTACAGGAACTGACCATGAAAGAACTTATAGAACGTTGGATTGCCTCCGGAGATATACAAATCGTCGAGAGAGAAGTCGATCCCAAATTCGAATGCGCAGCCGTCATTGCCCGTGCGCAGCAGGAGAGCGACCGACCGATCCTGTTTCGCAACATAAAAGGCAGCGACCTGCCGGTTGCGAGCAATCTTTTCGGAAGCCGGCAACGGTTGAGCGAATATCTCGGGGCTGGCGATGGCCATTTCTGCCAGCGCTGGACCCGCTTGATGGAAAACCCGGTAGCATCGCCGACTGTGGTACCCGAAGCCAACGGTGAATTCAGCAGCGCCTCGCTGGATGAACTGCCGCAACTCACCTATTTCGAAAAAGATGCAGCGCCTTACATAACATCTGGAATTTTTCTTGCCAACGAACCCGACACCGGTGTGCCCAATCTCAGCTATCACCGGGGCATGCATATCAGCAATGATGAGGTGCGCGTAAGACTCGGCACCAGTCACGATCTCAATCATTACCAGGCAGCAGCCGAGGCAAAAGATGCAGCCCTGGAAGTAGCCATCCTGATTGGCCCACCACCGGAAGTCGCGATGGCCGCAGCCTCACCCATCCCACCCAATGAAAGCGAGCTCGACCTGGTTTCACGACTGACCGGTGGTTCGCTCAAGATGCGGCCCTGTCGCCATGTGGCGCTAAACGTACCTTATGACACGGAAATTGTAATCGAAGGACGAATCCTACCGAACTTACGAAAACCCGAAGGTCCGTTCGGCGAATTTTTGGGTTACTACGTACCCGAAGGCGACAACCATGTGCTTGAAATATTAGGGGTAACCGTCCGCGATTCGGCTACCTACCATGCGCTGGTCTGCGGCTCACCCGAAGACCAACGGTTGCTGGAACTCGCCCTGTGCAACCGGGTGTTTACCCACCTCGACGGCACGCTACGGGGGATTCTGGACGTCAGCTGTGTACCGAATCTTTTGAATACTGTGGTCAAGATCGACAAACATTACGAGGGTCATGCCAGACAAGTGATTCTGGGTGCGTTCGGTGTACACCACGACTTCGTCAAAAGCGTCATGGTGGTGGATGCGGATGTAGATTTGAATGATCTTGCAGATGTCTACTGGGCATTTCTGACCCGCGGCCGGGCCGATGATCGCGTCATCATTGTCCCTGACGTCCCGGGTTTCTACTACGGTGAACGCAAAGAACACTGGGGGCGCATCGGATTCGACTGCACAATGGCATTGGATCGGCGGTCCGATTTCGAGCGCAAACAGATCCCCGGGGCCGACGACATCGACCTTCGGGACTATATCGTCTGAATCTGGGATCAGATGCCGATGAAGGAACGGACCAGTGTGGTTTGACACCGGCGAAGTAAATCTGTACTACGAGCGCCCTGGCCAGGGCCAACAGGTCATGGTCCTACTGCACGGTACCACGGGACGTTCAGATACTTTTCAACCAATCGTCTCTGACCTTTCGTCTACTTTCCAGCTCGTTATACCAGACCTACGTGGACATGGTCGTTCAGATCACCTACCGGGCAGCTATCGTGTTCTTAACTTCGCACAGGACATCATCCGACTCCTAGATTCGCTCAGCACGACGCGGTTTCTTCTGCTCGGTCACTCACTAGGCGGTCTTATAGGGATCGCACTCGCTGCAGAGCGACCTGACATGATCGACGCTCTAATCATTGAAGATGCCCCCTTGTGGCTACGTCGGCATAGCGTTGAAGACGGCAGTCCGAGAGCTTATAACTTCTTTAAATCACTGCACGATCTACTGCTGATAACCCGTGATGAAAACGGTCTCCGTGAACAGTTACCAGCTGCCCTCGCCTTACGTGAAGACGACTCCCTGGCAAGCCGACTGTCGCAAATGGACCCAAATGTGCTGAAGATGTCTTTCGACAACAGTCTTATGGACGGTTTCGACATCGACCAAGCACTTAGAACCATCAACTGCCCTACCCTAATTCTGCAAGCGGGAAATCAGGACAACGCTTCACTAGGCGATCCGGATGTACAAGCCGCTAGCAACGCTTTGCGCGAGTCCACACACTACACTATCGAACATGCTGGACACCACATTCATGCAGACCAACCTATACGGATGACGACAATCGCAAAAGAGTGGTTAAGCACCCATACCAGCCTAAGCACATGACTTTATCAGGGCCATCTATCGACTTGGTTCAATTGGCGATGTACGACTGGTCCGAAGTTCGAGGCGCCACAGATAAGCTTTGGACACAGATTCACAATGCGCTCGAGTATCGGGGTATTTCGTCACCCGAGGTGCTTGATCGAAAGCAGGACCCCGAAACGGGCTGGGGATCACCACGGCTATTGCTGAGCCAGACCTGCGGCCTGCCGCTGGTGCAGAATCTGCGTGACCAAGTGGCCGTGCTGGGCCGATTTACCTACCAGAATCTGCCGGCAACCGGGGATTACCACAGTGTGATCGTTGTACGTCGATCTGATTCAATTGATGATCCCGAAGCCTTGAGCGGTCACAGGGCCGCCATCAATCACGAGAACTCCTATTCGGGGTGCCTTGCGCTCAAGCGATGGGCGGGTAGGCTGGCCGAAGAGACCGATTTCTTCGCCAGCGTCATCGCGACTGGCAGTCACCGGGATTCTGTGTGTGCGGTGGCAAACGGTTTTGCCGATACCGCCGCCATCGATCACGTGAGCTGGTGTCTCGCGAAGCTTGTCGAGCCGACTGCCCAAACTCTCAAAGTCGTGGCGAGAACTGATGATCGACCGGGACTTCCCCTGATCACCCGGACAGGGCACGACACAAAAACAATTGCGAGCTTTCGTTCAGCACTCGATGAAGCCGTGACAACGCTCGACCCTGTCAGTCGCAACGTGCTCGGCATCACAGGCTTCGTACCCGCACATGTTCACGACTACGATGTAATCGATGAAGACCTGCAGCAATTTGGAACCACTGCGTTGTGCTGATGATCACAGGGCATTGATCAGTATCACCGCTTTGTCGGGAGAACAACCTGACACGCTTATATAGACGGTATTGGACGGTCTCAACCGAGTCGACTATATTTTGAACTACTATAGCTAACCATTATTGAGGTCAGCACATGACTGCGACTGTTAAACCCACTCACGCAACTGCTGCTCACAGTAAGACATCGAATGCACCGGAATTCTCAGAAATTCCGATAATTGATCTGGCTCCGATGTTCTGTAATGACAGCGAGGCCAAGAAGGAAATGGCAGAAAAACTGCGCGAGGCCTGTGTAGAAGTTGGATTCTTTTACATAAAAAACCATGAGATACCAGAATCCCACATACTCGGCGTACGCAAACAAACAGAGAATTTCTTTCAGCTGTCAAAAAAAGTTAAGTACCAATATGATATCAATAAAATTAAGCGACACCGTGGGTTTGTACCAGTGGGAGCGCTAACTGCTGGGCCTGACGAAGAGCCTGATCAGCAGGAAGGCTTTGAAATTGCCATTGAACTCCCTGACGACGATCCCGACTACTTACAAGGAAGCAAATTATTTGGACCAAATGTGTGGCCCACCGAACTGCCTGAATTTCAGGCCGAGGTATACACTTATTTTGAGTCGGTATTTCAACTGGGATGCAAGCTTTTCAGCGCTTTTGCACTGGCACTAAATCTACCCGACGATTACTTTGCAGATGAAATCACCAAACCTATTGCTCAGTTACGCCTGTTGTATTACCCACCTAATCAAAAAGAGAAGCTAGCTCCCCAGATGGGGATCGGAACTCACACTGACTACGAGTGCTTCACAATATTGTGGCAAACCGAACCTGGTCTACAAGTTCAGAATCGAAAGAACGAGTGGATTGAAGCGACTCCAATCGATGGCACGTTCTTAGTCAATATTGGCGATATGATGATGCGCTGGACAAATAACCTGTTTCGATCAACGCCACATCGTGTCGTCACCCGGACACTGAAAGAACGGTACTCGTTCCCATTTTTCTTTGCTGCCAATTATGAAACTGTTGTAAGCTGCCTGGAAACATGCACAAACAATCATTATCCACCAATATACCCACCGACCAAATTCGGCTACTGGGTTGAAAATATGCACGCATATTCCTATGTCTACCGCCATGATGAACGTGGGAAGCTACCAAATCCAGAACTGGAATCCTAACAGATCAATTTTTCATCATTTGTCAGGCACGTTATCTAGCCAGCGTGTTCTTCCATAATTATCAGACCACAATATGGGAAAGAAACTTTCATCCATACATTCGCTATCCTGGTGTCGGTATCGTCCATAAATTGGGCCGGTTCCTACGGAAATATTCTCCGACACGAATTGTGCTTCTGAAGAAATGCAGTGCACGACCAAAGCTCGACGATGAGCACCCGAGGTATTAGGTCCTGAACCGTGCCAGGTCCATCCATGGTGAAAGGAACCACTTCCCTTTTTTACCAGTACAGGAACAATCTCAGGTTCACCGACACCTTCAGCTAAAGCTGATGCACGCATGAGAGCTTGATAGTCGGTAGGATCATGAAACTCACCAAGTTGATCGGTCGGTGACCACTTGTGGGAGCCCGTCACCAACTCCATCGTCCCTCCGTCTGCAGTTGTATCGTCTAGAGCAATCCAGCAACTAATCATTTCCCTAGGATTCAACCACGACAAATAGGAACAATCACGATGCATTCCGATTGACCCTACTCCTGGTGGTTTCCAAAGTGCATTGTCGACCTGTATTCTTCCACCAGGCCACCCGCCCAACTTCGCACATGCCTTACCAATATCTTCACGAAGAGATGTTTTAGCAATTTTCAAGTCCCCTTTCCACGCGTTACAAATTTGCCGTGTTTTAGTTGGGTTACTTTCACCTTCTTGCCAATTTACTTCGTCGGGCCGAACGCCAGTCTCAAATTGACCAGAAAATATCTTATCGAACGCGTCTTTGAGTTCCTGGATCGTCGAGTCACTGATTAACTTATCAACGAAGACGAACCCGTCACGATGAAAATCTAGAGTCTGCTTATCAGTCAAAGAAAACATTTCTGGTCATCGATATGATTAGATGCAGATAAATTATGGAAGACAATCAAGATAGGTCTTAACGTCCCAATCTGACACTTGCCAAATGAATCTATCCCACTCATCTCTTTTGTACCAATCGTAAATTTCATGCATATGACCTGGTAAGGCTGATTTTATTACTTCATCATTAGCCAGTGCATCCAGGGCATCACGCAACGTGGTTGGTATTCGTTCAACAGACTCTCCTGATTCAACAACATCAACAAAATTGCGTTCTTCAGGTTCACCTGGATCTAATTGATTGTCAATCCCATCATCAAAAGCCTTCAGTAGTGCTGCCTGCATTAGATAAGGATTAACCATTGAATCGACACAACGAAATTCAAAGCGATCCGGGCTCGAAACACGGATTGCACAAGAACGATTCTGAAGCCCCCAGCTAGCACCAACTGGTGCCCACATACCAGTATCATTTAAGCGTCGATAACTATTCACTGTCGACGCTCCTATAGCGACCAGCGCATTGAGGTGATGAATCATGCCCCCTAAGGACCAACGCCCTAGTTCTGTCGGCAACCATTTCTCATTGGTGTCACGAAATTTATTTTCACCTCCAGAGCGATAAAGAAAATTATCTTCCATCCCTGGAATTGGATTGTCGACCAATGGTACGAGCGAATCCTCTCCTCCTTGCCATAATGAAACGTTGTGATGACATCCATTCGCTGGCATACCCATGTAGGGCTTAGACATAAATACCGCTATTAGGTTGAATTCCCGCGCTACCTGGGCGCAAATCTGACGATAAGTTGTTAGTCGGTCAGACGTTCGTATTGCCCAATCGTATTGAAAGTTCAATTCAATCTGGCCAGGAGCATCCTCATGATCGCCTTGTATCAGATCTAGCCCCATCGCAACGGAATAATCATAAACTCGCAACCAAACATCCGACAGTTGTTCAAATTGGTCGATATGGTACGCATACGGCTTGGTGGTCTCATAGTATGGAGCATCTTTATCACCCGGCTTCAGCCATAACATTTCTGGCTCACAACCAACCCTCAGATGCAAACCATGTTTATCTTCAAATTCGGTTTGGATTCTCTTTAAATTGCCACGACAATCTGAATCAAGGAATTGCTCTGGATGATCTGGATCTTCGCGACACCAAAAGACCGTACAAAATACACGCGCAATTCTCTTATTCCAAGGCAATTGGCAGAATGTTTCTGGATCCGGTAAAGCAAGAAGTTCAGATGCATTTGGAGGAAATCCGATTAAATTGCCTTGTCGATCAGGAAATACGTTAGTGACTCCACCTAGCCAAGTTTGCATACCTTCAGCCGCTAATTGTTCCCAATGAGACGCTGGTACTGCCTTTCCCATGATTCGACCGGTAATAGAAATGTACTGGCAGTAGATATAATCTACGCTGAGTTCATTAATTTTTTTTCTTACTTGCCTAATGCGCTCTTCCCTAGCTGATTCAGACAAATAATCTGCAAGATCTGTCATCTCATCTCCTTTTTTATCAATCTCTTTTACTCAAACAATTTCAAGGTATCGCTGACGCTCTAAATTACTAACATATCGTTTGGTCTCTTCAAATTCGTGAACACATGCACTAACCAAATAGTCAACAAAGTCACTACCAAATATTTCTCTAGATTTCTGTGATGCATTCAGCCGGGCCGACGCTTCATACAAATCATGCGGCAATGATTTGCCTACAACATGACCTGTGTCAGAACCAACAGAACTCGTGAGTGAAGGAGGCAGCTCTAAATTAGTCTCAATACCATGTAGGCCTGCACCTAAAACAAATGCTAGAGTCATATATGGATTGGTATCAGCACCTGGCAAGCGATATTCCATTCTGCATTGATCAGTCGGTTCCGGCACTATCCTTATACCAGCCGCATAGTCCTGGACTGCCCAAGATGCCATTCGTGGTGCCCAGTTGCCCTTCGCATGCCGCCGGTAGGAGTTCACTGTGTGATGACTGAATGCTAACCCGTCTGGCACTAAGCTCAGCACACCACCGACAAATTTACTAAACTCCTTGCTCATTCCATACTCATTCGTCGGATCAGGGAACACAGGCTTTCCAGTTGCTACCTCATACAGTGAAAGGTGCAAGTGACCCGATAAGCCAGCACTGTCAGCAGTCATCTGCGCCATAAATGAAGCAGTCCTCCCTTGTCTTCGACAATTAGCTTTTGTAAATAGTTTCACAAATGCGGCGTCATCAGCGGCTCTGAGTGGATCAGTATCTTGCAACGTAATCTCGAAACAACCCGGTCCGAGTTCCGAGCCTACGGTCAGCGGTTCTATTCCACCTTTAATCAAATCGCTCTCTAGTGCAGCAATAAATTCTGCGTAGACAGCCCCGGTTTCACCAGCCCAACAGTGATTTTCCGGTGCGTACTTCTTAGTCACAGAAAATTGAGTGTCTCTCAAAGACTCGCCATTTTCGTCTAATACAAAGAATTCAAATTCGAAAGCCGCTTTTACTCCATATCCAAGATTAGCCGCCTTTTCCAACTGAGCACACAGAAGTTTTCGCGGGGACCATGATTGGGAAATTCCATCATAGTCGGCAATCAATAGCACAGCGTCCTCTTCAAACGGGTAGGGTCGACAAGACCCAAGATCTATCTTGACATGCTCACCGACGAACGGACCAGGATGCTGGACCTTTTCTCCAGTATCCCACCTTGGTAACACATTCACGAATGTGCCATTCTCACCAAACACCTTCTCGAGCTTGCCGATACGAATACGTCGTTCACGAAAATAGGCGTTTAGATCAAAAATTCCGACATGTGCAATTGCCAGCTTTTGTGATCTAAGCTCGCTAGCAAGGCGCGACAGACTTTCATAGCGTGGGTAATGTGTCGACATAAATCACTTGGAGATTTCAGTAAATTGAATAGTCGTAGCTCTAGCGCCTATTCTTTCTAGTCCCACCATCACTATGGATAAGTAGAACTGACAAGAAGATCAACACGATCGAGAGGGCTACGATAATAGTCCCAATTGCATTGATTTCCGGTGTTATACCGCGACGAATCACAGACCATATATACATCGGTAGTGTGTTATCTCGGCCTGTTAGAAAGTAAGTGACTGGAATTTCGTCAAATGACAAAGTAAAAGCAATGAGCGCTGAACCTATTATTGCAGACCGTATGTTTGGCAAAGTGATGTAAACAAAGGTCTGCCATGGTCTTGCACCAATATCGGCTGATGCTTCCTCAATTCGACGGTCAAATCGCTGCAACCTCGCGAAAACATTGGTCACAACGATTGCGGTAAGCGCAGTGCCATGGCCAATTATCACAGTCAACAGACTAAGTTTTACGCCCGCCATCGAAAAGAACGCAAGTATAGAAACACCTGTGATGATGCCTGGAAGAGTAATAGGTAAAATAACCAACCTACGGAACAACGTCTTGCCTCGGAAGTCAAATCGATCCAGCGCAAACGCAGTAGGTATACCGATCACGAGACAGATCATCACTGCAGCCACTGCCACAATAACACTATTCCAAAGTGCCGCAAGTAGATCCGAATTTGTTAATGCTTTGTAATACCAGTCTAATGTCCATCCTGTCAGCGGCAATCTAGTTATCGGATTGTCGTTAAAACTGAATATCATTAACGTGATAATGGGACCATAAAGGAATCCCAACGCGGATGCGGCGGCAATCCCAAGTGCAGTATTGCCTAAATCCAGTCGACGACGTCTTTGACTTACCTTATTCATCAGTTAATACAGACTTGTTGATTCCATTGAACAGTCAGGCCAGGTTGATGCGGCCCGCTCTTTCCAATCGATCAGATAAAGTAATTACCGCAAGAACTATAAATAACAGCACCATTCCTAGAGCTGAACCCAGTGGCCAATTCATTGCTATTCCAAATTGGGTCGCGACTACGTTCGCAACCATATTCGAGTAAGGTCCACCGACCAAGGCTGGTGAGATAAAATCACCCGCAGACAAACAAAATGTAAAGGTAAACCCTGCCAATACGCCAGGCATAGACAGCGGAAGGGTAATCTTTAGAAACGTTTTTATCCGTCCTGCCCCTAAATCCTTGGAGGCCTCAATAAGTGATGGCGGGATTTTTTCAAGAGATGCATAAACCGGCATAACCATAAAAGGCGTGAAGATATACGCCATGGTAATCACCATAGCGAACTGGTTATATAGAAAAAAAGTACTCGGCTCCTGGATGATACCTGTCCACATTAGGAATGAGTTGAGTATTCCTTCACTACCAAGGATTGTCTTCCAAGTATATGCCCGCAGAAGGTAGGATACCCAGAGTGGGATAATTGTCGCAACGTAAAGCAGTAGACGAACCCGGTTAGACTTTATCTTTCTAGCCAAGCAGTAGGCTAGCGGATAGGAAATAACAAAAGCAGTCACACCAACGAGAAAAGCTATTTTCAGACTTCGGAATATAACCAGAAAATACTGCGGATCTTCAACTAGTTTTAGGTAGTTACCAAACTGAAAATCAGGGACGTGAAAAGGAAATTTCCTGGTATAGAAACTAATCATCAACATGATGACATACGGCACTAACAGCACTAACGACCACCAAATTGCGGGGCCGGTAAACAGTAACCAGAAATCTCGAATTGTTCTGGTACTGTGCTTCACTTGAGGTTACCCAGCCTAAACTTAACTGGAAAATATACAAATCGTAGCGGAAGCAACACCGCAGCGAACGGTGTCTCCTATGCCCGCAATTAACGACGAGTTAAGTACAGTGTTCAATGGATAATGAACGTTAATTGTTAGATTATTGTCTAACAAGATAGTGAAATGAAGTGAGCTACCGCTGTAAAGAACCTGCTCCATAACACCAGTGATTACTTCCAAGCTTGTATCTACTTCACTGCTACTTTCCAATAAACGTATCCTTTCAGGTCGAATACATAATGTTACGTTGTTATCTATTGCCCCGACAACAGTTGCATCGGTTACATCCAACTCGTTACAACCTACTGTTGCTATCAATCTGTCTGCAGTATTACGCTGGACAATTGCCGGAATCATATTTGATTGGCCTAAAAAATCCGCAACATATGGTGTAACCGGATGATCATATAGCTCAGTCGGTGTTCCAATCTGCTCAATAGCGCCATCGCGTATGACTGTAATTCGATCAGACATCACCATGGCTTCAGTTTGATCATGTGTAACCATTAAAAAAGTGATGCCAATTTTTTTGTGTAGTGAAAGCAATTCAATCTGCATTGACTGACGAAGTTTTGCATCCAATGCCGACATCGGTTCATCCAACAACAATATTTTTGGTTTTCGAATCAACGCTCGTGCGAGCGCAACTCTTTGTCGCTGGCCATTTGACAGCTCCGAAGGTAGCCGGTTCTGCATCCCTGGTAAGTCAATCAATTCCAGCATCTCGCCAACTTCATGTTGCACCTGTCGACTTTCAATTCCTGAAATTCTAAGACCATAACCAATGTTACTTTCGACGGTCATATGGGGAAATAAAGCGTAGTCCTGGAACATCATGTTGACCGGTCTCTCGTAGGGCGGTGTATCTGTAATATCAACGCCGTCAAGCACAACAGATCCAGCATCAGGATACTCGAAACCGCCAATCATCCGAAGCATTGTTGTTTTGCCACAACCAGAAGGCCCAAGTAACGTAACAAACTCCCCACCTTCTATCGACATGGAAATATTATTGACTGCAGTCACATCACCAGCGAACTTTTTTGTCAGATTTCTAAGTTCTAAAACAGTAGCCATTTTGTTTTCTGTCCTAAATGCACTGCAATATTTTATCCACTACGACCCAAATAATATTCACGAAACCAACACGCCGGGTGGCAAAACCACCCGGCGTGTTGAATAGATATAGAGCTATCTTTTTCTACTGAGCTGCTTTTACCGCATTCCAAATCTCGATGTACTTGTCTACGCGTGCAGGTTCTTGCCAAAGATCAAGGGAATTAATGTAGCCAAAATCATCCTGGTGAAGAGCAGTGAATTGATCGTTGCTCAAACATGCCTTCAACGCAACTGGATTTGAACCTGAGTAACCCGTCACCCCAACCACACCACATTGTCCTTCAGGGCTTATTACATAGTTAAGCCATTTCAGCGCACAGTCTGCATTTGGAGTATCTTTAACCATTTGCCACGCATCCGCCCAGCCATCGGCGTTTTCTTCAGGCAGGAATTCAACCATCTCTATATTCTGCTCAGCAAGTAGCGCGGACTGATAACCACCCCACGTATTTGAAATCCACACTTCACCGTTAGCGTAAAGATTTACCAGTTCACCAGCGGTTGCCCAATATTTTCTAATTAAGGGCTTCTGTGCGATCAGTTTTTCCTTGACCTTTTCGAGCTGGTCGTCCGAAAGATCATATACGTTTACTTCTTTGCCAAATAGCATCCGCGCGGTAATATAGATTGAGGTTTTATCGTCCCACATAGAGATTTTGCCAGACAAATTCTTGTCCCACATGACCGACGCAGACGTCGGTGGTGTTGGAAACTTGTCCTTCATATACATGAAGGCTATAGAACCCCAAGCCACAGGCACACCATATACCTGTCCTTCATGCGAAACTCCTGAGTGGTCTCGGAAAGCCTCATATAAATCATTCCAATGAGTCAGTTTAGAACTGTCCAGTGCTTCAACGAGACCCATCTTTCTAAGAATTGAAGTCGTGTCGACTGATGGTGAAACCAAATCATAAGCTCCCCCACCTGTTGCTAATTTGGCTGGAAATTCATCATTGGATCCGACATAAGTTGCGGTCAACTTACAGCCCGAAGCTTGCTCAAATGGCTCGACAAAGCTTGGATCGGTATAACCTTCCCAGGTCAACACATTAAGCTCTCCACTCGCGTTGACTTGAGTGCTTCCGACTGCCAATAAACCTATAGCTCCTAGAGCTATTACAAATTTAGATGACATCATTTGGACTTTACCTCCTTGGTGTAGATAACAAATTTATTTATCTCGCAGTGTGAGATTTAATAACAATAGATCAATACCTTTGAATTGACAATTAATGCTAGACGTAAACCGTCAATTTAAGGTATACCATGCAAATATATCAGATAAATCTTCTCTGATAGTACCCGTAATAACAACACTCGGCCAGATCTAAGATGACTTCGAATCAGAAAACTAGACCAGTTGGCATTAGACCCGTACTGGATACTGTCGTCGTAGGCGCTGGGTTCGCTGGTCTTTACCAACTCTACAAACTAAGACAACTCGGATTACGAACCATTGTATTCGAAGCCGGAGGTGACGTCGGTGGAACGTGGTATTGGAACCGATATCCGGGTGCACGATGTGATGTTGAAAGTATGGCTTATTCCTATTCATTCTCTGAAGAACTTGAGCAGGAGTGGGTGTGGGCAGAACGGTATGCCTCTCAGCCCGAAATCCTGAAATATGCCAGACATGTAGCTGATCGGTTTGACCTTAAGAAAGATATTCAATTTAACACCAGAGTATTGAAGGTCACTTTTGAAGAAAGCAGTCATCGATGGTCCGTCACTACATCAAAGAATGAGACATTTAGAGCTAGATTCGTAATCATGGCACTAGGCTGCCTGTCATCCCCTCACTCACCTTCTATCCCTGGCCTAGAAACTTTTGACGGAAACTGCTACCACACTGGCTTCTGGCCTCATAAAAAAATCGACTTCACAGGACAAAAAGTTGGCGTCATCGGAACAGGTTCATCGGCGACACAAGCCATTCCACTAATAGCTGAACAGGCTAAACATCTGACTATTTTTCAACGCACAGCAAATTTCAGCATCCCTGCATGGAACAAACCACTAGCCAAAGAAATACAGCAACAATGGAAAGACAACTATAGAAAACTGAGAGTCGAAGCCCAACAGTCATCTTCTGGAATCATAAATATGGATAGTGACCAGAATGCTACCGATCTCACGAGTTCTCAACAACAAAAGGAATTGGAACGGCGCTGGAAATATGGTGGACTCATTATGTGGAATGCCTTCGCCGATATCATGAAAAATCACGACAGCAACGATTTAGTGACTGCATTTGTCCACAAGAAAATTCGTGAAGTAGTCAAGGACCCAGCCACAGCTGATCTACTCTGTCCACGAAATTATCCTCTAGGATCGAAACGCCTATGTGTCGATACCAACTACTACGAAACATTCAACAGACCAAATGTAACTCTCGCTGACATTAAGTCTCACCCAATTAAGGAAATTACAGCCACAGGTATAGAAACTAGTGAGGGTTTCTTCAAGCTAGATAGTATCGTACTTGCGACCGGGTTCGATGCAATGACTGGGCCTATGCTGAATATTGATGTTCGGGGCTCCGATGGGACATTGCTTACTGAAAGATGGGCAGAAGGGCCCCAAACGTACCTAGGAATTTCTATGGCTAAATTTCCTAACCTTTTTATGATTACCGGTCCTGGTAGCCCATCAGTACTTTCAAATGTGCTGCTTGCAATTGAACAGCATGTAGACTGGATTACAAACTGTCTTCAATATATGACTGAAAATAAATTCAGCCTGATAGAACCCACTGATGAAGCAGAGAAAAATTGGGTACAGCACGTCAATGAAGTAGCAGAAGATACCTTATACATTTATGGCGATTCCTGGTATATGGGAGCAAACATACCTGGCAAACCAAGAGTATTCATGCCCTACGTAGGTGGCGCTGACAAATATCGAGACATCTGTGAGCACGTCTCACAGAACAAATATTACGGCTTCTCAGTTTCTAACTAATAAGCTTGCCTACTAGGTCCAAACATAAATTCTAGTTAAATGATTAGATAATTCTCAATGATAAGAGGAGAACATCATAAATGAGAGCAACAGTCTACGAAAGCTTCCAAGGACCTCTGACTATTCAGAACTTACCTGACCCCAGTCCTGCACCGCACGGCGCTGTTTTACGCATACTGGCGTCCGGTGTATGTCGAAGCGACTGGCATGGCTGGATGGGTCACGATACAGATATTTCCCTACCGCATGTACCAGGTCATGAGTTTGCCGGAATTGTTGCGGCAGTTGGCAAAGAGACTGCAAATTGGAAAATTGGCGATCGCGTTACGATGCCATTTATGGGTGTCTGCGGAAACTGCACTCAATGCACCTCTGGCCATCACCACCTTTGCAACAATACCTATCAG
>Ga0315338_1001731_pt1 | contig 25170 bp, 22 predicted proteins | sample ASW8metaG_FD_204518 | JGI IMG/M metagenome (GOLD analysis project Ga0315338, IMG submission 204518) | Ammonia-oxidizing marine archaeal communities from Monterey Bay, California, United States - ASW #8 | ecosystem: Environmental > Aquatic > Marine > Coastal | place: USA: California | collected... | reverse complement strand
GAACCACCTGAATCCATTTCGAACTCAGAAGTGAAAACGCTTAGCGCCGATGATAGTGCGGGGTTTCCCCGTGTGAAAGTAGGACACTGCCAGGCATATAAACATTGGCCGGAATCTCCAACAAAATCATAAATTTTGGGGGATTCCGGCTTTTGCTTGTCTGGTCTTGGATAGACTAGAGTCGTAAAACTTTACGCATAGAACCGTTGAACATTCAACAATTGATTACTTGCGTGGTAACGACACGGCCAGGACAAACATCGAAATGAAAACCATCAATAGAAAAAGCTAAGCTCTGTGCCTCTACCATCATCAGAAATTACAGCTACGACCGGCACAGTCAGCTATCAAGCGGCATCCGCTAAATCATCGCTTTACAGAAATGGTGAGGTATTGATTCGTCGAGATGGCGACGGTAGCGATAATGGATACAAAGGTCCATCGAGGGAAGAACGGGAAGTTAGGATTCGAAATGCACGTCTTTTAGAGAACGATCAACGTCGTACAATTCAAGTCCACGGATTTGAATTGCTTGCTGAGCCACTTGAAAATTCTGACATAAATTTCTACGATCACAAACAGGTTGTTCAAAAATACTACGCTGAGTGTGGTGAAATAGTTCGGAAAGAAACTGGTGCACATCACGTATTTGCCTTCGACCATAACATTCGATCTGCGACTGGTAAGAAAAACAGGAAACGTATCACTGGCGGCCAGCAAGTGCAGGGTCCCGCGCGTACTGTACACGGTGACTATACACTCACCAGTGCACCGCAGCGATTACGAGACCTGGCAAATCCGCCCGGCACTAACGATACACTGCGTTCAACACTTGGTGAGCATGTATCTCTCATCAACCCCGACTTGGTCAACCGTGTGCTTGATGATAATCTGCGATTCGCAATCATCAATGTTTGGCGGAACATAGCCCGTGAACCGGTTGCGAATCATCCGCTTGCTCTATGCGACGGGCAAACTGTGAACCCTGAGGATCTAGTTGTATTTGAGATCCACTATCACGAACGTATTGGTGAAAACTATTTCGCAAAGCACGCAGGACAGCACAGTTGGTGGTACTACCCAGCAATGACTCGGGATGAAGTCTTATTGATCAAGCAATGGGACTCGTTCGGTGAGTTAGCTCGATCTGCCGGTGTTCGCGCAGATTCCAGTGTTGATAGTACCCAAGCGCCATGCACCTTCAGTTTTCATACTTCTTTCAAAGATCTCACGATCCCACAAGAAGCTCCCGACCGTCAGAGCATCGAAGTACGTTGTATCGTTCTCTACAATTGAGTCCGAATTTTGGGATAGTTTATTCACCTGCATGGTAGGTGACATGAGTTTGCACGGTCACAAAGCTTATTTGATAGCCGACAGATTTTCTCACCAATTCATAAAATCAGCATCAGAAAATATTGAAGTAATCAGCCTGGCCCGGTGAAGTCAGAAGATTAAACTGTTCAGAAAATAGACAGATATCTTGTTTGTTGACAGGCAAAGTAGGACACTGCGAGGCAAATAGTTCCTGACCCCCGCTACCATCTTGGTTTTACTGTGTTTGGTAGACAAGTATCTGGAACCGAAACAAACTGAGAGCACGTACAATGACGCTGGAAAAACTGGATCACTTTGTATTGCCCGTTTCCGATATCGACAGTATTGCTATGTTTTACACAGCCTGCCTTGGTATGGAAAAACGAGTCTTTGGTGAAGGTCGCGTAGCACTTCATTTCGGTGATCAAAAAATCAATTTGCATCCTGCCGGATGGGATTACGAACCCAAAGCGAGGGTATCGATCGCAGGTACTGCGGATCTTTGCTTTATCGTTTCGGAGTCTGTTGATTCGCTACAAACACAATTGATACAACAGGGCGTCGATATTATTGAGGGCCCAGTGTTGCGTACTGGCGCAACTGGACGCCTTCGATCGATCTATATTCGGGACCCAGATGGTAACCTGATTGAACTCTCTAATAGTGTCGAATAGCAAAATTTTGGTTTTGATCTCGATGTTGACATACATTTGTCTGCCTCAAAAAGTATGTGAAGAGGTTTGATGGCTATCAAACTTTCCGATGACGAAGTTGCTTGTTATCAAAAAGACGGAGTGATTGCTCCGATCACCGTCATGCCCGTGCCAGTTGCAAATGAACTGCGACACCGTCTGGAATCTGCAGAAAGCTCTTTTCCTCAGCTCATCGGACCAGAGAAGCGTAACAATGCTCACTATGTACTCGCTTGTCTCGATGAAATAGTACACCGGGAAGAGGTGCTTGATGCTGTTGAGTGTCTGATCGGTCCCGACATTGTTTTGACGAATACGGTCTTGTTTATTAAAGAAGCCAACAGTCTTCACCATGTCACTTATCATCAGGACGCGACCTATATGGGCCTCGAACCACAAAATAGCCTGACAGCTTGGATTGCGCTAACCGAAAGCACTTGCGAAAACGGATGTGTCCGGATGATTCGGGGTAGTCATCGGCTAGAAATTCAGCAGCACATCGACACTTTTGGTGAAGGCAATATCCTTACAAGAGGTCAACAGATAGAGAATGTCGATGAAAAACACGCAGTGGATATTGAACTTGAACCCGGGCAGATGTCTCTGCACCATGCTCGAACGATTCATGGATCGCGACCCAATAATACAACTGATCGAAGGATAGGTATTGCACTTCAGTCATTTGCCCACCCCAGTACCCGCCAAGTGCACGGACAGGACTATGCATTGCTGGTTCGGGGAAGTGACGGCTACGGGAATTTTACCAATGGCCCGAGGCCTAAGGCCGAGGTGGACCATGCAAATGTCGAGTTTAGAAATAAAGTCAACGCGCGTTTGGCGGAGATCTTGTATGCCGGTGCTGAAAAGCAGAGAGGATATTGAACAGGAGTTAACTATCTCGATCGACTCGTGTACTGCGGCTAGAAAATAGTGTGGCTAGGATAGGCACAACAACTTCTGTAAGACCTGCCACGGTAATTAGTATCACGCCGAGGATTTCCCGGGTACCAAAGGGTTCATCTGTTAGGAGTGCCGCACTGATGGCTCCGACGCTGATTTCTGTCATAAACAGAACGCCGACAGTTCCCGGGTTCAATAAAGGAACGCCCCAGGTAATGGCGTAAAACCCGGGGATAATCAGAAGGAGAACCACTGGGATTAACCATGGGAGAACTGTAATTATTTGCCCGGCACTGGGGGGGGCCGGTCGGTCAAGAATTTGTAGTAGTCCAAGTGCTACCGCAATGATGGTGCTCCAGAAGAACCATGAAAACAGCACATCTAGCGTGTTGTAGCTAGACTCACTACGGCGCATTACGTTGGCAAATAGGGCCCAAATTAGTCCTGAGACGAGCGCCATCCAGTCACCTGGATTTCTGGGTAGTGGAAGACCTTGATCTAGGTTCAGGATGATTAGCAGTCCCGCTGTCCCAAGAATAATAGCCAGTGTGCGGTCCCTGGTTATAGCTTCCTTTAACCACGCCCGTGCGAGTAGGGCACTCCAAATAGGAGTCAGGTAATACAGTAGGGTTGCATGAATAACATCCGTATAGAGAAATGCGGTCGAATACAAAACCAAGCAAAAACCACCAATGATAGCGATTGCTTGCATCATCCAACCTCCAGAGATTATCTGCCGCCAGCGCAACAAGCCTATTGGGAGCATCAGTACAAAGGGTACTAAATAAAACACCGCAGTTGCCCAAAGCCCTTGAATTCCGGCCTCGTGTAGGGCCCGCACAGGAATCCAGTAAAGACCCCATATTGCTCCAGCTGCAATACACGCAATCTTGGCTATGTTTTCAGAGCGTCTGTCGGGCAGTGCAGGCATCTTTAACCTCTAGTGGGACCGTCTAAGTTTGTCGTGGGTTCGGGTTTACCTGAATTTCTATTCGCAGAAGTAAATGTGAACAGTGCAGGACACATGGGGAAAAGAAGCAGCCAGAGCAGCTGCCTGGATAGCTGTTCTAATCCGAGAGTGCTGGTGGTTCGTTCCAACCGCGGCAGGAATGTCTCCGGTTTCCTCGATCACAGTCGAGGCCATCCGCATCCGCTCATTCAAACTCAAGGTGGAAACGTCGACCACCGCGACTCCGGTAAGCAATACCGCGTTCTCTCGGTTGATCTCGTTCTCCCTAAGAAACAGGACATGAGTTCGGATACGCTCCTCGTTAGTCAAAAGACAGGGATTTTCAGGAAGTGGAGTAACCTAAATCCGTTGATTCAAGCCCACTGACCTCTAACCGGGCTCCCCCTGACGGCCAATGAAATAAGCTATCACTCATCACTCACTGACCACTGAAAAAAGCGCCACATAATGTCCATTGGTTCAGTGCCGCCGGTTGAAGAATCGTTACCTCCAATCCATTCCCGTCCAGAGCGTACATGAGTGGCACCTACGCCTAAGGTGACCCTATCATCGCCGCGTTCACCACCATCCCATAGACAAATTGCGAGTTTCCGACAAGTTTTACCTTTGGCATCTTTAGTAAAACAGTGAAACATCTCCTGGCCTGCTCCTTCGAGGTCAACGAGTCGGCGATAACCGTCGGGCACCACACCACCGACATTCAGGATACCGAATCGATCACCAACATCATTCGCGCCAAAACCGCAGTCTGAATAACCATCGTTCTCTGCTGCATATTGGGCGAAGATCTGCAGCACCGGGGGGTAAAGCCACACTGAATTCCAACCGCCGCCGGCGTTACCGGCAAATTCGGTATAGGCCCGACCATCATACGGCTCAAACCGGTCGAATATTTCGTTAACATGCAGAATCCACGGCGAATTTCCGTCCTGTGGTGCGTCGATCCACTTCAAATGATCTTTCCTGCCCGCTTGATCCACACCACTGACCGGCAGTAATGCTTTGAACAGTCCGGATGTATCTGGATGTCGTGCCAAATGATGAGCCAACAACCCACCGTTTGAGAATCCAGTGCCAAATATCTGCTCCGGGTCCACACAATGATTTTTCATCGTCCATTTAATAATCGCACGGGTGAAATCTATTTCCCTTTGAGTTGAAATGGAGTCGTCTTCAGTATTGGAGCCACACCAATCGCAGGGGATACCATCCATCAGTAAGCATCCGTCTTCAGGGTCCTGGCACGAAGGTACCGCCCAGTTTTGACGCAACCTAGTACGGCGCTTTTTCAGTGCGCCCCAGTTCATATAGTTTGTCTCAGTTAAGTCTCCGGTCGGATACAAACTGATGAAACCAACCGCTTCGCCTTTAGGTTCCAATCGACTCTTCCAGCTGTGATTGCTGGTACCAGTTTCGCTATATCCGTGGTAACCCACAACAATTGCACAGGGTGTGCAATTGTTGCCATTACATTGACACTTGGAAGGCACGGTGAGTTCGAGCCTGCGCTGACCGTAATCGTTGTCATCGCCTACATCGAAAGGAAAAGGGGGCGTAACACCTGAATATCCTGTCGAACAACCCAACGACTTTTGTTGCCCCTCAGAAGCAGCTAGTACTGACCAAACCAACAGGAACATTATGCAAATTACTGTTGAAACGATTCCCTTAGAACTCTTAAGCATCTTTAATATACACATTGTAGTGATTTTTTTCGTAAATCCTCAGCGTCGCCCAGGAATCAAAACTGTGGTGAAAAGAAGTTAGGCTTGCCCTGTTTTTCGCTACGACTGAGTTAGAATAAGCATCTCGTGTTTTTAGAATCCCGACGGCAGAAACTAACATCCCGAGCTGTTCTTTGTTCCGTCGGGCATCGTTGTTTTACAAAATTTAGTCTCCTTTAGATTTACCCCCTTGAGATTCACAGCTGTTAGATTTGCACCTTTTAGATTTGTCCTAGTGAGATTTGCTTCAGAAAGATTTGCCTCAGCAAGGTCTGCACTCCAAAGGCCTGCGTCAGTCAGATCTGCCCTAGTCAGATTTGTCAGTCTCAGGTCTACTTCGCTCAAATTTGCTTTGGTTAGATTTGCCGCCGTCATGTCTGCCCTTACCAGTTCTGCCCCTATTAGATTAGATCGAATCAGAATAGCTTGCATCAGATTTGCCCGATTCAAATTCGCTCGCATCAGATTTGCCCTGGTGAGGATAGCCCCGGCCAGATTCGCATCAGTCAGATCTGTCAGAAGCAGATCTGACTCGCTCAGATCTGCTTTGGTTAGATTTGCTGCAGTCATTTTTGCCCACTTCAGGTTTGCCCCACGCAGATCTGCTCTAGCAAGATTCGCACCAGTCAGAATTGCGTGACCAGCGTGTGCACCATACATATTCGCGCCACTAAGATTTGAGTCAGCTAGATTTGCCGCAGTCATATTTGCCCACTTCAGATTTGCCTCAGAAAGATCTGCTCCACGTAAGTCTGCCCCAACGAGATCGCATTTCGAACATTCATTTGTTTCCCGAAGTCTATCCAGATCATCGCTATTCACACCAAAAGTGTCGGCGGATGATCCCGCCAACATCAAAAAAGATAGAGCAATAGCAAGCAGGCGTTTCACCCTGCTATCTTATTCCTGTTTTGCGGAAGCATCCACAAGCGTTGGAGTTCGGGGGAAAGACATCAAGAGTCACTCTTTTGAGGTTGCCTTTGGTTCAAAAACCTCTTGTATGTCCCTCGTATAAGGCAGGCAGTTGTGGGTTCGAGTCCGAACGTATTGGTTGTATGAAAAATCCGGTCCACCCGTATTCCCAGTTGGGCTTGAAATTCAAATGTGGGGTTTTGCTCTTTGTAAGGTTGGGTCAGGTTAGCCCAACCGACTGTTTCAAAGGTATTCGAATAAAGAAACCCCCGGCTGGCCGGGGGTTTTAGTCAATCGAAAATGTTGCAGCGACAACTTAATTCGGTATCCAGGATTTCCACATGTCTTCATTAGACGCCATCCATTTGCGAACCGCTTCTTCAGGCGACATTTTATTGACATCAACATCAAAGATCATTGGTGCCTGTTGAGCATTGGAAAGTTTCATGTTTTCTAGCAGTTTGATCACGTTCGGGGATTTCTTCGCGACAGACGGGTTAGCTGCGAAAAACAGTATGTCCTCTGGCCATCCGCATTTCGGCCAGCAGCTACCATCTTCGTTTTTCGGTATACCAATTCCGACCAAGTCGTAGGCTGCAAAAATCCACAATGGTTCCCAGGCATAAACTATTACTGGGTCCCCTCGCTTGTAAGCCGCAGTGAGTTCTGCCCATTGTGCGGTATCCGTTCCGAGTTCTACGGCCTGAAAATTGACACCATTAAGATCAAGACGCTCTTGATCTTCACATCCCCAGCCTGCAACTGGGCAACCAAGGATACGACCCTTAGGTTTGGTTTCAGGAGCTGCGAATACATCAGCGTACTGGTTCAATTTTTCCAGCCCGCAGTGACTGCATTGACCCTTCGCATGCATACAAAGATCTGGAGCCGTGGCTTTAATGCCCCTAGCACTGTCACCGTCACATACGTAACGAGGCACGTAGTAGTCACTTGCACCAATTCCACCTGTTTCACTTACATATAGTATCGATCCATCTCCCCCGTAGTCAGCAAAATATCTGGCTTTAGCATCCGCGTTGTAGCTCGGCCAAGTTTCAAGTCCAAGATCTAAGTCACCGGCTGACATGGCTTCCCAACCTGCGGTACCGGACATAAAGGTATACTTAACTTTATAGTCCATGTGTTCTTCTAGGATGATTCCTACAAGGTAATTATTCACAAGGTTGCCGGTCCAATCCTGTTCCCAGATCGTGATCTTGCCTTTGGCGGCGTGCGAAACGGTTGGTGCAAATGCGACGCTGAGTGCGATGAGTAGACTTAAACAAAAGTTACGTATCGACTTAGAAAATTTCATTGAGTTCCTCCATTGTGGTATATCAGGCCGGCTCAGCCCTACAAACTCGACCTTTGGCCGGAAAGTATATGACAAATTAGTTATTTGTGACACAAATTGTCTAGTCCGTCAGAGTTACTCAACTGTTGCAAATAAAATGGTATCTACCTAGCTGGAAAATAGTTAGGTAGTGTGGTGCCTACGATTCAGTGACTAGTGAGAACCAGTGTTGAGACCTAATGCTGCCTGCCGCCGTACACTCAGGGACTGGGTCAGGCGATCTAGCACGACAGCCAGAAACACAATCCCTAGCCCGGCCTGAAGACTGTGACCAGTATCCGCCTGAGAGAGGCCAAGAAAAACCTCCCGTCCGAGGCCGCCACCGCCGATCAATGGAGTAATGATCAACATAACAAGGCTCATCATAACCGACTGATTTACGCCCATCATGATGGTAGGTAATGCTAGAGGAATTTTTACCTTGAACAAGATTTGCCAAAATGTCGAGCCAAAAGACCTCGCAGCCTCTACAGCCTCGTACGAAACCTCCCGAATACCGAGGTTAGTCAGTCGAATTACGGGAGGTAGCGCATAAATCATAATTGCGATTACAGCCGAGACCACATTCCCACCAAAAAACATCAGCACGGGAATCAGATACACGAAAGCAGGGAGTGTCTGCATGGCGTCTAGGATGGGTCGAATAATTGCTTCGAAGGTGTCGTTTACTGAGGTTAGTATGCCAACTGGTATTCCAATCAGCATGCATAAAACTACTGCAACTAAAATCTGTGCCATCGAAAACATTCCTATAGACCACAATCCGGTAGCACCAATAAATAGCAATCCCACGACGCACACGAGTGCGGTACCACGACTGCAGAACAACCAAACGCCGACACTAAGCAAAGCAATTAAATACCACCAAGGCAGACCCACCAGAAAGTCTGCAAGGGGGTCTAGCATCCAGGTGAATACAAATCCGCGAATCCACGTAGTGGTTGCAATAAATCCGCTACTCATTGTTAGGGCTTCCAGTGCAGCGTCAGCAGGCTTCTGGAATGAAAATTCCCAGCTAGAGGGATAGCTCCCAATCCCAACTATGTGTGCATCGAACAAATAGACTAGTACGAGAAAAGTAATCGCAGATATAAGATAACTGCTTTCAACTACAAGTCGATATAGTCGATTGCTAAATCTAGTCCCGAATGGCCTGCCAATTATGCTTACTAAGGTAGCTACGCCTTTTGCATATAATTGGCTGACTATTCCGACAAACGTGTAAATTAGCGTAAGGAACTTTTCAATAGTTTCTGCCCAAGGTTGACCTTTAAATCGTGGTGGAAGAAGTTTGAAAGTTGTGTCCGAGCCTTTCACCTGTTGGCGGAGGCTCATGGCAGCGCTTATCCGGTCAAACACAATAGTCATAAGGAGAATCGCAAAGCCTGCTTCTAGGCTATGACCGAACTTTAGGCGGCGAATCCCAATCCATACCTCCTTGCCAAGTCCACCTACGCCGATAAAAGTCGCTAGAACAACGAGACCGAGGGCCATCATCACAGTTTGATTGATTCCCATTGTGATTGACGGTAGGGCGAGAGGGAGCTTAACTTTAAACAATAGTTGTCTCGGTGTGGAGCCAAATGACCTTGCAGCTTCAACAGTTTCTGCAGACACCTGACGGATCCCTAAATTAGTTAATCGAACCAGAGGTGGTACTGCGTAGATTACGATTGCTATAACTGCCGGTGGATTACCAATACCAAAGAAAAAAATTGCGGGTAGCAGGTAAACGAATCCCGGAAGGGTTTGCATCGTGTCGAGGATGGGACGAATCGTGATTTCAAATCGATCATTCTGAGATGCCAATATTCCTAAGGATATGCCCAGGATTCCTGCGATCAGAACCGATACGAACATGAGGCTGAGAGTTTCCATGGCTGGATCCCACATGTCGATACTGGCCCAAATCATTGCTGAACCTGAGCAGATCAAAGCCAAGCGAAGACCGCCAAATCGCAATGCTGTTAATCCAATGCCTAGCACGATGACAGGCCAGGCTGTCAAAATCAGAAATGTCTCCACCATGTCTATGAAGTCGCGGATGACAGAAGCAAAGGCTCGGGTAGCCCAGGAATAGTTTGCACGCAGCCAGACTTGGCCATTATTGACCGCATCTGCAAACGGAAAGGCATCAACTATTTGTTGTGGAAATTGCTGCTCTTCGGGTGTAAGTTGAGCAACTAAAATAGAAATAGCAATCACCGCTCCACCAATTCCAAGTGGCCTTATAAGGTCCCTTTGCTGGTTCGAGAGCATCATTATTTGGTCATAAGCGTATAGTTTAAAGTGACCTATCTATTTTGTTTCGATCCGGTTCCTTCAATTGCTTTGAGTATGGCTTGATGGTCTACAGCACCGATCAATTTATGTTCTGAATCGACAACAGGGATTGGATGGGTAAGGCGCGTTGCATCGGCGATAAGTGTTTCGATTAAGGCCTCAGGTGATGTGGCGGTGTCTATTTGAAGAAGGTCAGTGATTGGCACGCCAGAGTCGGAAGCGTTTGTGGCTTGCTTGCGGGTCAATGTTCCTCTATAACTATTATTTGCATTGACAACATACGTCGCTTGACTCTCGTGTTTGTCCATTATCGCGAGAGCGCTTGTCACAGTGTCACTCTCATAACACCGACTACAGTTGGTGCTCATGATGGTTTTAACAGTCAACACCTTATGTCGAGGAACGTCTTCCGAGAAATCTCGAACATAATCGTCGACAGGCTTTGCAACGATTTCTTCAGGGGTGCCGATTTGAACAAACTCACCGTCCTTCATGATCGCGATGTGGTCACCCATTTTGATGGCTTCCAGGAAATCGTGCGTAATGAACACCATCGTTTTGCGGACTACGGACTGAAGTCGAAGCAGTTCATCCTGCATTTCGCGTCGGATTAGCGGGTCAAGTGCGCTAAAGGGCTCGTCAAACAACATGATTTCCGGATCTACTGCGAGCGCTCGTGCAAGACCAACCCGCTGCTGCATACCTCCCGATAGCTCGCGAGGATAATTATCACCCCAACCGGTCAGGCCAACAGATTCCAACACTTCCCCGGCTTTCGCGAGACGTTCATCCCGAGGCATGCCCCGTACCTCAAGACCGTAGGCAATGTTTTCGATAACACGGCGATGAGGAAGCAGACCGAAGTGTTGAAACACCATACTCAGTTTATGTCGACGCAGTTCGATAAGCTCTTTTTCGGGCATAGTCACGGTATCTACTCCGTCAACAAGAACTTCACCCTGCGTGGGTTCAATTAAACGAGAGATACATCGAACTAGCGTTGATTTGCCACTGCCAGAGAGTCCCATCACCACGAAGGTTTCACCGCGTTCGACTTGAAATGACACGTCTTTGACCGCGATAACGTGTCCGGTTTTTTCCTGTACCTCGGCTCGCGACCATGTAGGATCGACATCCTTAAGGATATTTGTGGGATTAGCGCCAAAAATTTTCCAGAGATCCTTACAGACTATCGGTGTGTCGAGGTGTTTATTGTTATTCATCAAAGTGTTCCGGTTGTCTCAATATCTATTCATAATTCGATAACTTCCTCAGCCATCTGCACGATAGCGCGTTTGTGATTGTCATCCGATGCGCTCAGATTCTCAAGTACACTGAAAAAGACTACGACTGTTGCGGCGTCGGGGTCAATTATCAGTAGCTGTCCGCCCCAGCCACCGTGGCCTATCCAATTGCCATTGGTCATAAGTTGGTTGCCATAGTGTATGTGGCTGTCCGGGGATGGATAAACCGGGCCCGTGCAGCCTCTTGCTGCATCCATAAAAGGGTGACTACCGATGCGTTCACCGTTAATGCCTCGACACTGTCGAGTAAAGACAAGCCCAAAACGTGCGAGATCGCGCGGACTCATACACACACCGCCGTTGGAATTCGGTATTCCTGTATGGTCGGTGGACATATGGAATGTGTGCTCGATACCGATTGCTTCCGCGATTTGAACAAAGTGATCGTGCAGACTTTGGCGGCTCACGCGTTCAGCGATCCAGGCTAAAACGTCAGTGCTGGCCGACTTGTAATTTACCTCCGTAGAGCGGTTCGTCAAATCGTCAGATTTTATGGTGCACAGAAATTCCCGATTTGATGTTAATAGGGTATCGCTTGGCGGCAAGCGCCAGCCCATAGAGATATTGTGACGAAGGGCTGTTGTGTGTGGATCTGAATATTCTTCGGAATAGTCATTCACAACATTCATGTCCAGTACGTTTTGTATTGTTGCTTCGGCATAACCTGAGCCGATTTCCGGCAGGTAGTCACATACTTTAGCGTTTAAGTCGATCAGGGAATCTTCTACACATTGCCCGACGATCAGATGCGTCATGGTCTTGCTGATAGACATGATCGTATGTGCCTGGTGGGGGGCAAAATCAGGTGCGTACTGTTCATAGATAAGCTGTTCGCCCCGAAGTACGACCATTGCAGAGAAAATGTTGGTGTTACACAACTTTTGGACGGAATCCAGCTGGGCGATTTGTGTATCAGTGGAGCTGGTCAGCTTGAGCACCTCGGGAGCACGAACACTGAATCCATAGCGGACAATTCGGTGGAGATTGTGAAAACTGGCACGTCGGTTGTACGGTAAATTCCAACCTTCCATCTCACCTGGTTGAGTCACTAAGTCCTGATTGGCTTGGACGAGCAATGGGTTCTCCTGTCTAAAAGGGGGACTACTTGATAAATCGTGTTCTAATTCAATTGTTGAGTGTAGCCATCAATTATGAGATGCTGGTTTTGCGGTAAAGCACTATTTCTGTCCTCGATTCGCGCTGAATGAAAAATTATTTATGGCGGTAATTATCTATTGAGTATAGGTCAAGGTGAAAAGGATTCCATGAGATGAACCCAATGATTAATGTCGACGGTGTTATCACGTCGATGGCTGATGCGACAATACCGGTCATGGATCGCGGTTTCCTGTATGGAGACTCGGTGTATGAGGTTTTCCGGACCTACAAAGGTGTACCGGTGTTCATGGTCGATCACTTTGAACGACTTGAGAACTCGGCCGCCCTGATCAGTATGACTATTTCACAGAGCCGGAAAGAACTTATCCAGGAGATCAGACGAACTGTTGAGGCGACTGGCGCAGGCTCTGAAGAGGACATTTACGTTCGCTACCAGATTTCGCGCGGCGTCGGGCCAGTTGATCTGTACCCGGATCCGGGCCTTAAGACACGTTATGTGATCATTGTCAGTACGCTGCCTTCGCGCAAGCCCGAATATTATTCCCACGGCATGGATATGGCTGTGCCTTCGGTTCGACGCAATCCGGAGAATGCATTGGATCCGAACATAAAAGGCGGGAACTATCTGAATAATATTCTAGCAATTACCCAGGCCCGACAACTGGGCGCTGACGATTGCATCATCCTCAATCGAGAAGGCTTTGTGACGGAAGCTGCCAACAGTAACGTCTGGTTTGTCATTAACGGGCATCTGACTACGCCCGCAACGGGAAATCTCAAAGGGTTGACCAAAAAGCACATACACCGTGCGTTGAAAGAGGCGGGGATTTCGAGCCAGGAGGCAGATATACATGCCAATGAACTCTATGATGCGAACGAATGTTTCGTGACCAGTGCCACCCGGGATGTGATGCCTTGTGCGTCACTGCGCCTTGAGGGGGGCGAGGTTCTGCAATTTCCGGAGGGCGGTGGAGAAATCACGCGGCAGGTACAGGCGGTGTTCCTTGCTTATTTAGACGCTTATGTGGCAACGCATGCCGATGACGCGTTGATCTGAACCAGAAAAACGACTGAAGGTTTAAATGGACAGTGAGTAAAATTCGAGTTCTGCTCTTATTCGGCGGGCGTTCCGCAGAGCACGAGGTGTCGGTTGTTTCTGCGCGATCGGTCTATGCCGCGATCGATCGAGAGCGGTACGATGTTGTGCTTGCAGGTATCGACCAGCAGGGCCGGTGGTACTTCGGCGGCAAGGATAGCGAATCATTATCGTCGTCGACGATTGTGCCCGATGAACAAGTGCCCGCCCGGCTGTCGACCACCGGCCATTATTTGGTATCAGAAGATGGCGATGATTTGCCCGATTCGGAATTTGATGTAGTTTTCCCCTTGTTGCATGGCCCTTACGGAGAAGACGGTACTGTTCAGGGTCTGCTCGAACTGGCCGACCTGGCCTATGTGGGCGCGGGTGTGGCTGCCTCGGCAGTGGGTATGGACAAAGTGCTTGCGCGGGCGATATTTGCAGCCAGTGGCCTGCCTCAGACCCAGTATTCGGTGATTATGCGTTCCGACTGGCGCCGAGCCCAGGTTTCGGTTGTGGAGCGCCTTGAGGAAGAGCACGATTACCCACTGTTTGTAAAACCTGCAAATTTAGGGTCCAGTGTGGGCATCTCAAAAGTTCATGATCGCCAGGGACTGCAGACGGGCCTGGAACTGGCGTCACAATACGACACCAAGTTGATTGTTGAAAGATCCGTTGAAAATGCGCGAGAACTTGAATGCGCCGTTTTTGGAAACGAATTCCCCACGGCCTCTGGTGTCGGGGAAATTATACCGGGCGCTGAATTCTACGATTACGTCACTAAGTATATTGATGATCGGGCTAAGTTGGTGGTCCCTGCAGTATTGGAAAAGTCAGAGACTGAGTCGATACGGGAACTGGCTATACGGACGTTTAAGGCCATAGACTGTAGCGGACTAGCGCGCGTTGATTTTTTCATGCGTCCAAATGGCAGTGTATTGGTTAACGAGATTAATACCATGCCAGGCTTTACACCCATCAGTATGTATCCGAAGCTGTGGGCCGCAGCAGGTGTTGCTTACGGCGATTTGATAGATCGGTTGATCCAGTTTGGATTGGAGCGATACCTGGACCGTAAGGACCTACAGAGCACGCTCAGTTGAGTATATGCCTGGAGTGAATGATAAATTTTGCCACTGAGTTTGATGATTGGTCAGGCACTCAACCGAGTCACATGTTTGCGTTGACCCAAGCATAGGGATCGCCAAGACGGCCCCCACCATCGAGGTAGTTGTCGATGATCTCGATCATGCGATTGCGATCAAATGATGCGTCGTGTCCGCCGTGAACAGTCGTGATGGGGATGCTTCTCAGCCGTTCGAGGCTTTCTTTATAGGCGTCACGGTCTGAGTGATACAGCGTATCAAAAAGGTCACCGTTATAGATGACATCGCCGCTGAATAGGATGTGGTTTGTTTCATCCAGCAGAGCAATCGAATCAGGAGAATGGCCGGGCAGGTGCAGAATACGCAGTACGCGGTTACCCAGATCGATGTAATCGCCATCATCGAGATAGCCTGTCAGGGGTGCGGGCGTGATTTGGAAAGATGAGACTTCGAACTGATCATGGGGCAGGGCCTTGAACGTTTCCGCCCGGATGAACGCATCAATCTGCATTTCAGGCGGCATTGGATCCTGATAAACCTCACTGCAGGCACGATGCCCTAGACGCTTGTCGAACTCGTGACAGGATCCTATGTGATCAAAATGGCAGTGTGACATGACTGCGATCACGGGCCGTGAGCTCAGACGAGCTATCTCAGGCTTTAGTGGTCGTAAACCAAGCCCGGAATCAATCAAAAGATCCTGATGCCCGCCCTGAATGTGCCAGATATTGCAGCGTAGCCAATCTGCAACGTAGCGCTCCCGAATCAGTGAGATACCGTCACCAAACGGTATCAGTTCATACCAGTCATCCCCGGCGATTGTTGTCGTGTGCTGCATAATATTTCTATTAGTTTCTACAAACAGGCATCGACAGTATCAGATATCAAGCTTTGGGTGTTGACTGTTGGGGATGCGTGCTTTCAACGTAGCCTGTCCAAAGGTTAAGATCGGTTTATAAGTAACTTATAGGAGATGCTATGAAATACCTGCATACAATGGTGCGGATAAGCAGTGTTGAGGATTCGCTTGAATTTTTCTGCAACAAACTCGGGTTGATCGAACTACGACGTCATGATGACGACAAAGGGCGGTATACCAATATCTTTTTAGCGGCCCCCGGTAACGAAGATGCGATGGTCGAGCTTACTCATAATTGGGACCCTGAAGAATATATTGGAGGTCGAAATTTTGGGCACCTTGCTTATGGTACCGAGAATATCTATACGCTGTGCCAGCACCTGATGGATAACGGTGTCACAATCAACAGGCCACCAAGAGACGGTCGCATGGCATTTATTCGTTCTCCCGACAATATCTCGATTGAATTATTGCAACAAGGTGACGCTTTGGCGCCAGCCGAGCCGTGGCTGTCAATGCCCAACACGGGTTCATGGTGAGTTCTGAGCGGTAGTGCAAGCCCCAGGCGAACCACTGCAGATTGATACTGTCTCGTTATCCGGCAACGGGATGGTAGGGATGTGTTGTTGCCCAGGACGGATCGAGTTCAGTTCAGCTGGTGTCCGTATGCGTGATCTGGATCGGGATTTCGACAAGATTATGGATTGGAAACCTTTGACAGTAATTTCGTTGATTGAACAACACGAATTTTCGATATTGGGAGTCGCCCACTTGCCACAACGATTCGAAGTCGCACCATTTGACTGGTATCACTGTCCAATCACTGATCTAGGGGCGCCAGGTACCCGCTTTGAAGCTCAGTTCGTGCATATCGAGTCCGAGTTGTTGGCGCAACTCGATCGTGGTGAAAAGATTCTACTGCACTGTGCTGCTGGACTGGGTCGAGCCGGGACCATAGCTGGCCGTTTGCTGATCGGTGCCGGGAAACTGCCTGAGGACGCCATTGGCGATATCCGCAGAGCCAGGCCAGGTGCTATTGAAAGCAAAAGTCAGGAGGACTATCTGCTTTCGTTCACCCCTGGCTAGTTTTATGGCTGAGGTGGTAGTTTGCTGCGATGTTTTGCGTGTTTGTCAGGCCGGAATAAGGCCAACTACTGACGACAGTAATACGTCGGCATGTGGCTCAAGCTCGGCCTTTTTGTCAGCACCTCCGGTAATGCCAACTGTCAGTGCCACACCAGCCTGTCGAGCCATTTCCAGATCACTCACGGTATCTCCGACCATCACTGTTCGGTCAATGCTGATAACCAGTTGTTGGCTGATGTAGTGCAGAACTGATGGGTCTGGTTTTGAAGGTGTGCCGGGATCATCTGCGCACAGAACCAGGTCGACAGTTTGAGTCAGATTCAGTTCACGCAGAGTAGTATCTGTCGGCTCTCGATCATCACTCGTTGCGATGGCAATCTGAACCCCTGATGATTTAAGTCGGGCAATAGCTGTGTGAACATCTCCCAGGGGATTGATTTCTGTTGGTTGTGGCAGGGCAGACATCACCGGCCCGAAGTGTTCGCGTGCCAGGTATTTTGCGTGCTCCCAGGACATCTGGTGCTGAAAAAGGATCGTGGCTACGACGATCTCTAGCTCACTGATGGGTGCAGTTGCGAGTGGTCCCTGCGACACGACCCGGGCAGTTTGAGGATCGTAGCCTAGTGCCATAGTTAACTTATTGTTCAGGGACTGGTCCCATTCCAGGGATGAGCAGGTTGCGTCGATGGCGCGTTCCACCCTTGGCCCCCATAGGGTATGAAAATCAATCAGGGTGCCATCTTTATCGAAGACGACGAGATCTGCGTTAACGCTTGCATTCAGGGCCTTGAGTTCCGGCATTTTCTGGTTTGCGGGGTGATGGTTTAGGATAAAGGGTGCGACGTGCTGGCTAAGCTAACATCAGTCACCTCTTGCCGTGTTCTAGTGGTGACTATAGACGAGAGAGACATTTGTGCGTGATGCTGATTATGTAATTATTGGAGCAGGATCTGCTGGCTGCGTGCTGGCTGCAAGATTAAGCGAGGATTCTGGCTGTAACGTGCTGTTGATGGAAGCAGGGGGAAGCGATCGCAGCACATACATCCAGATGCCAGCCGCATTGTCCATTCCGATGAATATGACGCGGTTCAACTGGGGATACACTTCGCAGGCCGAGCCTTATCTGGACGACCGAGTGATAGATTGTCCGCGGGGCCGTGTGCTTGGCGGTTCGTCATCGATTAACGGGATGGTCTATGTTCGAGGTCATCCCCGGGACTTCGATCGGTGGGAAGAACTGGGTGCGGACGGTTGGAACTATGCGTCTTGTTTGCCTTATTTCAAGAAGTCGGAAAGCTGGATTGACGGAGAAAATGACTATCGAGGGGGATATGGACCGCTCTCGGTTTGTGCAGGGAACAAAATGTCCGGGAACTCGCTCTATGAAGCGTTTATCCAGGCCGGAGGCGAAGCGGGCTATCCCCTTACTGACGACTACAATGGGCGCCAGCAAGAGGGATTTGGTGCCATGCATATGACTGTTCGGAATGGAGTCCGGGCATCCGCTGCCAGTGCGTATCTGCGTCCCGTAATGAATCGGCCGAATCTCCGATATGTCGGTGGTACGCTCGTGCACCGTGTGCTGTTTGAAGAATCCAGAGCCGTAGCTGTCGAATATGAAAAGGACGGGCGGATCTTTCGGGTTCAGGCTCGGGGCGAGGTGCTGATGGCGGCCGGGTCAATCGGGTCGCCGAGTCTGTTGCAGCGATCTGGAATTGGTTCGGCCCACCACCTTGAATCTTTGGGGATAGAAGTACAATGCGACAGCTCTGGCGTAGGTGAGAATCTGCAGGATCACCTCGAAGTGTATTTCCAGTTCCGGTGTAAGCAGCCGATTACGCTGAATCGTTACCTCAATCCGCTGGCCAAAGGTTTAATCGGCGCCCGCTGGCTATTTACAAGGACCGGGCTTGGCGCCACGAATCATTTCGAGTCCTGTGGTTTTATTCGATCACGTGCGGGCGTTCAATGGCCTGACATTCAGTACCATTTTCTACCAGGTGCGATGCGGTATGACGGGCGTGCTGCTTTTCCGGGGCACGGGTTTCAGGTCCATGTAGGGCCAAATAAGCCTCAAAGTCGAGGGTGCGTGAAAATTGTTTCGCAATCGCCCAAGGATAGCCCCAAGATTCTGTTCAACTACCTTGAGGTGCAGCAGGATCGGGAAGATTGGCGTGCCTGTATTCACCTGACCCGAGAGATTTTTGAACAACCGGCCATGGAACCGTTTAGAGACATAGAAATACAGCCTGGCTCAAGCGTCATCAGCGATTCGGATATAGATGCCTGGGTTCGACAGAATGTAGAAAGCGCTTATCATCCATCCTGCACGTGTCGCATGGGCGCCGTTGATGATGCGATGGCTGTTCTGGATAGTGCATGCAGAGTGAAGGGGGTAGAGTCTCTTCGCGTTATAGACTCATCCGTATTCCCTGAAATTACGAATGGCAATCTCAATGCACCGACCATCATGCTGGCAGAGAGGGTCGCAGATATGATACTTGACGGCTCACTGTTACCTCCACTTCATAACTCGGTCTGGATAGACGAACGCTGGCAGCAGCGACAGCGCTTGGGTGAGCCTGTCCGTGCAGCCAATATCGACGCTCCAATATGAGGGTGGAAGATTCGGAGATTCTGTCAGTGGTTGATGATCAGGACCAGGTCATCGGGCAGCGCAGGCGTGACGATGTTCACCGATTGAATCTGTCGCATCGTGCTATCCACGTTCTTGTATTCAGGCAGGACGGACAAATATTTCTGCAAAAGCGCGGCTGGCATAAACAGGAAAGCCCGGGCCTGTGGGATTCGTCGGTTGCCGGTCATGTTGATGCGGGTGAGACCTACGATGCCTGTTGTGTACGGGAGATCCGGGAGGAGATCGGAATTCGGGTGATAGATATGCCAAAGCGACTGTTTAAACTTGTTGCCAGTCCCCAAACAGGAATGGAATTCTGCTGGGTATATCGACTGGTGACAGACCTTAAGTTAGTGCTTGACTACACAGAAATGGAAACAGGAGAGTGGTTTACACAGGTGCAGGTAGACCAGTGGCTGAGTGACTCAGCAGAGGATTTTGCAGACTCGTTTCGTTTGATCTGGCACCGCTTCAGTCAACGTAAGGAAGTTGATCTTGTTGAGTGCGCCTGAGTGTTTAGTGTCTAGGGCATCACATCCTCATAGGCTGCGCGCACTTCCTCAGCGATAATCGAGATACCTCGCTCGATGGTCTGCTGATCCTGGGCATACGATATCCGAATACACTCATGGCGATGATTCCAGGGTTCCGTGAGACCCGGGAAGAAATGTTCGCCCGGAATGACCAGCACGCCGCGCGCTTTGAGTCGCTGATACAACGTTTCACTGGTGATCGGCAGATCCTTAAGCCAAAGCCACAGGAATATTGCGCCTTCGGGGGTGTGAACTCGGAATGGATAATCCGCCAGTTCTGACTCAAGCCAGTGGATCGCAATCTCTGCTCTGGACTGATAGAAGGGTCGTATGAACTGATTCGAGATCTCCAGAATCGACCCATCACGGACCATGTCGGTAGTCAGTCCGGGGCCAAAGCTTCCCGGGGTCAGATTTAAAATTGCATTGGCCGATTTGATCGACTGAATGATGTCTTCATGTGCGATTATGATACCCGTTCGCACGCCAGCAAGGCCCAGTTTTGACAAACTGAGGCACAGGATAATGTTGCTATCCCAAAACGGTGTAGCATCAGTGAAAATGATATTCGGGAAAGGCGTACCGTAGGCCCCGTCAATTATCAATGGCAGGTCTCTTTCAGTGGCTAAAACATCCAGTTGCTCGATTTCGGAATCGGTCAATACATTGCCGGTAGGGTTTGTCGGTCGGGACACACACAATGCACTGGTGTGTGAATAAAGTTGCAGGTGTTCAAAGTCGACGTGATATTTGAATTGGTGATCACCGCTGACAGTGATAGACGGTTTGCAGGTATCAAAAATACATTTGCCAAGGCCCATTTCTGTGTAACCGATGTATTCCGGTATAAGTGGTAGCAATATGCGTTGTTCCAGGCCGTCCCGATTTGTACCGGCAAACATATTAAACAACACAAAGAATGATGTCTGGCTGCCGTTAGTCAGGGCGACATTATTTTCGCTGATACCCCAGTTGAACTGTGAATTCAACAAACCTGCAATCGCACTTAAAAATTCTGTATTCCCCTGTGGCCCATCGTAGTCTCCAACGATGCGATCGAAACGGGGTGCATCATCAAGCAAGCTGCCCATCGCTTCACGAAAAACTCGCTGAACTTCAGGTATTCGGGCAGGATTGCCACCACCGAGTAGCAGTACCTCACCGTTCCCTGCGAGGGCCTCACCGGCATCTTCCATAAGCTGCAGAATGCCCGAACCAGTAGCCAGGAATTCACCAAAGGTGGTGGTTTTCAAGAGATCTTCGTCGAGGGGTTATTGGTCCTGCGTCGAAGAATTTGACTCAGCGCTGGGATGGGCAGAGTGCTGAGCCAGCATACGATTGTGGCGCAGTGCGAGCATTGTATCGGTAAGTATCTGTGCAGTTTCATTGAGAACAATATCGCCGGGGAACTCTCCGTCACTGGCTTGTTCGTCTTGACCGAGATCCCAAGCCTTGCGCAGGGTGGTGGTTAATGAATCACGAATTGACTGTCGTTGCGTACGCTCTACCTGACGTTTTGATTCAAGCAAGGATACTTCTTCTAGGGCCGCGATCTCGTTATCAAGGGTCTGATTGGACAGCAGAAATTGAAACCCTGGATCATTTGATACACGCGTTTTGTGGAGAGATCGGATTTTAGATAATGCGGCGCTCAGATCTGATTGATCGAACGGACTGTAACGCGCTGAATCAACCTGTTGCCAGGGTAAGGCATTCTCTAAGCTTCGTTCGCCGCGTTTGGTATCATCTCGGGCTGTTGGCAGCAGGATATCGGGGACAATGCCTTTGTGTTGTGTGCTGTCGCCGTTGATTCTAAAGAATTGCGCTATCGTAAATTTGAGTTGACCAAGCTTCTCGTCCTTGTTTCGAGCGTACCGGTCCAGGTCGACCAGATTCTGGACGGTGCCTTTCCCATAAGTGGGTTCGCCGATCACGATGCCCCGCCCATAATCTTGGATTGCGCCAGCAAAGATTTCCGAAGCAGACGCGCTGTTACCATCTACGAGCACCGCGAGAGCCCCACGATAGACAATCGTAGGGTCGGAGTCATGTTTTACCCGGACACGACCTTTTGCGTCTTTAACTTGGACGATCGGTCCTTGCTCGATAAAAAGGCCCGTTAGAGTTGTTGCTTCGGCCAGTGCGCCGCCACCGTTACCTCGCAGATCAATGATCAATCCGTCGATGTTTTCTGCCCGTAGTTCTTTGACCAGTCGGGCTACGTCTCGGGTTGTGCTGCGATAGTCAGCCTTGCCACTGGAACGACTGTCGAAGTCAACATAAAAGGTCGGCAGATCAATGACACCTATTCGATAAATATGATCGCCACGTTCTACAAAGATAACTGATTTTTGTGCTGCTTGCTCCTCAAGCCTAATAGTATCGCGTACGATGCTGATGATTCGTCCACTGGCGTCGGGTCCCTCCTGCAGAGGGAGAATTTTTAACCGCACCACAGTGCTTTTTGGACCTCGAATCAGATCAACCACATCGTCCAGTCTCCACCCGATCACATCTACGAGTGGTCGCTCTTCATTCTGACCGACGCTAATAATTTTATCACCTGCGTTCAGTAACTGGCTGAGTTCGGCCGGTCCGCCTGCCACGACCCGCCGCACCACGGTATATTCATTTTCCGTTTGAAGAACAGCCCCGATGCCCTCCAGGGACAAGCTCATCCTGATCTTGAAATTTTCTGTCGATCGGGGAGAAAAATAGCTGGTGTGTGGTTCTACTGAAGTGATGTACGCGTTTATGAATGTCTCAAAGACATCGTTTGATGTAATCTGTTTGGTACGCCGGCTTAGTTGGCGATAACGATCGCCAAGTGTTTTCAAGATGTCATCGTGATGCTGGCCGGCTAGTTTGAGAGACAGATAGTCGTTTTTGACTCGTCGTCGCCAGATGTCATCCAGTTGTGCTTGGTCAGTTGGCCATGGTGATGTGCTCCGGTTGAACCGGAAGCTCTCCGGTATATTCAAGTCAAAACCTTCGCTCAGGATGCGCATTGAAAACTCTGCCCTGTCGATTGCTCGCTCCCGGTACTGATCAAACAACTCAAAAATATGGTCTAGTTCCTGTTTTCGAAGATAGTCATCCACGTGAAAGCGCATTTGTTCGAAGCGTTCGATATCGGTTGCCAGAAAATAACTTCGGTTGGCATCGAGAGTTTCAATGTAGCGATCGAGTATCTGACTGGAAAGGTCGTCATTGAGTTGCGCTGTGCGATAGTGGTACCGCTGGATAAAGTAGTTAATCAGTTCTACCGCCCGCTGATGGCCAGGCAGAACTCTAAGTGGTGCAATCTCGGCATAGGTCGAAACACAGGGCAGTGTCAGGGAGATCGCCAGAAAATACGACCAGCACCAACGGCGAACCCGCCCGAAATGCACCTTGGTAGTCTGGTTAGATCGACAATCAGTGGACTTAATCATGGGTATACGGTCGTAGTCGACTGCCGTTGAATGATCGTTTGCTTGAGGGCGAGCGACCAACTATAGCAGTTGTAGCAGAGAGTGATCGACTGTAGCGCTGATCTGGGTGCACGTAAGACTACCGTTGGCTTTTCTGCTGCTTTTGAACATGTTCGGGATACAGGTTCAGCAATGCTGTCTCGGAAGCATCGCACACACCCCGTTCAGTAATAATACCGGACACGTAGTCCCGGGGTGTAACATCGAATGCCGGATTAGCGGCTTGGCTGCCCTCTGGCGTAAGTCGAACTCTGGTTGGTTGGTTTTTTTCATCAACTCCGGTGATGTGGGTGACTTCGATACCTGCCCGTTCTTCTATGGGTATTTCTGAAATACCATCGCTTATAGCCCAGTCAATGGTTGATGATGGAATCGCGGCAAAAAATGGCACGTCGTTGGCTTTAGCAGCCAGAGCCTTGAGGTAGGTGCCAATCTTGTTGCATACATCGCCAGACCGTGTTGTTCGGTCGGATCCGACAATGCAGGCATCGACCTGACCGTGTTGCATCAGGTGACCACCTGCGTTGTCTGCTACTATGGTGTGTGGAATGTCGTGCGCTTTTAGTTCCCACGCAGTCAGGGATGCCCCTTGATTTCGTGGACGGGTCTCGTCGACCCACACGTGGATATTCATGCCGGCGTCGTGCGCCTTGAATATGGGTGACAACGCAGTACCCCAGTCGACGGTTGCCAGCCAACCGGCATTGCAGTGAGTTAGAATGTTAAAGGGCTCATTTTTCTGACCAAGATGGCAGCGATCTGTGAGAAGTCTCAATCCGTGTGTGCCGATCTGGCTGTTAGTGTCGACGTCCTCATCACAAATTTTCTGAGCTGCGAACCGTGCTGCGTCGCTCCGATCAGTGATCGGTTCGGTAAGCAGTTGTGGTAGCATTCGCTCTAGAGCCCAGCCCAAATTCGTAGCAGTGGGACGTGCTGCGAGTAGTCGGCTGGCAGATTCTTTGAGATATTCGTCAGACGGGTCTTCCTGGGTTGCCAGGAAAAGGCCACAAGCGGCTGTAGCGCCGATCAGCGGGGCGCCACGAACGACCATAGTTGCGATGGCATCGATTGTCTGAGCAGTCGACCTGAGTTGACGAATCCTAAACTCGAACGGTAGAAGCGTTTGATCGATGACAAAGACGGACCGCTCCCCGTCTTCCAGCCAGATCGAGCGGTAGTGTTGGCCGTCAACCTTCATAGCAGGTCTTGTGGATCATCGATGGTTCCATTCGGGTTTCCGCTTCTCGATAAATGCACTCATGCCTTCATTTTTGTCATCGGTCGCAAACAATGACTGGAAAATAGTTCGTTCAAACCGGACGCCCTCGGTAAGCGTCGTTTCGTAGGCCCGGTTAACAGCTGTTTTAGCCATCATGACCGAAGGCTTGGAAAGTGCTGCAATTGTTTTGGCGGTTTTCAATGCATCCTCCAGCAGGTCATCGGCGGGGACAATCCGGCTGACCAGACCAGACCGTTCTGCTTCATCGGCATTCATCATTCTTCCAGTCAGGCACATCTCCATGGCTTTGGACTTACCAACTAAACGGGTCAGTCTTTGAGTGCCACCGGCTCCAGGTATTACACCGAGTTTGATCTCGGGCTGCCCAAATTGAGCGCTATCTGCCGCAATGATGAAGTCGCACATCATTGCGAGTTCACAGCCACCGCCCAGAGCATAGCCTGCTACAGCGGCAACAACAGGTTTTCGGCAGGTGCTTATGCGTTCCCAGTTGCGGCCGATGAAGTTGCCCATATAGACATCCATATAGTCACTATCCTTCATGCGTTTGATGTCTGCACCAGCTGCAAATGCCTTGTCGTT
>Ga0315338_1001730_pt1 | contig 25209 bp, 23 predicted proteins | sample ASW8metaG_FD_204518 | JGI IMG/M metagenome (GOLD analysis project Ga0315338, IMG submission 204518) | Ammonia-oxidizing marine archaeal communities from Monterey Bay, California, United States - ASW #8 | ecosystem: Environmental > Aquatic > Marine > Coastal | place: USA: California | collected... | reverse complement strand
AATCGTCGGCATGCCCATTGGATAATCCTTTCGAACTGTACCGCCCGCCATCCTGCCAGCAAGGCGGGCGGCAGACTAAGCATCACGTTACATCGGGTCAACGTCCATTATGCTGCAACGCAGCATACCAATTGAAGGGCGGAAGATATTGATTCTGAACAATTTGCTTCCGTTGTTAACTGTCACTAACGTGATGAAAACCGAAGAATGCATATGTCCTTTCATCTAATTTACATATTCGCGGTTTTGGCGGCGACGCTGACCCTGTTTATCTGGGGCCGGTGGCGCTACGACATCGTCGCGTTGATGGCGCTGCTTGCCGTCGTTGCCGGCGGGCTAATTCCGGCGGCGCAAGCTTTCAGTGGCTTCGGCCATCCAGCCGTCATCACGGTTGCCGCGGTCCTCGTCATCTCGAAGGCGATTCAGAACTCGGGATTAATCGGCTGGCTTGCGCGCGGTCTTAGCGTCTTCGATCGCGGGCCCACAGTGCAAACTGGTGCCGTCGTCGTTCTTGTCGGCATCTTGTCGGCCTTCATGAACAATGTCGGCGCATTGGCGCTGCTGATGCCGGTCGTTATTCAAACGGCTCGTAAATCGGGACGATCGCCAGGCGATTTGTTGATGCCTCTTTCCTTCGGCTCGTTGCTCGGAGGGCTGGTAACGCTGATCGGCACGCCACCCAACATCATCATCGCCACTTACCGCGGCACCTTGGGCGAAGCGCCATTCAGCATGTTCGATTTTACGCCAGTCGGTCTCATTATTGCATTGGTCGGCGCATTGTTTATCGCCTTCGTCGGCTGGCGGCTGATCCCCTCGCGACAGGCGCAGGGTGGAAATGGTGAAAGCCTATTTCAGATCGAGAGCTATTTCACCGAAGTCGTTGTTCCAGAAGAGTCCAACCTGGCCGGCACGTCAATCAGAGACCTCTTGGCGCCAGCGGGTGAGGGTGAAATCATCGCCGTGGCCCTGCAGCGACAGGACAGGCGGCGCCTAAAACCGGGCCTGAGCGCTCTCGTGCAAATCGACGACAGGCTTCTACTGGAAGGGAGTGCCGAAGCGATCGAAACGATCGTGCACGAGACCGGCTTGCGCGTCGAGGGCTCTTCATCAATCGATCCCAACGCGTTGGAATCGGACGATGTGCATTTTGTTGAAGCGGTCGTGACGCCGACCTCCCGGCTTGTTCGCCTGACGGTCGCCCAAGCGATGTTCGGTCGCCGTCATGGATTGAATCTGCTGGCCCTCGCACGGCAGGGACAGCCGATCCACCAGGAAATACGCAAAGTCCGTCTGCGCGCGGGCGATGTGTTACTGCTGCAGGGAGACGCGGGGGCAATCCCGGAATCCCTCGCCGCACTGGGCTGCCTCCCTTTGGCGGAACGGGATATCGCCCTGCATCGACTGCCCAGTCCCCTCCCCCTGATCGTCTTCGCCGCCGCTATCGTGGCCAGCCTGTTCGGCCTGTTGAGCATTCCCGTCGCCTTCACAGCCGCGGTGGTGGCGCTGGTTTTGAGCCGATGCATCAGCCTGCGCGAGCTCTACAGCAGTGTAGATTGGTCCGTCATCGTGCTGCTTGCCGCTATGGTGCCGGTCGGCTTGGCGGTCGAAAATTCCGGTGCAACCGCGCTCATCGCCGACGGCATCGCCACTCTTGCCGATGTCTTGCCGCCCTGGTCCATCGTCCTCGTCATACTCCTCGTCGCGATGGTGCTGTCCGATGTCATGAACAATGCAGCGACTGCGGTCCTCATGGCGCCACTGGCGTTCGGCGTTGCCACGCGTATCGGAGTTAGTCCGGACCCGTTGCTTATGGCGGTCGCCGTTGGCAGTTCCTGCGCCTTTCTGACGCCAATAGGACACCAGTCGAATGTCCTTGTGATGGGGCCAGCTGGCTACCGGTTTGGCGACTATTGGCGAATGGGATTGCCGCTGGAAGTGATCATCGTCGCCGTCAGCGTCCCGGCGATCCTGTGGATCTGGCCGCTCTAAAGACCGTAATACCAGGGGCCGAACAGGCTGAACACGACCCAAAGCAGGAGAATCAAGGGCAAGCCAACACGGACGAAATCAATAAACCGGTACCGGCCCGGGCCCATCACCAACAGGTTTGTCTGATATCCGACCGGCGAGGCGAAGGAACAATTCGCCGCGAATACGACAGCAACGGCGAACGGCTCCACCGGCGCACCGACCGCATGCGCGACACCGACGGCGATCGGCGTAAACAGGACGGCCGTCGCCTTGGTACTGAGCACATTCGACAGCAAAGCGACCAATAGGAAAAATGCGGACAAGACGACGGCAACTGAAGATTCTCCGAAGGCAATAAGCATCGTCTCCGCGAGGAAATCGGCACCGCCGGTTTCCTGCAACGCCGTCCCCAGCGCCAACGCAGCCGCGATCAGAAATACAAGTTGCCGGTCCAGAGCGCGCGTAGCATCGCGAACGCTTATAACGCCAGTTGCGACCATGGCGACCGCTCCGGTAAGCGCCGTGATAGCAATCGGCATGATTCCCGTAGCGGCGAGTGCGACGACACCAAAAAAGATCAGTCCGGCGCGTTTGGCGTGATGCGCGGCAGGCAGTTTAGCCGCCGACCATTCCATCAGCAGAACGTCATGGTTACCGCGCAACGACTCGATATCCTCCGGAAGCCCCTGCAGCAGTAATTCGTCGCCCGCTTCCAGCCGTATTTCCGTCAGACGCTGTCGCAATAAATGGCTGCGCCGTTGAATACCGATAACGATGCAATGATGTGCGTAGCGGAAGCAGGCCTCCTCAAGCGTCCGGCCGATCATGCTGGAACCCGGTTTCACCATGGTCTCCGCAATCATTTGCCCGCCCAGTGTCCAGCGTCCGCCCTCTGACGCTTCGCCCGACAAACGAGGATGCAGGGCGGCGGGGTCGGATTTGGCGACTTCCGCCAGAACATCACGGGTCGCCGCAACGACCAGGACGTCGTCCGGCTCGAGAGTGACGTTGGCGAATGGTGGAAGGAACGCATGTTCTTCCCGCTGCACCATTAGGATCATTATCTCAGGATAAGCCGGCAGCCGCCCGGCCTCGAAGCCCGTACCCTTCACATTCGAGTCCGGCGTTACCGTGATCTGCGCGATGAAGCGGCGGCTGTCGCGCGTTAATGACGAGGCCATATCCTCATGGTCCGGCAACAGAAACGGCGCAACCGTCAGAAGATAGATTAGCCCTGCGGCTGCGAGAACGATTCCCGGCACCGTAAAATCGAAAAAGCCGAACGGCGCTTCACCAAGCTGCACCAGCCCGCTCGACACCAACAAGTTGGTTGAGGACCCTATAAGGGTCGTCATGCCGCCAAGCATTGCAGCAAAACTGAGCGGCATCATTAAGCGGCTGGGCCGTTTTCCCAGCCGAATTGAGATGGCCTGCATGATGGGGATAAAGATAACGACGACCGGGATATTGTTCAGGATAGCGCTCACGACCAGTATCGCGCTCAGTGCCATCACCATGGTCCCCGTCGCGCTGCCGCGCCCGGCCGCGAGAACCATCGCCGCGCCCTGATCGAGCGCCCCTGTCCGCTCCAGCGCGTCGCCGACGACAAGAAGCGCCAGAACGGCGATGAGGGCCGGATTGGCGAATCCCGAAAATAGCGTTACCGCTCCCAGCCTGTTCGTCCCGTCTTCGCCAGGTACCGGCACGATGTAGAAAATTATGAGGAGGCCGCAAAGAACTCCAAGAGAGGTAACCTCAAGCGGCACCTTTTCGGTCGCGTAGAGCGCGAGCGATGCAGCGATCAAGGCGAATACCGCCATCATCTGGATCGTTGCAATTTCCATGACTACCCGCCGCCTAGACCAGTTTAAGTGTCGAATATCGACACGTTTTGGTTAACGGACAGTTTCCAGCTTGGAACGCAAAAGCTCAAACGACAATTTTAAGGGCCGGACGGCCAAATGTACGGCCGTTCAGCCGATAGCCTCGACAATTGCATCGCCGAGCTCGGACGTCGTCGCGTTGCCGCCCATATCCGGCGTCAAAGGCGCCCCCCGGTTCGACAAGACCGTTTCGATGGCCTGGTAGATCGCCGCCCCGGCCTTCGGCGCGCCGACATGCTCCAGCATCAATGCAGCGGACCAGATTTGACCGATCGGGTTGGCGATACCTTGTCCCGCGATATCGGGCGCGGAGCCGTGTACCGGTTCGAACATCGAGGGATACTCGCGCTCCGGATTGATATTTGCCGATGGGGCAACCGCGATAGTCCCGGTCACGCCAGGCCCCAGATCGGAGAGAATATCGCCGAACAGGTTACTGCCGACGACGACATCGAACCAATCCGGGTGCTGCACGAAGTGCGCACACAGAATGTCGATATGGTACTGGTCGGTCGTCACGTCGGGGTAATCGCCCGCCAACAGGCTAAAGCGCTCGTCCCAATAGGGCATCGTATGGACGATCCCGTTCGATTTCGTCGCTGAAGTCAAATGCTTCTTCGGGCGGCTGGCCGCGAGATCGAAAGCGTATCGCATGATCCGATCGACACCCTTGCGGGTGAAGATATTCTGCTGAATAGCCATTTCCTGCGACGTGCCTTCATACATCCGGCCGCCGACTTCGGAATACTCACCTTCGTTGTTCTCGCGCACGACGTAAAAATCGATCTCGCCGGCGACATAGCCATGTACGGGCGGCGTGATACCAGGCAGCAGGCGCACGGGGCGCAGGTTCACGTATTGCTGGAACTCACGGCGGATCGGAATCAACAGACCCCAGAGCGAAATATGGTCGGGAACGCCTGGAAAGCCGACGGCGCCGAGAAAGATCGAGTCGTGATCGCGCAACTGCTCCAACCCGTCCTCCGGCATCATCCGGCCGGTCTTCGCGTAGGTTTCGCAGCTCCAGTCGTACTCGTCGAACGCCAGTTCGAAGCCGTGTTTCCGACTGGCCGCTTCGAGCGCCTTGATGCCCTCGGGAACCACTTCCTTACCGATCCCGTCGCCCGGGATGACCGCAATCCTGAAACGCGCCATGAAGAACCCCATTCTTCTTTCAGAATGCGGGACCCTAAACGCTTGCTCAGCCCAAGGGAAGCGCTTGAAACGCATAACGCCCATGCACCGAATCCGCACCTAATCATTGCGTTGTCAGACCCGCTTGTAAGTGTATATGTTCCCGCCAGCCGGCTCGCGTCCGGCGATCTATCGGGCTGGATTGAGGAACGTCACGTGAAACGATCAGAACTGTTGCGCGTCGAAAGCTACCTTCGCCGGAAATTTGGCAACAATTCGATTTCCCTGAAGGAGCAGAAAGACGGTTCCTGCGAGGTCGAGCTCGGCGACGAATTCATCGGCGTTGTGTATCGCGATGACGAAGACGAAGATGTTTCGTACGATTTCCACATGGCGATCCTCGATATCGACCTCGACGACGCAACGGATATACCGCTCCCCGACTAGCGGTTTGGCGGAACATGCCGTCGACTTCGCCCCTTAACGATAATTTCATCGAAATCGCCGCGAGCGCGCTTCGCGCCGGCAATCTAGTCGCGTTCCCCACCGAAACGGTCTACGGCCTCGGCGCCGACGCGACGAACGATACGGCCGTCGCGAAGATATTCGAAGCCAAGGGCCGGCCAAAGTTCAACCCGCTGATCGTTCACTTCCCTGATATGGACAGCGTTGAAAAAGTGGCCGAACTCTCACCCCTAGCCAATAAACTGGCCGCACTGTTCTGGCCCGGCCCAATCAGCTTTGTCCTGCCAAGGAAAGCGGACGCAGGCTTGTCATTGCTCGTCAGCGCGGGGCTGCCGTCTATCGCCGCCCGTATTCCCGCGCATGAAGGTGCGAGAAAGCTGCTTCAGACGGCCGGTATTCCAATTGCGGCGCCAAGCGCCAACCGATCAGGCCGGATCAGCCCGACAACGGCAGCACATGTTGCCGCGGACTTCGGGGAGGAAGTCGCCTATCTTCTGGATAACGGACCTTGCGCTGTCGGTGTCGAATCAACCGTCATCGATCTGACAGAAACCAAACCAGTGGTCCTAAGGCCAGGCGGCATTACCGCGGAGCAGATCGAAGCGGCAATTGGGCATCCGGTTGATGTCGCGTCTGTAAATGAAGAGAACCCCAAATCGCCGGGGATGCTGCTTAGCCACTATGCTCCACAGCTCCCAATTCGGCTTAACGCCAGCGCGGCAAAAGACGGCGAAGCCCTGCTCGGATTTGGACCATCTTCTGCCGCCGCGATGAATTTAAGTGTTCGGGGCGACCTCGTCGAAGCGGCAGCGAACCTATTTGCGTACCTACACGATCTCGATGACCCAAAATGGTCCGGTATCGCCATTTCACCGATACCGGAGCAAGGCCTCGGATGCGCTATTAACGATCGGTTACGCCGCGCAGCCGCGCCACGGCCTTAATTGGACCTGCCAAGTCCATAAAAAGTGGTGCTTTTCAGGCACCGCTCGATAGCCTAAATCCATGCCTGGGAAGGAACAGGCGCGCGCATGGCGATCACGATCGACAATGTAACCAGCCGGCAGGCCGTCGCCCTCGACCGCATCAAACGCATCGTCGGCGAGAAGGGTTGGAGTACGGATTCCGAAACGGTCGCGCCGTACCTGGCGGATCAGCGCGGCCTGTACCAGGGCGACTGCGCCATGCTCGTCCGCCCGAATTCCACCAGCGATGTCGCCGAGGTGGTCAAAATATGCGCGGAGGCGGACATCGCCATCGTGCCGCAAGGCGGCAATACCGGACTGGTAGGCGCCGGCATACCAAACAGCACTGCCGTACTGATCAGTCTTGGCCGCATGAACAAGATCCGAGATGTCGATCCGCTGGACTACACGATCACGGTTGAAGCCGGCTGTATCCTCGCCGACGTCCAGAAAGCGGCGGAGAACGCCGACCGGCTCTTCCCGCTTAGCCTGGGCGCGGAAGGCAGTTGCCAAATTGGTGGCAATCTGTCGACCAACGCGGGCGGTGTGAATGTCCTGCGCTACGGGAACGCGCGGGAACTGGTGCTTGGCCTGGAAGTTGTCTTGCCGGACGGCCGCGTCTGGAATGGGCTAAAGCGGCTGCGCAAAGACAATACAGGCTACGATCTGAAACAGCTTTATATCGGTGGCGAAGGGACTCTCGGCATCATCACGGCAGCCGTCTGCAAGCTGTTCCCCAACCCCAAAGACGTGCAAACCGCGTTCGTGGCGCTGCGCGATCTCGACGCCGCGCTCGAAGTATTGGCGCGCGCGCGCAGCACCAGCGGCGACCGGGTCACCAGCTTCGAATTGATCTGCCGCCAGCCCTTAGCATCAGCAATTCAGTTCATCGAAGGCGTTCGCGATCCGCTGGACGAAGTGTACGCCGAGTACGCCCTTATCGAGTTTTCCGGCGCCCGTGCCCATAGCGGGATGCAGGAAGCGATGGAGAATATGCTTTCCGACGGGTTCGAGACCGGCGAGATTATCGACGCCGCCGTCGCGCAATCCGAAGCGCAACGGGCCGCGTTCTGGCACATTCGCGAAGCGGTCGTCGAAGCGCAAGCATTCGAGGGCGGCAGCATCAAACACGATGTGTCGGTGCCGGTCAGCCGCGTTCCGGAGTTCATTCGCACGGCCGACATCGCAATCACAAAGTTGATCCCCGGCGCACGCCCGGTCGCCTTCGGTCACTGCGGCGACGGCAACATCCATTACAATATCGCGCAGCCGGTTGGCGCGGACAAACAAGGTTTTCTCGACCAGTGGGATCGCGTGACCAAGACGGTCTACGACATCGTCGTCGGCCTTGGCGGTTCGTTCAGCGCGGAGCATGGCGTGGGGCAGCTCAAACTGCCGGAAATGGCGCGCTACAAGGACGCGCTGGAACTCGATATGATGCGTAGGTTAAAAGATGCGCTCGACCCTGCCGGGATCATGAATCCCGGCAAGATGCTGTGAGTTCCACCTAAAATACGAGACGCCGATGACTGCCTACAACGCCCCGACCCAGGATATGCGGTTCGTAATGAACGAGCTTGGCCTGTTGCCTGCCATCCAGTCGCTGCCCGGTTGCGAAGATACGAACGCCGAACTGGTCGAAGCGGTCCTGGAGGAAGCCGGCAAACTGGCCGGCGGCGTGCTGGCGCCGATAAACGCGTCGGGCGACGCGCAAGGAGCGGTGCTGGAGAACGGCATCGTGCGCACGGCGGACGGTTTCGCCGACGCCTATAAACAATTCGTCGACGGCGGCTGGAACAGCATTCCTTTCGATCCGGATTATGGCGGCCAGGGCTTGCCTTGGCTGGTCGGAATCGCGGCCGAAGAGATGTGGGTTTCCGCCAACAACGCTTGGGCGCTCTGCCCCATGTTGACCATGGGCGCGGTGGATCTGCTGAGCGCGCACGGCACAGCGGAGCAGAAGTCGACTTATCTGGAAAAACTCATCTCCGGCGAATGGACCGGCACAATGAACCTGACGGAGCCGAATGCCGGCTCGGACGTAGGTGCGCTGCGCACCCGAGCCGTCCCCGAGGGCGAGCACTACCGGATCAAAGGTCAGAAGATTTTCATCTCCTGGGGCGAGCACGATATGACTGACAATATCGTGCATCTCGTGCTGGCCCGGACACCGGACGCGCCGGAAGGCTCGAAAGGCATCTCGCTGTTCATCGTGCCTAAATTCCTGGTCAATGAGGACGGTTCGCTGGGCCAACGCAACGATCTGCGCTGCGTATCGCTGGAACACAAACTCGGCATCAAGGCATCGCCGACTTGCGCCTTATCCTTTGGCGACGACGACGGCGCGATCGGCTATTTGGTCGGCGAGGAGAACAAAGGCCTCGCCTGCATGTTCACGATGATGAACAACGCGCGGATCAATGTCGGGCTGTCCGGCCTCGCCATCGCCGAGCGCGCCTATCAGCAGGCTGTCGAATACGCGCGTGAACGGATACAGGGCAACGGGCCTGACGGCACGCCGCTGCCCATCATTCGCTATCCCGATGTGCGCCGCATGTTACTGACAATGAAATCCTCGATCGAGGCGATGCGGGCACTGGTCTATGACACGGCCACGTCACTCGACCTGTCACGTCGTGCGACCGACCCCGCGGCCAAGCAAGCCGCGCAGGCACGTGTCGACCTCCTCACCCCCGTCGTGAAGGCCTGGTGCACCGATCTCGGCGTCGAGATCGCCTCGATGGGTATCCAGGTACATGGTGGTGTCGGCTACATGGAGGAGACCGGCGCGGTACAGCATCTGCGCGACTCACGCATCGCCCCGATCTATGAAGGGACCAACGGCATCCAAGCGCAGGATCTGGTCGCTCGGAAAGTGCTGCGCGATGGTGGCGCGGCGGCCAAAATTTACATCGCCGAAACTCTGGTTCTTTGCGATGTCCTCGGCAAAAGCTCCGACGAAACGGCGGCATCCATTTGCACTCAGTTGACCGCCGCCTGCGATGCATTGGCGGAAACGACGAATTGGCTGCTCAACGAAGGCAGCGCGGATATGACGCGTGCCCTAGCCAGTGCCACCCCCTATCTGCGGCTGTTCGGGACAGTTGCCGGCGGCGCAATGATGGCTCGCAGCGCCCTGGCGGCCCAAGCATCGCTCGACGCGGGAACCGGCGATCCGGCGTTCTACAACGCCAAACTCGCTTCGGCTCGCTTCTATGCCGAAAACATCCTGCCGCAGGCCGCGGGCCTGGTAGCTCCGGTCTGTCAGGGACATAGCGCGGTCCTGGAATTCGCGGAAGACGCCTTCTAGGCCGAATTCATGCATCAAATAGTATGACGTCGTCATCGTCCGGCAATGCCGCAAGCATTGCCGCTACCGTCGTCCCGCTGACCGGGTGATGGTAGCTCGGGGCGATGTCGGCCAATGGCTGCAATACGAACCGGCGTTCGGGAATTCGAGGGTGCGGGATTGTCAAACGGACAGTTTCCGTAATCAGGTCGTCGTAGAACAGTATGTCGAGATCGATCGGCCGCGGGCCGTACCGCCGCCCCGCACCACGCCCCAATCCGCTTTCGATTGCCTTTAACGTGTCGAGCAAAGGCTCAGGTGGAAGTTCGGTGCGGCCTTCGACCACCATGTTGAGGAACGCCGGTTGATCGGTGACATATTTCGGAGCCGTCTCATAGACCAGCGACCGCTCAACAAGCGTAATTGCACCCGCCAATCGGTCCAACGCCGCCGCCAACATAGTGGACCTGTCACCTTGATTGCTGCCGAGCGCGATGAAAACCCTCGCCATCGCGACGTCATTCTCCGTCCGGCGAAGCGCGCAGGATCGCATCGGTCATGCGGGCCACCCGGACCATCTCCGTCACGTCATGGACACGGACGATATCCGCGCCGCGCGCAATCGCTATCGCGACTGCCGCCGCGGTCCCTTCGACGCGTTCCCCGACCGGGAGGTCCAGAATTTGACCGATGAAGGATTTCCGGCTCGGCCCTACCAACAGCGGAAAACCCAAATCTTTCAGGCGATCCAGATTGTTTATCAAGGAAAGGTTCTGATCTACGCCTTTGCCAAATGCCAGGCCCGGATCAAGCACGATCTGCTCCGCATCGATCCCAGCCGCGCGGGCGTCCGCCACCAGTGTGGACAGGTCGGCGGCGATTTCGCCAAACAAATCGTCATAACGCGGCGCCATATACTGTCCGCCGAGGCGGCCATCGATTTCGACATGGCCCGGGTCGCTTCGGTTATGCATCAGCACCACGGGCGTTCCCCGCGCCGCCACGAGTGGACCAAGTTCCGGGTCCGCGCGCAGTCCCCAAACATCGTTCACAATATCCGCGCCGGCGTCCAAGGCGGCCTCCGCGACGGCGGCGCGATAGGTGTCGACGGAAATCGGCATATCCGGTATTGCCGCGCGCACGGCCGCGATAACCGGCACCGCCCGTGCCCGCTCAGCTTCCGCCGCCAGAGGCGCGGCGCCCGGACGGGTGCTCTCGCCGCCGATATCAAGGATATCCGCACCCGCGGCGGCAAACTGGCGCGCCTGCTCGACCGCACGGACCGCCGTATCGCCGCCGGCCTTACCGAGCCCATCGCCGCTGAAGGAATCCGGGGTGATATTGAGGACACCCATGACATAGGTCCGCGTTCCCCAATCGAAATGATCCTTCAGGCGCATAGTGGTCTTATCACATATCATTCCCGCAAATCCGGTTGCCGCGCGGTCAGTGCAACCCCATAATATGTATGTCCAATCTCACTTTCGGAAACCCGGAGGATATCTGGTTTGACGACCGCAAGCACGCCCCTTGCACCCGCGACGGAAAGCGCGGAAGCGGGTCTTTACCGGATATTCGTGCGCGACCTCGTCGTGCCCTGGAATATTGGCATATACGATCACGAACATGTCGGTCGACAACGCGTCCGATTCAATGTCGACCTACTGGTTCGCGAAGCGGCCGAATTTGACGCTGACAAGTACCGTCAAGTGGTCTGCTACGCCGACATCGTCGACAAAATTCGGCACCTGGCCGACGACGGTCACGTAAATCTCGTCGAAACCCTGGCCAGCCGTGTGGCAGATCTTTGTCTCGCGGACGACAAGGTCGTGGAAGCGACGGTTCGGGCGGAAAAACTCGACGCCATCGAAGGCGTGTCGAGCGTTGGTATCGAGATCACCCGCTTGAAAGACGATGCTGGGCAGGATGCGAACCGTGTCGTTCGAGTCGTTGGGGAAACGTCTGGGCCGCTGCGCTAGCGTCATATACTTAGTCACAGGAAAGGCGGCAGCATGCACACGCTTCTGTTCTACGAACCGGGCCATTTTCACGCGGCCCTGACACTTCGATCGCAGACCCCACGGGTCGATCCGGCGATCCACGTCTACGCGACCGAAGGACCGGACCTTGATGCCTTTCTGGCGCTGATCCGCTCCTTCAACGAACGCGCGGAAGCGCCGACGAACTGGGAAGTCAATCTCCATACCGGCGACAACGCACTACAACGGCTGATCGACGACCGTCATGGCGAAATCGCCATCCTGGCGGGTCGCAACAATAGCAAGCTTCAATCGATCCGTGCCCTGCACGATGCGGGCATCCATGCCCTGGTCGACAAACCTTGGATCACGACCAGTGCCGCCTTGCCGTTGTTGAACCAAGCGACCGCGGGCCCGCCCTTGGCGCTGGACATCATGACCAGCCGACATGATGTCATCGCCCAACTGCGGCAACAGGTCGTCGCCACCGAAGCGTTGTTCGGCGAATTTGCGGGAACCGAGGAACATCCCGATTTCGAAATCACATCGCTGCACAATCTTTGCAAAATCGTCAACGGCGTGCCCTTGCAGCGGCCCGCCTGGTATTACGATGTCGACATACAAGGCGACGGCCTTGTGGATATTCAGACCCACATGGTCGACCAGACCCAGTGGTTGATCGATCCCGAGGACGAGGCGGATTACGAAAAGGATGTCATCCTCGAAAGCGCTAAACGCTGGACGACGAACGTTCCTCTATCTGCTTTCACAGAAAGCACCGGCGCCGCATCCTATCCCGAAAATATAGCCCGCCATGTCGTCGACGGCGACCTGCAACTCGCCTGCAACGGCCAGATCGACTACCGGCTCAAAGGCATTCTCGTACGCCAGCATTCCGAATGGGCCCTGCGTCCTCCGGAAGGCGGCGGCGATCTGCACAGTGCGACCGTTCGGGGCAGCGGTTGCGGTGTCGTCGTCCGTCAGGGACCGGAAACCGGATACGCAACGGAAATCCACGTTACCGGTGAAGACGGCCTCGAAACGCGTCTATCGCAGGCGCTCCCAGCATGGCACGATTCGTTTCCCGGTCTCGAATACAAGCCCTCTGATATCGGCTTCGAGTTGCTGATTCCCACAGCGCTGCGTACTGGACACGAAGAACATTTCGCCATGGTCCTGGATGACTTTCTCGATCTTGTCGAGACATCGGCGTGGCCGGAAAAAATCGCCAGACGGATCAGAACTCGTTACACGCTGACCGCCAGCGCGCGGGACATCGTCTGAGGGAAAGCCAGTACGGTTACTTCGGCGTCAAGCGGAGATGCGGCGCGCCCGATTGGCGTAGCGCGTCTCGGCTACCGGATATCTTGATGTATTCACCGTCGCGCCACCTCGTCAGGAAGCTTTTGTAATAGGGCGACAGGAAATTGCCTGATTGACCGGTCGCGATCATGAAGCGGCTGTTCGCCAAGTCGGCAAGGTCATAAATCGCGCGAAACCCTGAACCGTCCAGATGCGTCGACGGCACCGCATGCCCGTACCCGGCAGTCATTCCTCGATTGACCGTGTTGTCGCCCCCGTCGGACTCAATTTCAATGTCGGCAAATCTCGCGACCACAGGCACATGGCTTAATACCGGGTGCGCGAAAACAGCGCGATGCCTATCGCCCCACCGCCAATTGCTCATGGCGGGTCCAAGTGCTTTCGAGAGCTCATCCAACGCCGACCTCAGGGAGTCGGCGAGTTGCTCTTCGCAGATTTCGGTCTCGTCAGTGGTTACAACGTCGCACCAACTTTTGCGCGAAGTCAGCGCCAGTGTCAGGAAGCGCGTTCCGGGACGATGGACGAGATGTTGAATATCGCGGGCTTTCGATCCTGCAAGCTCGTCGGCGATCAGTGATCGGGCAAGGTGCCGCTGCCATGTCGTATAAATTAAAGGTTCGGGCCTGTTCCGCGTCATTTCGTAATTCCATGACTCCAGCAAATCCGCTGCCTTGCGATCACGAGAATTCTTGATTGGGAATGACAGCATCAGCGGTAAAAGCTCACGCGCCGCCGTCGAAACGGTATCGCGTTGCAGCGCCTGGCTTTCAGCTACGCTGTGATTTGTTTGCTGTTTCAAAATTTCCGCGATGCGTTGCGCACGATAAGGCGCACTCCAGTTCCGGGTAATCAAATGGGGATAGGTATCGCCGACGATTCGATTATTGGCATTGCCGACCCAGCCCTTGACCGGGTTCAGAACTCTCGGCATCTCCGATGCCGGCACGAAGCCAGTCCAATCGAAGCGGCTAGCCTGCCCCGGCACCGGCGCAAATCCGTCGCCCAGCTTTCGTATTGGGATACGTCCCGCTGAAACAAAACCGATATCGCCGTCCACCGAAGCGAAAAACAGATTGGTGTGCGGTGTATGAAAGTCTAGCGCAGCGGCTTCGAACGCCTCCCAATCTTGTGCGGAATTGATTGCCAGAATTGCGTCGATGGTACGGTCGTCGCCCCGCGAAGCCGGTGCCGATAACGCGGCAATCCGATCCGCGCTCGATTGGTCCGAGTTCAAATCCGAAAGGACCGGGCCATGCCGTGTTTGGCGAACCATAAAATCAACGGGATCGGCGTCTTTTACCTGGATAATTTCGCGACGCAGTTCGAAGGCTCGAGGCCCCACCGGCGTCAAATACTTTTCAGTGTCGTTCGGTGCTTCCGTTTCCAGAAAAATATCTTCGACGTCACCGCCACCATTGGTCATGCCCCAGGCGATCGACCCGTTGTGCCCGAGGATCATGAACGGGACGCCCGGTACGGTCGCCCCCGTCAATCGCATCTCCGGCGTTTCAATGCGCGCGAGATACCACATGATCGGCGCACCGAAGCGCAGGTGAGGATCGTTCGCGAGGATCGGTTTGCCCGTCTCCGTCCGGTCGCCGTGAACGACCCAGCCATTCGATCCGCTGTCGTGAAGAAGCGGCGCTTTCGGCAACGACAAGCCGCCGGAGACCGTTGTCGGCTCGGCCGGTTTCGCCGCAGGCCAAAGATCGTAGATCATCGCTGCGGGCAGGCCGATTTCAGCAAGCGCCTCGGCAACATTCGCGCGCACGCGCTCCGCGCCGGAATTGCGGCCAAGTCGGATAGCCATCAGGCGGCTCCAAAGCACCGGGTCGGTCGGCTTCCACCTGCCCGGTTCGTAGCCCAGTAACAGGAATTCCGGCGGTAGCGCGCCGCTTCGCGCGTCGAGCCAGGCATTCACGCCGTCGGCATACACACTCAGCGCGGCCCTGGCCGTGGGCGAAGCATTCTCGAATATCTCGGCGGCAACGCGCGGCAATCCCAAGGTCCGGATATATTTGTCGGTGCCAATCAATCGCTCGCCAAGAATCTCGGAAAGGCGACCGGAGCCAAGGCGGCGGAGGAAATCCATTTGCCACAGCCGATCCTGCGCATGTACGTAGCCCAGCGCGAAATACGCATCTCGTTTCGTTTCGGCAAAGATATGCGGGATCACGTTGCTGTCGCGATAGATCGATACGGGCTGTTCCAAACCGGCCAGCGCAACGCTGCCGCTGACCTTCGGAAGCGACGTTCGCAGCCAGAGAAATCCACCGACCGCGACCAAAGACAGTAGGGCAATCAGAGCCGCTGCCGGAATTACAATCTTTCGTATCAAGCGCAATTGGTTCTATTGCCGCCCGGCCAACGCGACGTCGGTTGCAATACGGGCACCCCGCGCGGCCATGAAGTAGAGTCCCATATGGTGAGTGATATCCTGTGGATGACTGGCCGTTTCCGGGAGTCCGAGGGACGATGCGACCGATTTTGGAAGATCGTAGGTCGCGCATCCGCCATCATATACGACGATGTCGCGACAGCAGTCGGTCAGCCCGTGGTTTCGCGCCGACAGCATGGTGAGAACGAAATCCATCACGCAGATATCCGTGCAGATACCGACCACCAACATATTCTCGACTCGGTTCTCATTCGCCCAATTCACCACGGCGTTCCCGCCATCGCTACCGATCGCGCCGACAAAGCCGTTGATGCAGTCTTTGCGGACCAGCGTTGCGGCCTCGGCGTTTTCCAACCACTTCAACGCGGGTACTAATTCCTCCTCCCCCGTCCCGGCCTCGCAGTGTGGGAGATAGGGCGGCTCCGGTTTTCCGGGTTCGTGGGTATCGAGAAAAGCCAGAATCGGCCACCCTTTCTCGTCAAATCCGCGCGCCAGCCGGTCGCTTTCCGCAACCATCCGGGTAACCTGCGCGCTTTCGGCTGGTGGCGCGAGATTGCCGGCGCCGACTGTCGCAAAGCCATTGACGATATCGACGATGACAAGTCCCCACCCTCTTGCTTCCAACGTCATTGGCGCTCCCCTGATGGGGAGTTCGTCCCGCACCGCTTCCGTCAATGCGTCTATTTCCATGACAATCTCTTTTCAACAGCCCGTTTCGCCCTATTTATATTGGTATTATGCGATGGATCACTAGCGCCTTACTTATTTTCGGGCTCGCAGTTGCCGGCTGCGCGACGGACGCGGACGTCTATTCGCTGGTCCAGGACCGCGCGTATTCACCCTCGGAGTTTCGACACGCCGCGGCGAATAAGGCCGTCCGGACCGTAATCGCCGGAAATCCCTTCCCCAAGACATCGGACCGGGCGGCGCATGACGCCGTTCTCGGCGCCATGCAGCCAGTCAATTGGTACCAGCCTCTTCCGTTTACGCCGAACGCGCACTTCACCGATGCCCCGAAAGACGAACACAATCCGCGCTACCATGTTGTGGTGGCGCTGAACCCGGACGACACACAGGTCGGCTGGCGCACAACGCCCTGCGCCTCCGACGCGGTGCCTTCGACTCATGGCCCGACTGAGTCCTATACCGTTCGGATGGTATTTTGCCGCGATGAAGCGCCTTTGTCCGTTAGCCATGCCACACTTGCCGGAACAACCGGCCCCAACGACAAGCGTTTTCGCAGCATGATCACGCGCGCGACGATGGAATTGTTCCCGCAGCGCCGTAACAATCGCGACTGTTTTGGCCTTAATCGCAAGGGCCGCTGCTAAACCAACGTGACTAAAAGCAGCTCAGAGAAGTCGCCGGAATCCATTCCGCTGCTAGGGCTTTCCCTCGTGGCGGTTCTCGTCCTGCTGTGGGGCTCCAACTTTCCGGCCATGAAAATCGGCCTGTCGGAAATTCCGGCGTTTACTTTCCGCACCGTCAGCAACGCCATCGCCGCCATGGGTCTGTTAGGCATTGGCGGCCTGATTATGGGAAACAAGTTCGCGATCCCGCGGCGCGACAGGGGTCCGCTCATCGTCGCCGGCATGCTGAATATTGCGGGGTGGCAACTATTCTTGACGTTCGGGTTGTTGGAAATCGATGCCGCCCAAGCGATCATTATCGCCTATACGATGCCCCTTTGGGCCGCGTTCCTCGCCCGTTTCCTGCTCCGTGAATCATTAACCATCGTCCGCTTTCTCGGAATCGTACTGGGTATCGGCGGCGTCCTCGTCCTCAACCTTGAGAAATTAGGTTCCACGTCGGCATCGCCGTACGGCGCTCTTCTGGTGCTCTGCGCGGCACTGTGCTGGGCCGGAGGCACCGTCGCAATCAAGGCGCACCGCTGGAGCCTGCCGACGATCATGCTGACTGGCTGGCAGGTCGCGATCGGTACGCTACCGATGATAATCGGGATGGTCCTGATGGAAGACCCGACCACGCTGTTCTCAGTAAGTGCGACAGCCATCACCGGCATGCTGTACACAGCCATCGTCGCCATGGTGATCTGCCATTGGACTTGGTATTCATTGCTGCGGATGGTGCCTGCCGCCGTAGCGGCGACGTCGACGCTCGCGATACCGATCAGCGGCGTTTATGCCAGCGCCTTATTTCTTGACGAAGTTGTTGGTTGGCAGGAAGCCGGCGCCCTGGGGCTCGTCGTGGGCGGTCTGTTCCTGGTGCTGGTATGGCCTCTGGTACGCCGCAATGCCACTGACTAGCGCGGCGGCACTTCAAGCAGCGACTTCGCCAGCTCGATGATCTTCGGATCGATTTCCAGTGCGGCGGCGATCGCCGGCTGTTCTTCCAACAAGGTCGCGCGCATCGTCTGCCGCTGCTCGGCCGACGCTTCCGTGAACTGAATACCACTCCGTACAGCGATGGCACGGGAGCGTGCTTGGCGATCGGCCGTAATCCGGCGCATTTCGTCCGACGTTGTCGCCCAACTTTCCGTAAGCCATAGGCGTTCGTCATCGAAAAGTGATTCCCAACGCGCCCGGTTGATGATCGGCGTGTAGTTGTAGAAGACCTGATTGTCGAGGAAGGCATGGCGCACGCCCGCTTTCCATAATGCCGCATCGGCGACAAAATTATGGGTCGCCAAAAGCCCACCGATGTGCTCCCGCCGCAGCGCGTCAGCAAGGTCGGGAACGGCGATCCGCCGCGGCGTGGCTTCAAATACAAGGTAGCGCGCCAGGTCGGCACCGCCGCCCGGTACGCGAATATTCAGCTTTTGGATATCGGCATAGACCTTGATTGGTTTTGCGGTGCTGTAGATGTGGCCGAAGCCGAGATCCAAGGGACGCCCGATGACGCGCACACGCAGAACATCCTCCAGCTTATTCTTGAGTTCTTCTCCGAGCGGGCCGTCATATGCCCGCCGTACGGCATCGATTTCCCGGCCATAAAACAGTGGCAAAGAAGCGACAGCGTAGTCCGGTGCGTATCGCGACAGGTGCCACCAACCCGGGGCGCCAAGATCGTAGGCGCCTTCCGCGACGGCAGCGGGTATGCGCGCGCCGGAATAGTCCGTCACGCCATGCCGAAGTGAGATGAGGAGTTGGCCTTGCGATTGTTTTGAAACCGTGTTCGCCCACTTCGCAAGTGCCTGATTTCGCGGATGCGTCTCCGGTGTCGGCAGAGCGAATTTAAGGACAGTCTGCGCTGCGGTCGGAGAAACCGCAATCAATAGAAGGACCGCCGCGAGTAGCAGTTTTTTCATTACGCCGCTTCTTTTTGGCTGCGCCGCAGCAAGGCGCCGGAGACTAAGTTTGCGGGTCCCATATTGTCAATGTAACCATGGTCCCAACTCACGGCTTCTAGGGGAATATTTATGGCGTCTTCGGCAATCGATTCGGAAATATTCGGCAATCTTTTCGGCACCCCAGCGATGCGCCAAATTTTCGCCGACGAAACGCTGATCCAGCGCTATCTGGATGTCGAGGCTGGACTGGCGCGCGTGCAGGCACGCATGGGCATCATCCCGCAAGAAGCGGCCGACGAGATCACAGCCAAAGCGAGCTTCGAGCATTTCGACTTCGAGGAATACAAGCGCGGCGTCGCCCGCGTGTCCTATCCGATCCTGCCGCTGGTCGAGGGTATCGTAGCGATGTGCAAGGACGGGCTCGGCGAATACAGCCATTGGGGCACGACGACGCAGGACATTATGGACAGCGCACTCTCCCTGCAAATTCGCGATGCGCTGGCGATCGTGGAAACCGATCTCGACGCGATCGCCGACCTGTTGGCCGGGTTGGCGCGTGACTACCGTGACGCGCCGGTCGCGGGCCGTAGCCATCTGCAACACGCCCTGCCCGTCACGTTCGGTTACAAGGCCGCGGTCTGGCTGTCCGGAATCGAACGCCATCGCAAACGGTTGGCCGAACTAAAGCCACGCGCCACCCTGGTGCAGTTCAGCGGTGCGGCTGGAACACTCGCCTCGCTCGGCGACGAAGGCCTCAAGATCCAGGACGCACTCGCCGATGAACTCGGCCTCGGCCGGCCCGAAATCACCTGGCACACCATGCGCGACAATGTCGCCGAGATCGTCAGCTTTTTCGGCCTGCTGACCGGCACCCTGGGCAAGATCGGCACTGACGTGCTGATGATGATGCAGACTGAGGTCGGCGAAGTCTTCGAGGCCTTCCAACACGGTCGAGGGGCCAGCAGCACCATGCCGCAGAAGCGCAACCCGGTCTCCTGCGAATTGATGATCGTCGCGGCCAAGGCAATGCGACAGCATGCCGGGATGATGCTGGACGGCATGCTGCAGGACCATGAACGCGCGTCAGGGCCCTGGGCCGTGGAATGGCTGACCATCCCCCAGGCCTTCATCACCACCGCCGGCGCGCTGTCGCAAGCCCGCGAGATGCTCGCCGGGCTGGAAGTCGACACCGACCGCATGCGCCGAAACCTCGACATCACCAACGGTATGATCGTCTCCGAGGCGGTGATGATGGGCCTCGCCCCGCATATGGGCCGCCAGGTCGCCCACGATGTCGTCTACGACGCCTGCCGCGACGCCATGCAAAAAGGCAAATCGCTGTACGACGTGCTCGTCACGATGCCGCAGATCACCGAAACGCTGTCGGACGCCGAGATCCGCTCGATGTGCGACCCCGCGAATTATACGGGGCTCGCGGGTGAGATGGTCGACCGGATGTTGGTATCAAGCGGCCGCTAGTCTTGCAGGCCAAGACGTCATCGGTCATCGTGCGGCCCAACCGATATAGCTGATAAGCGGAGTTACCGATCATGTCCGAAGGCAAAGTCGTCGCGGAGAAAGAAGGTCATTTGGGCCGTGTCATCTTCGACAACCCGAAAAAGCACAACGCAATGTCCCAGGCGATGTGGGACGGTCTGGCCGACACGATGGAAGCATTCGACGCGGACGACGAGGTTCGCGTCGTCGTGCTGGAGGGCGCCGGAGAGAAGGCGTTCGTGTCCGGTGCGGACATCTCCAAGTTCGAGAGCGAGCGCGCCAATGTCGACCGGATCAAGGAATACGGTGTGTCGGTCAACCGCGCTTACGGCTCGGTGCAACATGCGCTGAAGCCAACGATCGCCAAGATCAGCGGCTATTGCTATGGCGGCGGCATGGGCATCGCCGTCTGCACCGACCTGCGCATCTGCTCTGACAATTCGAGCTTCTGCATCCCCGCCGCCAAACTTGGCGTCGGCTACGGGCATGAAAACACCAAGGTCCTGATGGATCTGGTCGGGCCGTCCTATACCAAGGAAATCTTCTATACCGGCCGCCGCTTCAGCGCCGAGGAAGCGCACCATATGGGCTTGGTGAACAGCATCATTCCCCGCGACGAACTGGACGATTACATCGCCGGTTATGTCGAGACCATGGCCGGCAACGCACCGCTGTCGCTCAAGACGACCAATCTGATCGTCAACGAGTTGCTCAAGAACGAGGACGAGCGCGACATGGCGCTCTGCCAGCAACTCGTCGAGACCTGCGCCAGCAGCGAAGACATCGAGGAAGGCCGGCGCGCCTTCATGGAGAAGCGCAAGCCGGCATTTGTCGGGCGTTAAACGCCAATTTTCAGCTTAAACTGTCACCCTTGGATCAAGCCCGACAATGACGGCGTTGGTGGCGAATTCGCTTAAGCCGCCGACGCTTCCGGCCCAGCGACTGCGCCGGGCACGCTGCCGCGGTTCCAGCTCGCGACATATTCCTCCAGCATCAGCACCTTGATGCTTTTCATGTCCTGATCGAAATATTCGAACAGGCGACCGTCCAGGGTCGACATGGACAGCAGGACGGTGCCGCCGTCCGGGCCACCACGCTCCATATGCGGGACCGCATCGGCTTCCGCCAAAGCATACTCACCCTTTTTGCGGATCGTCGTTTTGGTGACGTTCCCCGCGGCATCCTGCTCGGAGACATGCTGTTCGCCCTCCAAGACCATGGTCACGGTCGCCGCGATATGCCGGTGCCGCCGGCAATGGCCGCCATTGCCCTTGAAACGAAGCAACATGTCCATGCGCCCGCTCGGGATGTCATAGCCCAACAGACTGTATTCGAAATCGATCAGAAACGCGGCTTCCTTTGGATCGGAAATGCTGCGCCACTCGACGGCGTCGAAATCGAAGGTTTCGGAAACTCTCGGCATGGGGTCTCCCTACTCATGTGGTGTTTGCGAAAAGGTATCAGCGGATAACCGATCCCGACAAGGGCACGATGCCTAAGGCGAAGGATAAGGGCACGAAGATTTGCCGATGAGAGCCCAAATAGCTACGCTTTCGACCTGAACCAGCATTCAACTGGAGAATGTTGAGGTAGTTAAGGAGGCGCCGGTGCCGGATAGGTTGATACTTTCTTCCGACTCGCATGTCTTCGAGCCGCCGGATTTATGGACGCAACGAATTGACGATGCATTCAAGAGCCGCGCGCCGCGCATGAAACGGGTCGGCGATGTCGACCATCTGATGATCGAAGACGGTCAGATGATCGCCGGTATCGGGCTGATCTCGAATGCCGGCGCGCGCTACGACGCGCCGGAGACGATTTCCGACCACGCACGCTTCGAAGACGTACACGAAGGCGGCTACGAACCGGCGCAGCACCTGAAGGACATGGTGATCGACGGGGTGTACGGCGAGGTGCTCTACCCCTCGCAGGGTCTGTTCTAATACAAGGTCGCCGATCCGCAGCTGTTCTCGGCAATCTGCCGGGCCTACAACGATTGGCTCGCCGAGTTCTGCAGCGCCGACCCGGACCGCCTCAAAGCGATCGCCATGATCAACGTCGACGATGTTGCCGACGCCGTCGGCGAATTGGAACGCACCGCCAAACTCGGTTTCGTCGGCGCGATGATCGCCGAATACCCGTTGGAGGAGCGGCGCTACGACCACCCGGACTACGAACCGCTATGGGCCGCGGCGGCGGCGCTCAACATGTCGATCAGCCTGCACACTGCGACACGGCGCGTACATAGCAATTCGGCGCTGGGCGAACGCACCGTGCACGACGCCAGCCGGCGCGCCACCAAGGTCTTTCTGCCGGCGATCTCGATGTGCGACATGATTTTTTCCGGCGTGTTCGAGCGTCACCCCAGCCTGCGCCTCGCGATCGTCGAATTCGAGCTGTCCTGGTTGCCCTACGTCCTGACGAACATGGACTACACCTACCGCGAGCGGAACGAGGAAGCGCTGTACCGCTTCAAGGGCGACACGATGCCCAGCGATTTCGTCGCGCAGAACGTCTATTTGAGCTTTCAGGAGGATGACATTGGCATCCGCCTGCGCGACCGCATCGGCGTCGACAGAATGATGTGGGGCTCGGATTATCCGCACAGCGAATCCACCTTCCCGCGTTCGCGCGCGGTTCTGGACGAGATCCTGCAGGGCGTACCGGAAGAGGATCGGGCGAAGATCGTCTGCCACAACACCGCCCAGCTTTATGGTTTCGACCTGGCGCGCATATCGACTCCGCCGGTGGTCGGCTAGGCCAGGGCGGGAATTCGGCGTCGGCCGATTATGCGACGCTTGCCCCGCCGGTCCCGTCCTCGGCGATGAACCAGTCGGCGATCTCGCTTCCGGTGACGAAAACCGTGTCGTCCCGCGCGAGCAGCAGGTCGAAGCAGCGGGCGAGAATCTCGGCCCGGTGCGCCACGCCCATGACATGAGGGTGTAGGGCCAGCGTCAGCACCTTTGGCTGCGCCTCCTCCTCGAAAATATTAAGAGTCGCCTCGAGACGTTTCAGCATTTCGTCTGAGGATTGCTGCTGTATGGCGTAGAGCGGAACGTCGTTCAGTTCGACCGTATAGGGCATGGCAAGAAGGGGGCCGTGCTTGGTGCCCATCCAGCACGGCAAATCGTCGACGAACCAATCCGCGAGCCACTCGATCCCGGCAGACTTCAGGAGGTCGGGTGTATCGAAACTTTCGCCGGCGCCCGGACCGAACCAGCCGCGGGGCTTCTTGCCAGTCAGGCGCTCCAGGCGGTCGATCGATTTGGCGATGACCGCCGCTTCGTCTTCTTCGAACTGGAGGGATTTTTGTATCCAGCCGTGCCCAACGAACTCCCAGCCCACCTGCAGCATCGCATCGGCGGCGCCGCCATAGACGTCGGCGCATTGCGCGTTCATGAACGTCGTCGCCGCGATCTCGCGTTCCGTGATAAGGCGCAGAAGGCGCGGCAGCCCGACGCGCATGCCGTATTCGACCCACGCGAAGTTGCCCACGTCCGGGATCGGCGACTTGCCATGCGGCGCCGGTAATACGGCGCGCGGCATCGCCTGATCGAACGGCCAATACTCGACATTGACGACGACATGAACCATGAGTGGCTTGCCGCGCAGCGGAGCGAGCGGCTTCCGCTCGGTATACATCTGGTAGGGAACGCGAGGATTGGACATCGAATGCACCTTGTGTGGGTCGCCGCCTTTCGGTTTCGCGGCCTATAGCAACACGTAGCCGCCATCGGCGACCAGCGTTTCGCCGACGACATAGGATGCCGCGTCCGACGCCAGGAACAGCGCCAGCTTGGCCATCTCCTCGCGGTTGCCAAAGCGGTCGGCGGGGATATGTTTCAATGCGTCGCGCCGTTGCCCTTCCGTCGCGAGAAAATCCGCCGTCATCGGCGTCAAGGTGCGCCCGGGGGCCAGCGCCACGACCCGCACGCCAAAGGGCGCCCATTCTGCGGCAACGCTCTTGGTAAACTGCACCATACCGGCCTTGGCGGTGGCGTAGGCGGCGCGCGTCGCGGCGCCATGGAACGCCAGCTGCGAGGCGGTGTTGACGATGACGCCACGGCCGCGCGCGACCATGCCTTCGCCGATATGCCGCACCACCAGCATTGGGCCAGTCAAATCGATTGCGATGATCCTCTGGATGATTTCCGGCGACTGTTCCAGATACGGCCCGGCCTGGATCATGCCGGCGTTGTTGCACAACACGTCCACCGGCCCGACAGCGGCGGCCAACGCCGCGATCGAGTCGGCATCGCTTTGATCGTATCGATGGAACGATGCGCCATTGCCCAGGGTCCCGGCCACCTTCTCGACCGCCGCAATCTCGATATCCGCCAAGATCAATTCACCGCCATGCGCGGCGAAGGCCGCGGCCATCGCCGAACCAATGCCACCCGCGGCCCCGGTTACCAGCACACGCCGGCCGGTAAAATCCAAATCATTTTTCTCGATCACATGAAATCTCCTCGAACCGTCCCGGTCGGCCTCAACGCCACCCGGCTCGACCCAAAGTCGCCGGTAGCCGTTGACCCGCGCGGTGCGCACTTATAGTTAGTCTGGACGACCCCACGCATCCCGCGCAAGGTCGGCGCTACTTGACCAAAGAATGAGTGGATATGGTTTATCAAGGGAAAGAAATTGCACCCCAGCGTTATCGCGAAGAGATCGGCCGCTATTTCGAGGACTTCACTGTCGGCGACGTTTACGAGCATCGCCCCGGCCGGACGATCTCGGAGGCCGACAATCAATGGTTCACTCTGCTGACCATGAACACCCACCCGCTCCATTTCGATGCCGAATACGCCTCGAAAAGCGAGTTCGGCAAACCGCTGGTCAACAGCACGCTGACCCTGTCGATCGTCGCCGGGATGAGTGTCAGCGACACCAGCCAGAAGGCAATCGCCAATCTCGGCTGGACGGACATCAAACTGACGGCGCCGGTCTTCCAAGGCGACACGCTCTATGCGGAGAGCGAAGTGCTGGACAAGCGCGAGTCGAAATCTCGGCCAACCCAGGGCGTGGTCAAGATCAAGACGACGGGCACCAAGG
>Ga0315338_1001729_pt1 | contig 25214 bp, 17 predicted proteins | sample ASW8metaG_FD_204518 | JGI IMG/M metagenome (GOLD analysis project Ga0315338, IMG submission 204518) | Ammonia-oxidizing marine archaeal communities from Monterey Bay, California, United States - ASW #8 | ecosystem: Environmental > Aquatic > Marine > Coastal | place: USA: California | collected... | reverse complement strand
AGACGGCGGCGAGGTCCTTCACCACGACAGACGGATCTGCAGGTGAGGACCAGGCGATCGCTCCGAGTTCTGGAGATGAAGCGCCATGCTGGACCAGGGCATCCGCGTCATACTGGAAAGCAGACCCAGCCGCCGGGGTGAGCAGTCCCGTCGGTGGCGATACCTGGGGCTCGGTCGTCGCGATGAGATTGAATCCGTCGTAGTCCTTTTCAATCGCTCCACTGAAATCGAAGCGCATTTCGACATCGGTGAAGGCGCGCAAGTCCAGCGTCAGTTCGTAGTAGGAGTAGGCAGGCAGCGGAGTTGCAACCCCTCCCAGAGCTCCGTAGGGAACGGAGTGCCCCATCACGAGGGTTCCGTTGTTGATGGAGGCCAGGCTGTCGTTGATGCTGAACGATCCGCTCACCGACTCATCCGGTCCGAGTCCGTTTTCAAAGTCCTGGCTGAACACGGTCTCTGCTCCAGCGGAATTGAGGAGAAGCCCCCCACCAATGATGGTGAAGAGGGCGGCTGGGGCGAAACTGCGGAATGATGCGACGTAATTTTTCATGGCGATTGTCCTGTCGATAAAGCGGGTTCCTAACCGGACAGGGGAAACTGTTTCGATCTCCGGTCAAGAGGGGAATTTTTGCCTCATGCTCATTTCCAATAATCTGCGGACGATCTCCTCCTGCTGAAGCCCTCCGGATAGTTTGGCGGACTGCAGCAAGTTCCGGCGGCCGTTTGTCATAAAACAATCGCAGGTCTGAATTCCAAGGGCCCCTCCTTTACATCATTCACCCATCACGGTGCAGGAAGCAGGGTGCGGTGCACGGGTTGAGGGTGCGGATCAGGGCTTCTCGCTGATGAGCTTTACAGTCTTGCCCCCGTGTGTCACCCGCCGGCGAAAACCGGCTTGAACCCTGCTTCCGTCAGGATCCGTTTGACCTCTTCTCGTTTGTCGCCCTGTATCTCGATACGCCCCTCCTTCACCGTGCCTCCAACACCGCAGGCCTTTTGCATCTTCTTGGCGAGGGCCTCTTTTTCGGGCTGTCCGGTTCCCGTGAAGTTCTTCACCACGGTAACCGCCTTGCCACCGCGATGTGCAGTCTGACGGATGATGTCCACGCGCCCGCGATTGGTATTCTTCTGTCCTCGCTTGGATGTCTTCGTGGGCTGGCTCTGCGAGTTCTCCAAGGACCCAGATTCAGGAGAGTTCTCGGGGCCGGACGGCAGTTTCTCCAACCCTGAAAGCCTTTCGAACGGACTGTGTGTCAACTCCTCGCCCCCGTCTGTTGATTTGCGTCTCTTCTTGCGGCTCACGGCTCCTATCTAGGCAAGCGGGGCGCGAATTACACGAATTCTCGGATGTTTCTCTGTGGCTTTTCGGTCCCAGTGAAGGAACCAGGGTGGGTGCAAGGGTTGGGGTGCAAGGGTGGTTTGGCTATGGTCCCTGCGTCAGATGGGTGGTAAGGGTGGAGCGCCATGAAGAGAATCGTCCTGCTGTTTGCCGCGTTGCTGGTCGCGGGTTGTGGGGAGAAGTCTTCATCCGAAGGTTCGGAGTCGGCCGGTGAGAACCCAACGGGGTCCAATGAAAGCGCAGAGCCTTCTGCCGATACCGCGAAACCGCCCCCCGCAGAGTTGCCTGTTACAGAGCCCCCCAGTGAAGAACCTAGCGAAACCCCGAAGTCGCTGAGTGATGCCGACGTCGAGCGACTCCTCAAAGAGGCGGTCGAAGAAGAATCACTCCAATACCGAGACGGCCTCTTTTACCAGAACAACGAACCATACAGCGGGTGGGCAAAGGGTATGTATGATTCAGGACAACCAAAGGGCCTTGGCCAATTCAAAGACGGGAAACAGGATGGCCTCGAGATGAGGTGGCACGAGAACGGCCAGAAGTCGTACGAAGCAACCTACAAGGACGGAGAACTAGATGGCCTCCGGACTAGGTGGCACGAGAACGGACAGAAGAAGTCCGAAACAACCTTCAAAGACGGCAAAGAGCTTTCAGCGAAATACTGGAACCGCAAAGGCGAAGAGGTTGAGACGGAGGAAGAGGCCAAAGAATAGCCCACCCCATCCCGGTGCAGGAACCAGGGTGCGGTGCACGGTAGAGCCTGCAAAGGTGCAGGAAACAGGGTGCGGGAAGCAGGGTGCGGGGCACGGGTTAAGGGTGCGGGGTGCTTTGGCTATGGCCCCTGCTCTTTGCAGGTGGTAAGGATTGGGCGCTATGAAGAAACTCGTCCTGCTGTTTGCCGCGCTGTTGATCGTCGGGTGCGGGGAGAAGGAACAACCGAAGGAGGAACCCAAGTCCCGAGCGAAGCCGGAGACCAAGCCTGAACCTGCACCGGAACCGGAATCGAAGGAGGAGCCCGCGCCGGAGCCCAAGGAGGAAGCTGCGCCGGAACCGGAACCGAAGGGGGAGCCCGCGCCGGAACCAAAGGAGAAATCACTTAGTGAGCGTGAGGTTGACCGACTTCTTGAGGAAGCGGTTCCGGGAGGGCAGGCCCTCGAATTGCGGGATGATGGCAACTACTACGAGAAGGATCAGCAGACCGCCTACACGGGTTGGGTGAAACAGGTGTCCTTCGAAGGCCGGGTGCAAAGCCTGGACCAGCTGCAGAACGGTAGAAAAAACGGATTGTCGCTGCGTTGGCACCAGAACGGGCAGAGATCGTTGGAGGGGAACTTCAGAGACAACAAGTCAGACGGGGCCTGGATTGGATGGCACGAGAATGGCGAGAAGGCGGGAGAGCGGAACTACCGCGAAGGCGTCTTGCATGGCCCATTCGCGCAGTCGTGGCCTAACGGCCAGAGCATGATGGCAGGAAACTACAACGTCGGCAACCAGGAGGGAGTGTGGGTGCGCTGGCATGAGAACGGCCAGAAGCAACAGGAAATCACCTATCGGGGCGGGGAGATAATTATCGCCAACTACTGGAACAGCAGTGGCGATGTAGTAGAATCGCTGCCGGATGGGAGACCTGCCGGGCCTTTGAGGTAAAAGGCAGCGGGACGGGAAGTTGTGTATTCGCGTTCGAATACGCGTTTTCCTGGCAAGGCTGCTTGGCCATGAAACAGAGCCCCAAGATCCTGGTAGTGACGGGAGTGGTTCTGGAGGGAAAACGGCGCCGGCCATCTCGATGATATGGAACTCCGGACCAAACTGGGACTCGTCGTTCATGGACGCAATTTCGTAATCCCGATTTTCTGCCTCCTTAACCACTCTATTGGTGCAGGAACCAGGGTGCGGTGCACGGGTTAAGCTGTGCAGGGTGCGAGGTGCGCTTGTTCAGGTCAATGCCGCCCGCGTGCGGGCCACTAACCCGCTGTCAGCTTTCTTCGATCCCTGGAGCCACGAGGTGCTGGCCGCAAGGAAGCGATCCCGCATCACCGGCGAGATACTGTAGTAGTCCTCAAGAACTGCGGAGCTGAACTTGTAGTCGTGGGAGCCGGTGCCCTTCAGGTAAATCAGGCGCTGGGCCTCATCGATGAAGGGCTTGGGATTCTTCGCGGCGCGCAAGTGGGCGAGAGCCTTCTGGGCGGCTTTCATCTTGTGGCCACTGACCTCCGCAAAGACCTCCTCAAGTCCTGGCGCGCCCCCTGCTGGATTAAACTGATCAATCGACACCCCCTCCTTCACGCCTCCCCGCTGCCGAAACATGGTGAGGAAGGAAGCGTTCTGCAGGAGGAGAAAGCGCCGCGTCTCGTCGTTAAAGGTGTGCCTGTGCGCATAGTGCATCGCGTTCGTGGTGGTACAGGCGTGAAGCGGGACGATCCCGGGTTTCCGCATGAGCATCTCCGCGGAGTGTTGGAAAATGGCGTCCCAAATCGATTGCGGTGAGACCTTCTTATTCAACAACTCCACTACCTTGACACTGGCATCCTCCCAGCTCCCTTCCCGAAGCACGGCGAGCATTTCTGTGGTTGCCTCCTTCTTCATCTCCCCACTTTGCCAGCCGCCTCGAATCGTCTTCAGCAATTTCTCGTTCTTGCGCCCGGGCTGATCCGCTTCGTAGTCGTTGTTAGCGGGGTTTTCCCCGCCGTGTTCGAGCAGGGCGTAGGCGAGCGAACGCAGAACCGGCTCAGCATGCCGCCAGCCGATGTTCTGCAGGGTGCGCCAGCTGTTGGAGACATAGATTGCCTTGTGGCCGATGTCGCGAAAGTCCCTCGCCCCGTAGCGGGCAAAGACATCAAACAACTGCTGCGATCCACCCGTCCGCGCCAATCCCGCAATCGCTGCATCGGCCTTGGCCACGTCCCAGCGATCCATCGCGGCCTCAAAAGTCGCCCGCGCCTTGTCCGCTGCCGGCACCGCCTTCTCGTCAACCGAAGCCATGGTCCAGTTCCCTTCCTTCACATCGCGCGCCTGCGATGACTTGAACTGGTCGAGCGCCCAGAAGATTGGCAGCCATCGATCGGAGTCGGGCGAGTTCTGCGCCGCGAGGTGGGCGGAGTTCACCACCAGCACGGCATGAAACTTGAAGCCCACCGGGCGCGGCCGAATGTTGCGCACCCCAGCCAGGAGGAGGGCGGCGAGCACTTCCCGGTAGGTGGTCCCACTCGCAATCCCGGCCGCCACTTCCTCGAGGACCTTGTCCCGCGAGGTCTCCTCCAACAAACGCACAAGGGGCTCGATCTCCGGTCGAAACTGTACAAACTCCGGATCCAACTTGGCTTCCTCCGCACCCACCAAGGGCACCTTGGAGAGAAAGCCAAGAGCCCCGGCTGCTGCTCCCGCCTGCAAGAGATCACGTCGATTGGTAAAGCCGTTCATAGCGTTGGGAATCATCGGGCGCACCGGCGGTTCCGCAAGGATGAACGAGTTCCATCTGGATCGCTCCGGATCATGACGACATTGCCCGGTTTGCTTCTTAAACCCGGGCACGATCTTCCATCCCGGATTCCCCTTCGCGTTGAAGCGATAGGCCCACGCATCACGGCGCAGGAACCAGGGTGCGGTGCACGCGTTAAGGGTGCAGGGTGCAGGGTGCAGCAAGCAGGGTGCAGCAAGCAGGGTGCAGCAAGCAGGGTGCAGCAAGCAGGGTGCAGCAAGCAGGGTGCGGGGTCCGGTGTGCAGGGAACAGGGGCCCCGGTCAGGATTATTCTTTCTGCCGAAGCGGAGAGTCGGCTGGCGTTGTTCTGGCGGGTCCGGGAGGAATAGGGGTTAGCCGGATATTGCGCCAGCTGACGGGCCTTGCACCCCCACCTTCCCCGTTCCCTCAGACTCCTAGGAGCCGAGCTTGAAAAAGCGATTTCCTAGCAATAAATTCAAATAAAGGCGTTTTTACGATTGGCTAGGAAAATGTTTGATGGTAATTACCAAAGATGGATAAATTAATCTATCTTATGTCGATAATGCTCTTGGCAAATTGCAGTTCGATTTCCAAAGAAGATTTCAAAGAAACATATCAGAGAGAAATCTGCGACAAATATTCATTATACGCTAATAGCAAAGATCTGGATGGCAGCTTATCTCTTTATGCTGATAATGCTATCGTTAATGGCAGCGCAGTTGAACCAATTGTTGGCATAGAAGCAATTAAAGAAAATTTCTTAGAATGGCATGAAAGCACTGAAAAGATTAATCATAGTGCCACTGTGATTTCTGCTAAAAAGTTTGGTGATCAGGCATTTGCATATGGCATATGGAAGGTTGATCAGATTATGAAAAATGGAACCAAACGAGAAGAGACGGGTCATTGGTCAACCCATAACATTAAAGTTGGAAACAGTTGGAAAATGACAATCGATCATACAAATGACGCTAAATTTTATACAACTCGCAAGACTCCTTAAATATTTGCTACTCAAATAGTTCGCTTGTGGCGGGAGGGCTTTGAAGTCGCCTTTGGACCGGAGCGGAGAGGGGGGTGCACGCGGTAGACTGTAAAGGTGCAGGGAGCGGGGTGGTTTGGCTATGGTCTCTGCGCATGGTGGGTGGTAGTGATGGGGCATGAAGAGAATCGTCCTGCTGTTTGCCTCGCTCCTGGTCGCTGGGTGTGGTGAGAAGTCGTCATCCGAAGGTTCGGAGTCGGCCAGTGAGAAGCCAACGCCGTCGAATGAAAGCGCAGACGCCCTGTCCTTTGAAAGTCTCACGGGAGTCGTCATTCGCAAGGGTTGGACAAAATCAAGAGAATCGTGGGAAGCTGGCGGAAGTGAATACTACGTACTCAAAATCGAGGATTTCGCTCTGCCATCCGAGAAACGGACGGCAAAGGGAAGTGTCATTCTTCGTGAGTCAAAGGCACTTCCATTCGAACGCTTCACGAACTTCGTGGGACAAAGCGTGATATGCAAAGGTGAGTTTGTAGCAGGGAAGCCTTACATCCCTTTCGATCGTGGGGAGCAGGTGCCGTTACCAGTTCCGAATTTTTACGGCGAACCAGGCCCTCCCCCGCTCAGAGGAGGTGGATTCAAAGTCTATTCCATCAACCGCATAGAAGGCAAATGAACGGAACACCGAACCAGAAGATGCGGCACCCCCAGCAACCCCGCCTCCCGAACCGCTCTGTGCGGAGCGCGATCCACCACACTTGCATTTGATAAATCTCACCATGAAATCCGTTCTCTCATTTTCGCTCTTCTTCTTGTCGGCAACGGTTGCCACAGCCGCTCGCGGAGAGCGTCCCAACATTATCATGTTTCTGATCGACGATCAAAATCCATCGAGCATCGCCGCATTTGGGGGCGATACCTACACGCCCAATCTCGACCGCATGGCAGAGGAAGGAATGAAGTTCACTCGCGCCTACGTCAGTAGCTCGGTTTGTACTCCTTCTCGATACAGCTTCCTGACCGGTCGGTTCGCTGGTAATTCACATAGCAAACTTTACGCCGAAGCGGTCGGCAGCAAAGAGAATCAGGGGCTTCCCAATTTCAATGTCGCACTGGAGCGCGACAAGATGAACGTCGGAAATATTCTCCGTGAAGCCGGTTATACCACCGGGTTCGTTGGGAAATTTCACCTCACTTCCAGTTTGGATTTTCCGGAGTTTTACAAAGGCAAAGACGGACGGATCGACATTCCCAAAGACGCGAGTCCTGGGCCTAAAACCTCGGCTCGGCTCAAACACAACGAACGCTGGATGCGTCGTTACCTCAAGGAACTGGGCTTTTCCTGGGCGAAGAACGTCTACCCGGGAAACATGCATCAGCCCTATGCCATACACAACCCTGAGTGGACGACGGTGGCAGCCTTGGAATTCATTGAAGAGAACAAGGACGGCCCCTTTTACCTTCATCTTTGCAGCACCCTGCTGCACGGGCCGGATAAGTCCTGGCGAAAATCCATGGACCACCCGCTCATAACCGGAGTGGGCGAAGTTAAAAGTCTTCCAGAGATCATGACACCGCGCGCAGAGCTTCTCAAAACAATCGCTGAAAAAGGTTTCGATCCAGACAGCCATGTGGCTGGTGAAGCGTGGATCGACGATTCGCTGGGGGCGATTTTCCGAAAGCTTAAGGAACTCGGAATCGATGACAACACGCTTGTGATTTTCGCGCCGGATCACGGTCGCGATGGCAAAGCATCCGTCTTTTCACACGGTAGTTGTCAAGTGCCCATGATCATGCGTTGGCCAAAAGGAATCGCCGCAGGGCAGGTATGTGAAGAACTCGTGCAGAATATCGACCTCGTGCCCACTTTCTTCGAACTGGGCAAAGCAGAGAAACCGGAATCTTACCGGATCGATGGTCAGAGTCTCACCCCTCTTTTCAGAAACGGAAAAGCCAATGATTGGCGGGATCATCTTTATCTCGAAATGGGAGCTGCCCGGGCAACGGTTACTAAAGATTGGTCCTACATTGCCGTTCGCTACACCAAAGAACAGATCGCAGCCATCAAGAGAGCCGCCCCGCAAAACTTACCCAGAGCCATGTCCTACATTGGACGTCTGGGCATCGGAGTTAGAGGGGCTGATCGTCCAGCCTTCTTTGATGAAGATCAACTCTACCACCTGAAGAGGGATCCGAGGGAAATGAAGAACCTGGCCTATAATAAGGCTCAGGCTGCTCGCATTAAAGAGATGCGCAATCTCATGCAGCAGGACCTCGAAGTCATTGGTCGCCCTTTTGGAGAATTCATTTCCGGAGGGAACGCCTCTGAACCCGGCCAGATCGACAAACAAATCGATATCGTTAAAAAACTCGAAATTAAGGGCAAAACGATAACGGTGCCAGAAGCTTTGAAGAAAGATCTGGGAGTTACCGATGAACCAACTCCGGACGGCAGAGCGAAAAGAAAAGCGAAACGTGAAGCACGTAGAAAAGCTCGCGAGGAGACCAAATCAACCAATCAGAAAAACTCGGGCAAATAATCCCATGAAAGCTAAGTGGGCGGAACAGAACCGACAACTAGGTCATTTGAATTGTGGCTGGATTGTAAGCCCGGCGCATCACACCACTCATCACCCCATCACGGTGCAGGAAGCAGGGTGTGGTGCACGCCATGCCTTGTAACGGTGCAGGGTGCGGTGCACGGGTTAAGGATGCGAGGTGCAGGAAGCAGGGTGTGGTGCACGCCATGCCTTGTAACGGTGCAGGGTGCGGTGCACGGGTTAAGGATGCGAGGTGCAGGAAGCAGGGTGGGGTGGTTTTAGTTTGCCTTGCGCTCACTGCGGTTGGTTGGAGTCTCGCCGCCCACCGACTTGTAGAGCGTGGCGACCTCTGCATCGCCCAAAGCGCGACCGTACAGACGGACGTCATCCAAGCCGCCGTTGAACCAATGCGTCATATGAAACCCGCGCCAGCGTATGGGGGCTGGCATGCCCGCCTTGGTCGCGATTAGCGCCCCGTTCTTGTAGAACCTGCCTGTGCCTTTATCAAAGGTAAAGGTCAGCATCTGCCACACGCCTTTAACCACTGTGCCAGCGGGGATGTCCTTGGGAGTGAAGCGCTTGGCCGTAGTTACGCCACAGTATACCGCTCCTGTTTCAGAGCTGTGGAAATACCATCCGTTCCAGCGCACGTCGTCGTGGTGAGTTCCCATCCTACCCGACCACCTGGCTCCGTTGCGACCAGCAGCGCCACCACCCAGAACATCAGGTCGCCACCACCATGACACCGTAAAAGTATCCGTGTTCGGGCATTCCGCGTTCGTTTGGAGGCCAGGCCCACTGATCTTGGGATACGGTATAAGGACGGGGTCGCCCAGGGTCACGGCCTGTCCGATCCGGCCGTCCTCCCAGGTTGGCGGGCCTTTGATGTCTGTGTGGACAGCCCACGCGTGGTCCTTGCCCACGGAATCCTTGTAGTTTCCATCGAACTTCCAATGGTTCACAGGGCCCTCTTCCGCAACAACAGTTGTCACTAACAGCGTTAAGCACGCGACCAGAAGGACAAGAGCGAATCGTTGGATTAGTAACTTCATAATAAGTTAGATACAGGGCACATACTAGCAACCGACCCGCTAAACAGCAAGCACCTGCATCGTGGGGGGTGGCAAGGGGACGAACACCAATTGGTGGGAAAATGGTCCTCTTCGCCGTCCTTGTAGGTTGGCCTCAGTGAAATACGGGAACAGCAAAGGCGAAGAGGTTGATTCGTTCGAAGAGTCCCTCAAATAACACGCTTATCAGGGAGCGCCCTGTGCCCACCCATCACGGTGCAGGAAGCAGGGTGCGGTGCACGCCACAGCCTGTAAGGGGCAGGGTGCAGCGGTGCACCCTCGACACTACACCTGATCCCTATTATACAAAATCCAAGCTGCTTAGCTGGCGGGTAAAAAGGATGCATGATTCGGGGCAAGTAAAGATGCTTACGCGGCACAAAGAGCTCAACTTAAATACAAAAACAAACCATGTGTTATTCAGCTGAAGCAAGTTTTGTTGTTAGTGCGGGTTTGATCGGGAGCGGTTTAGCGATGCGCCGTTTTAAAATCATAGAGAAGCATGAGCAACCCATTGCAGCCATACCTTTTATTTTTGGGCTACAGCAATTTTCCGAGGGCTTGGTGTGGCTGGGGGTCGATGGCAGTCTGTCGCCATGGCTTCATACATCTGCCATTTATTGTTTTACTTTCATAGCATTTACCTTGTGGCCGATCTATGCGCCTTTCGCCATGTATCAATTTGAACGATCGAGTATCAGGAAATATATCATTCCGCTTCAAGTAGCCGGCTTGTTTGTCGGCTTGTATCTCCTATGGTGTTACACATGCTACTCGGAGCTACTACTACAGCTAAAGGAGAATGGTTGCGGACACCTCTCTCTAAGTTACGTCTTTCAACAGCCTTTCCTTGAAAAACCCATTGAGTATGTTTATCTGGCTGCATCCACATTCGCGTACTTTCTGACACAGAATAAAGCTGTTCGCTGGATTATTGCCCCGATAATGGTTCTGTCATTCCCGCTCAGTAAATACATGGCGAATGCCTATACTTTCCCATCAGTATGGTGCCTTGTTGCAGCCATTGTCAGCATTGGGATTTTTCATTTTGCTTTAAAGAGCAAGAAGAAGATCGTGAACGAGGCATGAGATTGCTGCTAGGGAATCGCTTTTTCGGGCCGTGTTTCCTGGAGGCTGAGGAGCCGGGGTAGGTGGGGGTGCAGGGTGCGGTGCACGCCACAGCCTGCAAAGGTGCAGGAAGCAGGGGGGGGTGGGGGAAGCTGACACCGGAACCTAACATTCCAATTGGTCCCCAAAGGGTGCCCGATCACCTCGCGAAGAGGCGCCAGGGCGGCATGAACTGAACATCGAGCATGGCGATGAAGTCTCAAAAAAAATCGATTGGGCCCGCGCGTCGAACTCAGTTATCCTGATTTCCGAATTTGACCAATTCGTGATGAAATCGCAAGATGATCAGGCCCTTGAGCGCATTCGCGAGGAACAGGCCGAGCTGAAAATACGTCTTGCCGAGCTCGACCGGGACATTGCCGCCCTCGTGGCTCAACGCGAGGCCGCTCCTGCGCTCGATGAGTCTTCTGCCGAACCCGCGTCCATCCAACCGGAATCGACCTCAATATCCAGTGCATTAACGGAAGCCAAGAAGGCTGCGATCCCGCCGCCTCTTCCGCCTTCTGTCACCGAAGCCCAAGCCCCAAAAAAGGAGGCAGCCAAGAAGTTGAAGCTGAAGTCTGCTTTTGCTGCTCCGCAGGACGTCGCTCCCGCGACCCGGCAAACGGCCACACCGGAGACCGTGCCGGAGACCGTGCCGGAGACCGTGCCGGAGACCGTGCTTGCCGATGAGGAGACCGTGCCGGAGACCGGAGACGGCCTCGAGCTTAAGCTCGGGACCTACTGGCTTGTGCGCATCGGTATCGTGATGCTCCTGACCGGCTTCGTCTTCCTCGTGAAACATTTTCTCACTAGCGACGAGGTCGCCGCCGGCCTCAAGGTCACGGCCCTCTACCTCCTTTCCGCGGCCTTGCTCCTCTCAGGGGCCTGGATCGGGAAAACCCGCGCGAGCATGCGCAACTACGGCGAGGTCCTCGGCGCCGGCGGTTTCGCGGCGGTCTATTTCACCACCTTTGCGGCTCATAAGGTTCCCGGCCTCGCGGTCATATCCAGTCCTCTCATTGCGGGAGTCCTCCTTCTCTCGTGGGCTGGCGTGATGGTCTACATTGCGGATCGCATGCGGTCGCAGACTCTCGCGGTCATGGGTGTCCTTCTCGCCTACTACACGCTTCTTATCGACGAAGTCTCTCTCTTTTCACTCTTCTCCGCGCTCATTCTTTCGGGAGTCGCGCTCGCCTTCCTCGTGCGCAACCGCTGGACTATCGTCGGTTCTCTCAGCCTCGCCGGCACCTATCTTGCCTTCGCCTACTGGCGCTTTCCCGAGTTGCTCTCCTGGCTGGGCAACGCCTCCCCGTCCTCGAACAGCTTCTGGCCCGCCTACGGTTTCCTCATTTGTTACTGGGCCGTCTTTACGGCGGCGGTCTTTCTCTCCGATCACCTCACGGAGAAAAAGCGCTCTACCTTAGCCGGATCGAACAACGCCGCTTTCCTCGTTTTCTTCGGTCTCGGGATGGGGCGCCACTACCCCGACCAATTTTGGATCTTTACTCTCATCGCGGGCTTCGTGTTCCTCGCCCTCTCGGAGGTCGCCGATCGGCGTCTCGGGCGGGGCGGACTCCTCGGCACCCTCTATCTCGCCAAGGGCATCGGGCTCATAACCCTCGCGTTCTTCCTCAAACTCAGCGGTTATTCGCTCGCGATTCTCATCGCCGCCGAGAGCTGCGCGCTCCTCGTCGTGGCGACCTACCGGCGCAGCAAGGTCCTAGAGGCCGCCTCCTACCTCTCGGCGGTCCTCGCGGTCTTCTACACCATCGCAAGCGAATTCGGCGGACCGGAGAAGCTCTGGTTCGTGGAATTCACCGACGGAATTCCCACCCTCGCCGCCTTCGCGCAGCTTTTTTTCTTCACCTTCAGTGCCTGGTGGTTGCGCAATCACGCGGAGGGCATTGCCCCGGAGGCGCGCTTTGAACCCCGCGCCTCAATTCACCTCGGCCTCGGAATGGCGGCCCTCCTCTTCGGCGCCTACAGCGACATCGCGAACGATTGGCGGTCCCTCGTTTTTGTCGGGCTCGGGGCGGCTGCGGCGGCCCTCGGAAGCTGGCGCCGCCTCAAACTTGTGGAACTCGCCGTCATCGGTCAGGCCTTCTCGGCGGTCGCCGCGATTACCTTCCTCGAACAATTGGTAAGCTCCGGGGCTCCACCCCTGGCCCAGTCGATCCTCGTTCTGCTGCTGCTCCTGGGTCTCCTCCACTGGGCCGTCGATGCCCGTGGCCCCCTTACCGGCCAGGGCGTGCGCGTCTTTTTTGAATGGTCCTTCGCGCTCGCCTTTGTGGCCTCGCTCCTGCTCACGATCGCGGAACATGCCGGTCCCCTCGAGACGGCCTGGCTCTACCTCCCGGGCTCCCTCGCACTGCCCCTGCTCCTCTACGGATACCGTATGCGCATCCCGGCCCTCGCGATCCTCTCGCAGACCTACCACCCCTTCGCGATGATCGAATTCGCCTCCCGCGATCACTGGATCTTGGCCCTCTTTCCGCTCGTGCTCCTTCTCGCGAATATCTTCCTCGCCGACAACCTCTGCCGGCGCGCCGATCCGGGAAACCGCTCGCAAAACCTCTCCAGCTTACTCGGGGCTGGACTCTGCCTCCTCCGCGTCCTGGCTCTCCTGTTTTTTGCGGCCTTCGTCTTCGGACATCTTCCCGAGATCTGGCAAGCCTCCGCCTTTGCTCTGGCGGCACTCGCGGTGCATGCTCTCGCGATTCGTTACCTCGACCGGCAGCGCTTCATCTTCGCGCTCATCCTTCTCGGGACGAGCGCATTCCTGGTGCTCTTTCGCGACGTTTGGCATTCCGGCGGCACCTGGCAAACCTACCTCGCGGCCCTCACGCCACTGGCCGTACAACAAATCTCGCGGCGGCGGGGCGGGCTCGCGGCCGCGAACACCGCTTATCACCGAATCCTCGCCACCGCCTCCGTCGGCCTGGTTTGGCTGGCGATCTCCATCGAAGTCGACTCCATCGGGCAAGGCTTCTACCTCACCGCAAGCTGGACGCTCCTCGGCCTCCTCGTCTTCGCGGCCGGGTGGTTCCTGCGCGAGCGCATCTACCGCCTCCTCAGCCTCGCGATCGTTGCGTCAGCCCTGGCGCGCCTCCTCGCGATCGAGGTCTGGAGCCTCGAGCCGATCGCCCGCATTATCACCTTCATCCTCATCGGGGTCGTTCTCCTCTCGCTCGGGTTCATCTACACTCGCTACCAGGATAAGCTGCGGCGTATTTTCTAAAGATTGCCCGGACGGGTATTCCCTTCCCATCGCACTCCGCACCCTACAGGGTGCAGGAAGCAGACACCGGACCCCCCCATCACGGAGCAGGAACCAGGGTGTGGTGCGACCTGTAAAGGTGCAGGAAGCGGGGTGGCTGAGGGTGGTGGGCTGCCTCGGCAATAAAAAAGCCGCACGGGGTAGTCGCCCTCGGTACGGCTTTGGAAAAACGTTGAGTGACTGGCTCTAGCGACGGCGGCGGCGGAAAAACAAGGCGACCCCTGCCAGTCCAAGCAGGCTGAAGGTGCCGGGCTCCGGAATCAGCGCGATGGTTCCCTCGTCGAACTCCAGGATGCCTTCCACTTGAAAGCTGTCAATCAGCACTGGCCCGCCGGTGAGGGAACCGTTGTCCCGCCATCCGAATCCGAACTCGAGCGGCTGGCCGATTGCCGCGGTTGCCGTGGTGTTGCCGTTCTGGTCGAAGGCATCCTTCTCGGCACCTGAGGAGGTATCCGTATTGGTGAGGATACCCGTGAGAGCGGCACTGTTCTGAGTGTAACGCTGCGCACGCCCACCCACCGTCAGGGCGAAGGTGGGCGAGAGCCACATGCCGGTGCGCGGGGAACCCTCGGGATTGCTTCCGAGGACGTCTCCGTAATCGACGCTCCAGCGGTAGTCATTATTGCCCCAACCAGCGATGTGTTCGTCAGGGAGAACGTTGTCTCCGAAAAACACCAGGGTGAGGCTGGCCGAGTAGGTGTTCCCATCATCGCCGCTTCCCGACAGGTTGACCGAGAGAGGCTCAGCGACACTTGCTGCAGAGGTCGTCAGAGTGCTGGCGTTCCAGTAAATCGCGAGATCTCTCCCGTTTCCGCCATTGTTACCCTCCTCAGCATCCCATCCGCCCACCGCTCCCGCCGCGCCGGCTCCGGCCGGGTCGCGCACTGAAGCCGCTGGCATGGCAGTTGCACCCCAGGTAATGGTGACACCACCGAAGTTGGTGGGTGCCGGGGCGGCAATCGTCCCCGCGCCCGTGACATTATCGGTTTGAGTATAAGAGAAGGTGGTGAGGGCCGCCGGGGCCGCCACCGTGGAGGCCAACAAGGCGAACGCCAGGCACAATCGGGGCTTTGGATGAGCCGGCTGAGTTTTCACAGCAATAGCGGATGAAACCCGCGACTTCGGCGCAAGAAAAAATTGGTGTTAATAATGTGAACATCGTTGCCCGAACAGTCATGACAGCCGTAGCAACTCAGAATGCGACGCCAAGTTCCACGTTTTGCAGGATCAGGGACAAAACCAAACAGAGCGCGACTCCAACTCCATAGGATATCCTCAGGACCCGCTGTCGGGGGCTGCAGACCATCAATCCCAGGACGAGGAGCAGGGCTGCAAATTCGACTTCGGGCCGAATGAGGGTGAGCAGTAGTATGAAACCCATAAGAAAGATGTGCGCGAGAAGGGCACGGCGGAAGAGAAGGAACCCGAGGGCAATCAGGGCCTCGGCAGCGAGAGTCCCCCAGGTAAGAACGAGCACAATGATCTTAAAATGGGAGAAGGGCTCTTTGAGGGTTGCAGCGGCTCCATCGGTCAATCCTGATCCGCCCAGGGAGGCAAGGATTTCTCGGTTTTGGCGGAAGACCTCGACGGTGCCGTCCCAGAATCCGGTGGCGAAGACGAATTTTCCAGCCAAGCCAAAGGACAGGAAGTAGCCCCAGAAGTCGCCGCGGAGATATTCGGGGGAAAGCAGCTTTTGGACGACGGCGAACACCATCACCCCGACGAGCAACCAGCGGCCATTGTTCGCCCACTGCTCGCGCCACTGCGCAGAGCGACCCCACAGCACGAGCCCGGTCGCGAGAGAGAGGTAGGCGCCCAGAAAGTGGTGGTTGCCCCTCGCCAAAAGGTCGCTGATGATCGTGAGCGCAAACGAGCCCGCGAGGACAAACCAGATGAGATGATGCCGGAGAATTTGCGGCCGGACCGCAAACGCGAGGCCCGCGGCGACCAGCACGATGGCCCGGACCATCGGGACGATGTGGAGTGGGCTGCCCAGAGCGGCCAGGAGGGCGAGAGCCACCAGAGCGAGGTCCCACCGCGGGTGCGGCGCTTCGTGCGTTGAACTCATTCTGAGCCCGGGGGTGCAGAGAGCATGCCAATTTGCGTCAAGACCACCTGACCCGTTGAAAGATCGAAGCTCTCCGCCCAAGCCTCGATCCGAAAGGGGGCGATCGAGTGTCGGCGAAGGACCTCTCCCACCGCATCGAGATTGTTGTCATTGGGAATGAGCTGGAACCGTTCCGTTTTCTTCGCGAGCGCCTCGGTCGCACTCTTGGGCAGTGGATTAGGGAATTGGCTGGTATCGATGACGACATGCCTGGTCATGGGCGGCAGCTCACTGTACATGCCAAACCCGCCACCCTCCCAACGGCTCAGCCCAGTGATTTCGACGGCAGCCAATTGCGCCAGGGCCACCACCACGAGCAGCGCAGGGGCGAGGTAGTTCTTGATTCGATGCATCATGGCTCCGCTCCAACTTTAACGAATCAATTTTCGGCGGTTACTGAAAGGAAATTGGTTTTTCGTCAAGGCGCCGGAAGGCGCCGGAAGGGGGCGGAAGGGGGCGGCAGGCTGGGGGGACCAGCTGTGCCCCGTTCACTGCGGGGGGTGCAGGGGGAGAAAACATACTCTTTAAGAAATTTAGAAAGAAACAGGGCATAGGCAGGCAACGTGTTTGGTGTGACTGCGATTTCTCCCCCCGTGCCCCCGCACACGCCACCGGTGGGGGTGGCACTTTTTGCACGGGCTGGTGCATGTATGGATCATCCCGCGTGAAAATTCTTGGGGGAGTAGGGGTGCAGCGGCCAACCCATCACGGTGCAGGAAGCAGGGTGCGGTGCACGCGGTTAGCTGTGCAGGGTGCAGGAAGCGGGGTGCGGGGAACTCGCTCTAGCGAACGTGCTTGTGCTTGCCGTTCTTGTCGACGACAGAGAATCGTCCCCCGGTGCGCTTGGCAAGTTCGTCGAGATCCTTGTGGGCACGCGGCTCCATCAGCGCGATGCAGTTGATCTGGACGCCCTGTGACTTAGCCTTCGCGCCAAGTTCGCGGGCCCAGGCGTCGGAACCATTGGCCACGCCATCGGTCATGAAGCAGACGACCTGCGGAGGGGGGCTCATCCCGAGGGCCATTTCGATCCCCTTGTCCCAGAACGTTCCCGAGGAGAGGGGAGCCTTCTTCACGATTTGCTTGGAATCGGCCAACTGCCTGGGCGATGCGATCAGCCAGTTGGCGCGCTGCCCGATTCCGTCAGGTCCCCAGCCCCTGCCTCCGGCCTTCTTCCACTTGTAGTTCTTTCCGCCGGGGACTTTGACTACCGCACTTCCGCCCTTGCGGTTCAGCCTGACCTGATCGCCGGCCTCCCACGCGATGCAGGAGAAAAAGACGAGTCCGTAGCGCGTGCCGTGAGAGAGCTGGCCGATCGATTTGCTGAGTTCCTTGCGCATGAGGTCGGCCCTGCCCTGCGAGCCCATCGAGCTCGAGAAGTCGATTACGTAGCAGATGCGCTCCGCGCGCACGGACTGACCGAAGAAGCTGGTTCCTCCGGCTCCGGTGCCATCACCGGATCCCCAGCCTGAGCCGAAGTCGCCATCGGAGCCGTAGTCGAGCGATGGATTCTCGGTCACCTCCGGCACGGGAACAGAGATTGGTGAGGGAGCGGTGCTGGCAACTACCTTCGCCATCGCGCTACTGGGAGCCGATGGCTTCCGTTGCACCTGGGTATCCATCCGCTTCTGATCGACCCGCACATCCTCGGGCATGGCGGCCTGGTAAGAGACCAGAGCGGTGCTTTGCTGCGAGAGACTGGGAAGGATAATGAAGGCAAGAATGACGCCGATCAGGGTGATCGAGAGCACGGCGATGACCACGCTCATCGTGGTCGCGATCCTTCGCTGGCGCCGAAGTTCAGCCTCTGTTTCGGGTGATTGGATGTGCCGGCTCATCGTGTTGGGTACAACTTCATGCCTTAAAACGTGAGAACCGCCAGTTTCTTTAGATGAAATCTCATCCCGCCTCTCCTGAAGCGAGTAATTCCTGCGCAGCTATTTTCCAGAAATACTGGAACCGGAGCCCCCGCATCACGGTGCAGGAAAAGTGAGGAGAGAAAGGTGAGCAGGGGCTACCTGTTCGCCTCGGCCCGGATTTTTTCCCAAGCTATGTAGGCGCGGGCGAGCTTGCTGGGAATGTCGCCTTTTTGAGTGTAGCCCATTGTGCCCAGCGGGCCGCGGTAGTCCATTTCCCGCAGGGCTTTCACGAGGGGCACCATGTCGTAGTCGCCTTCGCCTAGAATCTTGTGCGTGGCCTTGTTCTGGTCGGTGCCTTGAATGACCGCGATCATGAGATAGGGTTTGGCGTTGAGGAGATCCGTGCGGAGCTTCGCAATTTCTCGGCCGCCCACCGCCTGCCAGTGGTGCAAATGAAACATGACGCCCACATTGCGGCGATTCACCGCTTTGGCTATGCGCACATTATCATCGATGGTCTCGATCCAGTTGCCGATGTGCATGTAGGGTGCAATCCCTCCCAGGTCATACTTCCTGGCGTCGTCCGACATCTCGCGAAGGATCTTGACTGCCATCGCGACCGCCTCGGGGTCCTTGCGGTCCATCTTGGTGCGACTGCCCACCGACGGAATCAAGACCACTTTTGTTCCCTTGAGCAGCGGCAGATTGTCCTTGATGACCTGCGGGTAGGTTCCGTCCTCGATGTAAAAGCGGGCGTGGATCGCGGTCAGGCGAGTACCATGTTCCTTCATGGCCTCGAGGTAGGCGGGGAGATTCTTCCATCGTCCGGGGTCATCTTTCAAGGAGAGCATGATGCCGCCGTAGCCCCGCTCCTTGAGGAGTTTGATGTGCAACCTGGGCTGGTCGAACTTATAGTTATAGAACCAGTTCGACATCGCGAAGTGATGGTCCTTCCAGTGCAGATTCTGCACGAGGTCGACCTTGTCGCCCTGGGCCGCCGCGCCGGCTGCAAGGGTGAGGTGAAGGGCACAGGTGCTGGCGAGAATAGAGAGCTTGGAGAGCATGGTTCTTGTTCCTTTCCTGGTTAGTCTAAATTGCGCTTTCCCCGGGGACGACGAAAGGATCGCGATAGGGCCGGGTGAGAAGGGCGTCGGCCTGGGGATGATCGATGAACGTCTCGCCCTTGGGATCGATCGCGAGCGATGCTCCCAGCGTGAGGGGAGTTTTATCGAGATCGACGCCATTATCTTTCAGGTGCTTGAGATTGCGATCGAAGGTCTCCGCCACATCGCCGTGGATTCTCTGCGCGGAGAGCCGTTCGAGTATTTCCCTGGGTTTCGCCTGTCGGCCCAGTCGATGGGAGATGTTGCCCAGGTGACAGAGGGCGCTCGATTGATGCCCCTCCAGAATGTCTGCATTGAGATCGCTGCTTTTCCGGCTGCGGACCGCCTGGATGAAGTTGTCAAAGTGGTCCCTTGCTTCGCCGTTCAGGTCCTGCATTTTCCTGCCTTCGAGATCGAAGACCGCCGCCGAGGTCTGCGTCGAGGTAATGTAACCATCGCTCCCTTCGATCACGAGCCCGTTCGACATTCGCTTGTAAGCTGTTGTCGGCAATCCGTGCACCTCGACCACGATGGACTTGTCACCGAAGTCGTGCAGAGTGACCTGGGTGTTCGGAGTCTCACCGGCATCGGTGTATCCGAGACGCCCTCCGTAGCTCATTACCGCCTTCCCTGGTCCCCTGACCCCCAGTGCCCAACGCGCGATGTCGATCCGGTGGATTCCGCTGTTTCCCAGGTCGCCATTGCCCAGGTCCCAGATCCAGTGCCAATCGTAGTGAAACTTGCGCCGGGTCACTGGAGCGAGAGGGGCTGGTCCACAGAAGAGATCGTAGTCGACGCTTTTGGGCGGATCGAACTTCTCTCGTGTCCCGATGGATCCTCGTCGCTTGCCCACCATGCAGAAAGCCAGCTTCACTTCACCCAGCTTGCCTGCCGCGATAAACTCGGTCAGGGCCCGGTTTGATCCATGCGAGCGATATTGCGTGCCGGTCTGGCAGATCCGTTGGTACTTCCGCGCCACCTGGACCATACGTCGGCCCTCGCTGACATTGTGGCTCACCGGCTTTTCGACGTAGACGTCCTTGCCGGCTTGCATGGCCCAGATTGCAGCGAGAGCGTGCCAGTGATTGCAGCTGGCGATCGAGACGACATCCACTGAATCGTCCTCGAAGATCTTGCGCATGTCCTGCACCGTTTTCGGCACAGCCTTTTGATGCCGGACGACACTGCCCGCGAGACCCTGCGCGCGGGAGAGATCTGCATCGCAGAGATAGCGGATTTCGCAATCCGTGCGCGAGGCAAAGGCCCTGGTATGGGCCGCCCCCCGCCCACCGGTTCCGATGATGGCCACTCCGATCTTTTCGTTGGGGCTCTTGCTCTGCGCGGCCTTGAGCGGATGTGCGCCGGGCCCAGCCATGGCAGCAGTGGCGGTGAGCATGGATTGTCGGAGAAACCTGCGCCTTGAGGGTTCAAACATTTCCTCGACTCTCTGGAATCAGATGTCGGTGAGTCAACTCATTCTTCCAGGTGCTGGAGAACTGAGGGGCTCCCAGGGTGGCAGCGGGACGGTGAATTGGCGGTGATAATCGGGGAAGGTCATGTGGCGCGGGGGGTTGGAGGTGTTGCCAAGATTTGCACGCGCCACCGGTGGGGGCACTTTTTTCACGCGCCAGTGCATGTGTGTATCACGGTGCGGGAACCAGGGTGCGGGGTTAGCTGTGCAGGGTGCAGGAAGCAGATACCTTCCTCGTCAAACTCGGGTGGCTACCGAAATCCTGAGGGCTCTATCGATCTCCCGTCACCTAACTGGTGGGCGTGGCATTAATCGTGTAGGAGAGGACCTTTCCGGTGGCGTCCTCGGTCGTCTTGGAAACGGAATTTTGTACTCCGATCACTTTCCCTTCGACATTTAACACCGGTCCGCCACTCATCCCCCCGACCGGAGGGAAACCTGCCAGCGGCTTGAGCTTCATCGCCTCCGGATCGGAAACGGTGGCCACCACCAAGAGCGGCGAGAGTTTGCTCACCGGAACCCCCTTCGTCTCGTTGCCCTGATGAAACGACTTCACTCTCCCTTTTTCGTCGAGACCCAATCGTGCGGGATAGCCAAAGAAGGCCGCAGTCTGCTTTGACGTCGCCTTCCCCATCACCACGGGTGATTTCATTGCCATCTCCTGACTCTCTTTCCCGGTGATCTGCAGCATGGTCCAATCCTTCTCCCCCTCCTTGATGACCTCTGCAGGAAAACCCCGTCCGTCCGTCGTGGTGAGGAGAATCTGCTTCTTCCCCTCCTTGGCTTTCTCAGTCAGAACATGTTTTGCCGTGAGGACCCGCCCGCCTTTTAAAATGATTCCCGTGCCGTGATTCGAGCTGTAGCCGTTCTTCACATACGAGTGCCTTACTTCGATCCGCACGATCCAGGGAATGACGGATTTGAGCCTCTTGGAAAACTCCGGCGCATGCTTCCCCAAATATTCCTCACTCAAGGCACTCCCTCGTTCATAGACCAGATTCCGATCCACAAACCATTGCTTTTCCTCTCCCCCCGAGTGCCCTACTCCGAGAGAGAATGCTGCCAAGCCCACGAAGATTCCAAATTTCATTGTCCTTCCAAGCTAGCGGGCCACTCGTGACCGACAAGCGTCGAGACAGAAGACCTCCGCCAGCCTGTCCCGAATGCGGGGGTGATGGGGATGCAGGAAACAGGGTGCGAGGTGGGGGAGTCCACCCATCACGGTGCAGGAACCAGGGTGCGGTGCACGCGGTAGGCTGCAAAGGTGCGGGGTTCTGCAATCAGGCTCCCACTTTGTAATCGAGTATCGGCATTCGGGAACTAGGATTCCGGAATCATGAAGAAGCTACTTCCACTGCTCGGTTGTCTCCTGCTTTTCGGGTGCAGGAAGCAGGGTGCGGTGCACGGGTTCGGGGTGGATCACACAGCCTGCAAAGGTGCAGGAACGAGGGTGCGGGGTGGTTTGGCTTTGCCCTCTGGCAGGAATCACGGGATGACAACCCTGAGGAACACCTTGGCCGCATTGGAGGGTTGCGAATAACTCATGGTGGTTCCGTTGTCGATCAGCGCCATCCCGTTGTTCCGCCTTGCACCCTGTGCATCAGGTATTCAGGATAGTAGAGGATGAAACGCTCCTTTCTGGCCATTGTCCTGCTGGTGATGGGTGCGGGTGAGACCATCGGTAGCCTCGCCGTCAACCCGGGCACCCGCAGCATTGCCACCAGCGGCGGCAACCTGAGCTTTACGGTTTCCTCCAACACCAGTTGGAGCTGGAGCGACAATGCTGCCTGGCTCACCAGCAATGAAAACACCACCCAGAGTGGCAACCAAATCTTCTCTTATTCGGTGGCAGCCAACCCCTCCATCCATTCCCGCACCGCCACTATCACTATCACGACCGGCAATATTACCCGCACCCACACCGTCACCCAGGTGGGAGTCACCGAAACCGACCACGGGGACACCCTGGCAACTGCGACCACCATCGCCCCGGATTCAACCACCAGCGGAATCATCAATCCCGGGGGCGACCTCGATTACTTCCGTATTGCGGTCAGCGGGCCGGGACTGCTGACAGTCCAAACGACCGGATCCACCGATACGTTCGGCGTGCTGTATGCCGCAACCGGGGAACGGCTCGCAGAAAATGATGACCGTGTGGCTGGTATTGATCTCAATTTCCAGATCACAGAGCAGGTCAGTTCTGGGACCTACTATATTTTGGTCAGGCATTACTCCGAAACCGGCACCGGCCCCTACCAGTTCGAGACATCCTTCGCACTCGATGCCGCAACACTGAGCCTGAACCCTCAAAATAGGAACGTAGATCCCTGTGGCGGTAACGACACCTTCTCCGTCTTCTCCAACACCACCTGGAGTTGGAGCGACAACGCCACCTGGCTCACCAGCAACGAGCCCACCTCCCAGAACGGGGATCAGTTCTTCGTCTATGCCGCGACTCCCAACCCCTCCTCCCAGTCCCGCAGTGCCACCATCACTCTCACCGCTGGCAATCTCACCCGCACCTACACCGTCACTCAGCAGGGTGGTGCCTGCGCGCAAAGTCAGATTGGACAGGATATCGATGGCGAGGCCGCTGGAGACCTTAGCGGCTATAGTGTCTCTCTTAGTGCTGATGGTAACCGGGTGGCTATTGGGGCGCACTGGAACGATGAAAATGGCGACCAGGCCGGGCACGTACGCATCTATGAGTTATTTGGAAACACGTGGATCCAACTTGGACAGGATATCGATGGCGAGGCCGCTGACGATGAGAGCGGCTATAGTGTCTCTCTTAGTGCTGATGGTAACCGGGTGGCTATTGGAGCGCCCTGGAACGATGGAAATGGCGGTGGGAGGACCGGGCACGTACGCATCTACGGATTATCTGGCAACAAGTGGATCCAACTTGGACAGGATATCGATGGCGGCTCGGCCCCGGAAACCGGCAAGAGTGTCTCTCTTAGTGCTGATGGGAACCGGGTGGCTATTGGGGATACCGGAACCGGCGATGGCGGGAATGACGATTGGAGGGACGACGTCCCGGATTCCGGGCAAGTGCGCATCTATGAGTTTTCTGGCAACACGTGGATCCAACTTGGACAGGATATTGATGGCGAGAACGCTTACGACCAGAGCGGCAATAGTGTCTCTCTTAGTGCTGATGGTAACCGGGTGGCTATTGGGGCGGACGAGAACGATGGAAATGGCTCCGATGCCGGGCACGTGCGCATCTACGAGTTATCTGGAAACAGTTGGGTGCAACTTGGACAGGATATCGATGGCGAGGCCGCTGACGATGGGAGCGGCGTGAGTGTCTCTCTTAGTGCTGATGGGAACCGGGTGGCTATTGGGGCGGACGAGAACGATGTAAATGGCTCCGATGCCGGGCACGTACGCATCTACGAGTTATCTGGAAACAGTTGGATGCAACTTGGACAGGATATCGATGGCGAGGCCGCTGACGATGGGAGTGGCGTGAGTGTCTCTCTTGGTGCTGATGGTAACCGGGTGGCTATTGGGGCGGACGAGAACGATGAAAATGGCTCCGATGCCGGGCACGTACGCATCTACGAGTTATCTGGAAACAGTTGGGTGCAGCTCGGACAGGATATCGATGGCGAGGCCGCTGGCGACCTTAGCGGCTATAGTGTCTCTCTTAGTCCGGATGGTAACCGGGTGGCTATTGGGGCGCCCGGAAACGATGGAAATGGCTTCGATGCCGGGCACGTGAGGGTTTATCAGCTTCAGCTTCCTGCGACGCTGACACTCGATCCTTCCAGTCGCAGCATTGCCGCCGCCAGTAGCAATGGCACCTTCTTCGTCTCCTCCAACGCCTCCTGGAGCTGGAGTTCTAACACCGCCTGGCTCACCAGCAATGAACCCACCTCCCAGAGCGGCAATCAGGCCTTCTCTTACTCGGTCGCAGCCAACACCTCCACCCAGGCCCGCAGCGCCACCATCACCATCACGGCCGGTGGTCTCACCCGGACCCACACCGTCACCCAGGCGACCGGGGGTGCCGCAGCGCAAAGCCAGATTGGACAGGATATCGATGGCGAGGCTGCTGAAGATAGGAACGGCTGGAGTGTCTCTCTTAGTGCTGATGGTAACCGGATGGCTATTGGGGCGCCCTATAACGATGGGAATGGCCTCTATGCCGGGCACGTAAGGATCTACGGGTTATCTGGAAGCAGTTGGGTGCAACTCGGGCAGGATATCGATGGCGAGGCCGCTGACGATTATAGCGGCTGGGGTGTCTCTCTTAGTGCTGATGGTAACCGGGTGGCTATTGGGGCGCACCGGAATGATGGAAATGGCGACCGAGCCGGGCACGTGCGCATCTATGAGTTATCTGGCAATACGTGGATCCAACTTGGACAGGATATCGATGGCGAGGCCGCTGGCGATTATAGCGGCTTGAGTGTCTCTCTTGGTGCTGATGGTAACCGGGTGGCTATTGGAGCGCATCGGAACGATGGAAATGGCACCAATGCCGGGCACGTACGCATCTACGGGTTATCTGGCAATACGTGGATCCAACTTGGACAGGATATCGATGGCGAGGCCGCTGGCGACAGTAGCGGCAGGAGTGTCTCTCTTAGTGCTGATGGTAACCGGGTGGCTATTGGGGCGCACCTGAACGATGGAAATGGCTCCGATGCCGGGCACGTACGCATCTATGAGTTAGCTGGAAACACGTGGATCCAACTTGGACAGGATATCGATGGTGAGGCCGCTGGCGATAGGAGCGGCTTGAGTGTCTTTCTTGGTGCTGATGGTAACCGGGTGGCTATTGGGGCGCGCTATAACGATGAAAATGGCTCCAGTGCCGGGCACGTACGCATCTACGGGTTATCTGGAAACAGTTGGGTGCAACTTGGACAGGATATCGATGGCGAGGCCGCTGGCGACCTTAGC
>Ga0315338_1001728_pt1 | contig 25222 bp, 18 predicted proteins | sample ASW8metaG_FD_204518 | JGI IMG/M metagenome (GOLD analysis project Ga0315338, IMG submission 204518) | Ammonia-oxidizing marine archaeal communities from Monterey Bay, California, United States - ASW #8 | ecosystem: Environmental > Aquatic > Marine > Coastal | place: USA: California | collected... | reverse complement strand
TCCATTAGAGAGGGCCTCATAGGGGAGGTCAAGAACTGTTTCTATAGATGGTCTTGCGTACCTATAAAAGCCACTTCACCGACGTCTCTAAACAACAACACCCCCGTGAATACGGAGGTGCTGTGGGGTGGTGGGAGTTACTGGGCCTCAGAAGTGCATCCCCAGTCTTCTAGTAGATCAAGCAGATCATGGATGCGAGTCTCTCCATCTGCGTCGATGTCTCCTGCGCAGCGAAAACCAGACCCCCCCATGTTTAAGAAGGTCAGATATTGAGACGACGGTGGACCATTTTCGATCCAGAAACTAAACAAGACCACTACATCATTGAGAGAGTCGCCATTGACGTCGCTAGCGAATACCGTGTCAACACCACCGCCATATGCGTCAGCTGGTGGCGAGACTATGAATGAAGTAGTGCTGGCTTCGCTCCACTGGCCGTTGCCTAGTCCTGAATAAGCAACTAGCTGATACTCATTGGTTTCATAATCAATGCGGACGACTCGCGCAATGTCTGCGAAACTGTCATCGTGGCTGTTGATATGGGTGATTACCGAGTAGATAGACCCCGAATCGAAACTCGGCGGGTCGTATGTGACAGGGTCGGAAAACAGCATCGAACGCTCGTTGGTCATGGCGATGGCAAGTGCCGAAACTGACAGAATTCCAACGGTCGCCAATGTTCTTTTTAGGTGCATTATTCTAGATCCCTCCAAGATTGTCCTGTGCCTCTGGTAATGCCGAAGCGACATTTAGTGAGCATCTTCAGTTGATTTGCTTATTGGAAGAGTATTACATCCGATGGGCAGGTGACAACACCCCCGTGAATACGGAGGTGCTGTGGGGTGGTGGGTTGTGGTGGGGGGTATCGCGAGATCAGACTAACGTCTCTTGTACGCATCGAAGTCAAATCTATATTCACCTACTTGATTTGAACTACCGACAGACGAATCGCTGCTGAACATGTTGTATCCGCTTTTGGTCATCGTCTCTTGAAATATGCCCTTGAACTCGGAAGGAGATACGCCATCCAGAGGCGGAAGGTTCACGCCGCAGCGTTCTTTGAGTTCGGAATCACATTGAGCAAGAAAATCTGGCCAGGACTTGATTGTACTCATGTTTTCCGAGCGGCTGGACCAGTGAAGATGCGTTGTTCCAGAATACGGTGGTGACGTAATGATCAGTAAAATGTCACGGTCTGCATTCTGGTTGGAATCAACGTCACCTTGAGAGGACGAAGGGTCTTCTGCGACTGCAAACGTTATGAAGTTGGCATAGACATACTTGCCTGAATCCAACTTTCCGCATCCGGTTGCTGCAGAAAGAGCAAGGGAGAGCACACTGCATAGAAAAAATCGATGTGCCATCATGGGGGAGATTATATCCATTTCATTGCCAACAACAACACCCCCGTGAATACGGAGGTGCTGTGGGGCAGTGGGCTGTGGTGGGGTTACTAAGGGCAGGGGCCCCAGGCGTTGATGACGGCCAGAATGTCATTCACATCAACCCATCCGTCGAGTGTTGCATCGCCGCTCGGATCGGGACTGTTGAAGGCGGCAATCACGGCAAGAATGTCATTGACGTCGACGTCACCAGACTGATCAAGATCAGCCTGACAAGCTGGATCATCGATGATAAAGGTGAACTCAGCTTGCATGTTTCCATCGGTGTCTTCATCGATGACAGTGACCTCAAGATCTGGGTGGTAAAAGAAGTCATCATCATTCTGTGGGACATCAGGAAAGTACAACTGTGTGGTTAGCACGTTAAGCGATACACCCTGCACTTTGACGTGAATATGTGTTGTCCTGCCAGGATAGAGACCTGGTACGACAGTCTCCAGAAGCGAGTTGCCGGTGATGTCAGCAAAATGATGCCCGCGATATCCCCATCCGTTCTTATCGTAATTGCCATCCGCATCGGCATGCCAGATATCGATCCACGCGCCCGGTACGGGCGCGCAATCCTGATCAACGACGGAGATATTGAGATCGAGCAATGGACCGTCATCAGGCTCGCGCAGATTTGATCGCTCCGGTGATCCTGGAATCCAGTACGGACCTTCGACATCTGTCATAGTCAGTTCACATACTGGATCAGCAACCGTGATGATCCCGTCCATGCCCATGTTGCAATGAGGTTCACAGAAGTAGGGGATATCGCCGGAAGCACCTAGAGGGACTTCCCACGTGAAGGTGTCGCCGCCGTTTTGGAGTTCACCATGGAACAAGCCGTCTGCAGTACAGGGAACGCCTGATGTCACCGTATGAGGATAGCCACTGTTGTACTGCCAGATGATCGTGTCGCCCGGGGCTACGTCAATAGCGTCTGGTGCAAAGGTTGTGTTGTTCGCCAGCACCGTGTGGGTTTCCGCGATTGCGGAACCAGCCAACACCAACGTGGCCACAATAGAAGTGCAGATAGAACGCATTGGGTTCCTCTCTCCTACAGGCGACCTGAGGCCGCACAAGGCCCATTAGAGAGGGCCTCATAGGGGAGGTCAACACCTAAACAACAACACCCCCGTGAATACGGAGGTGCTGTTCTTTATTTCACGGTGCTGGGGTAAACACGTTAACCAGCGCTGAAAGATCCTGCTCCCCCAATCCCAGTTGCTCGGCCTCCTCGAAGACCGTTTTTACTGCATTCTGAAGTACAAGATTCGTCCCGAGCGATTTTGCAACGGAGCGGACCGCTTTTTGCCCTTCTCCCCAGGAGTTGACGGATGCTTGGGTCTTCTCGGTGTCGCCATTTCGAATGGCCTTTATAAGTCGGGTCTTCTCGGCGGGAAGAATCGCCCCGACGTTGTTGGTGTGCTGTATGAATGTATCGAGTGAAATGCCGCCTTCGCGGGCAATTGCCACGCCGTTGACAGTGCCGATCAGTGACATTCCGACATCGACCATCAGTGCTCGGCTCAGAATCGTGGGCTTTTTGATGTCCTCGCCTAGATTCGTCCAAGTCGGTGCAAGAATGCGAAGAAGTGGATCACACTCTTTGAGTACATCGGGTGGGCCTGCCATGAGCAGCGATCCAGCGTCGGTGCCAAGATCTCTTGGATAGCACATCACCGCGCCGTCGGCGACGCGACCACCATGCTCCTCGGCAAACGACGAGTGCCACTGCACTTCATCGATCGTTCCAGTCGTCAACTGGATAATGCGGGTTCCTTCAAAGTGGCTTTGGAGATCATGCTCCTCGATGATCTTCTTCCATGCCGAGTAGTCAGTGAGGCAGACAACGACATGCGTGTTTGCTTTGAGCGCATCTTCAGGTCCATCACAAGCACTGGCTCCACTTGAGACAATCGCATCGATCTTCTCGCGGGATCGGTTCCACACTGAGACTTGGCACCCTGCGTTGATGAACGTGCGGGCTATACCGGACCCCATTGAGCCAAGCCCAATGACCGAGACAGTTTGGTTCGATTCAGTGTGATCACTCATGTGTTAGATCTCCTGCAGTTCCAGTCAAGCATGTGTTTAAAGGTGAGGGATCCAAGGTCAAGTGTATGTCGAGTCCAGCTTTGAGCATCACCCGCGGGGTCTTGCTAAAGAACAACACCCCCGTGAATACGGAGGTGCTGTGGGTTGATGTATGGAGTTGGAGGGAGGATGGTGAGTTGGTTATGGACAGGTATTCCAGTTGGCGATGACGGTAAGCAGGTCGGCGATATCGGCGACCAAGTGGTCATTCGTGTCGGCATCGTGGTCACTTGTTAGAGTTCCCACATGCACATGAAAAATTCATCCAGTCGACCGGTGAGCGCTGCCAAGTGGAGCTTCGTGGTATGGCTGTCCTTAGTGGCTCTTGGCATCATCCTGATCATTGTCGGATTCGAAGACCCTGGGGAGTCGGACAAAGGTCAGCCGTTTGGTGGGTTGTTTGCGATATTCGGCGACATCCAGTTCAACTTTCCCGAGCAGTTCATGATGCTCCTTGGACTTGGGTTTCTGTGCTTGAATCTTGCGTGGGTGGTCTCGTTCGTCGCGGCCATCGTGTCGGTGATCGGATTGCGGTCGTCTTCTCGGCGCAAGCTTCTGGTCACCGTCTTGGTGATTTCGCTGCTCTACGTGGCACTTGGTGCCTGGTTCTGGATCGGGTCCGCTCTGAGTTAGAACAACAACACCCCCGTGAATACGGAGGTGCTGTGGGGTGGTGGGTTGTGGTGGGGGCGGCCTAATGGAGTTGAAAACCGCGTCTCAGTGTCTGGGCGATGAAATTGGCAGTTTATTGATGGGATTTACAGACCACGGGAGATAACTTGTTTGAGGTCCCTCGTTCAAGTTCAGGTGCCCTCCGGAGAGAGAAGAGAGAGGAAGAAAGCATGGCCACACGGCATTTGCCGCATGCAACTTGCATCCGCGTTCATTGGGTCTGCATCGCTACAGGATTGGCAGCACTTGCTACGACAGCGGCTGATGCCAGTTTGTACGGGCATACTGTGTCCGTCTCGCGTGTTCAATCAGCGAATCCTTGGTGGCCGGACGGGCAGAACGAAGTCATCGGCGAGTTAGTTGCCGGAGCCGGCGTTGAGTACACCTACAACCAGACTGTCTGGGATTACGGCAATGCCGATGATCCCAATGATGATGTCGTGAGCATCGTCATCGACGGCTACATCGATATCAGCGAGCATTCCATCAGTTGGGGCATGTACTACACCAGCTACTTGCAAGAGAGCTGGCTGGGTGCTCTGCCCTGCGAGTTCAGCGGCTACACCTTTGATGTACTCTCGGCCACGCCCGGCTTTATCACAGATGCGAGTTTCAACTTCAACGAGCATCTTGATCCTACCGGCTACATCACCGATCACATCTATTTCGATGGTGAGGTAGATCCCTTCGGCAATGTGCAGGACTGGGGTTCCAGTTGGTGGACTGACCCATCTGATCCCTCCCGATTGGCATTGAGCGATGGCACTAGCCTCGCGATGAATCATCAAGGGTTCTACTGGGAGAGCCTTCAACAGAATCAGGCCTATCACATGGGATGGACAATTGACCTGGCTACCGTGCCTGGCCCTGCCACCCTGCCACTGCTCTGCTGTCTGTTTGTCGCGGGGAGACGTCGAGCCCGAAACTGATCAGGAACGTGAATGGGGGGGGGTGTTGGATGTTCAAACTGAACTTCGTCTACTGCTTACTGCTGGTCGGCCTGACTGCGACATTTGCACACGCGGACATCTTCAGAGTTGATGCCACAGCGCCCAGCGGCGGGGACGGCACCACTTGGGCCACCGCCTTCAACGATCTGCAGGTTGCCTTCGATGCCGCCCGTGACAACGGCGATTCCATCGACGAAATCTGGCTGTGTGGCGGCACGTACCTCCCGTCTTATCGTATGGACGAGGAGCCGTCCTTCGGGGAAGACGGCGACAACCCGCGTTCGGTCGTACTCGTTCCGCGTGGCAATGTTGAGGTTTACGGCGGATTTGGCGGTTGGGAAACGCAGCGTAGTGACCGCGACATCATTTCCAACCTCACTGTCATAAGCGGCGATCTGAATAACGATGATCTTCCCAACTGGCAGAACCGTGGCGACAACGCCTATGCACTCTTTGTCTTGGGTGCGGAATGCGGCAATGCTCCCGCCAAAGAGGACCTAGATGTCATCGGGCCGGTTGTACTCGATGGCATCACGATTCGCGGCGCCAACAACAATGAGGGCTACTCAGCGTGCTGGCGAGCATGGGATGGCATAGCCATCAAGGCCGATGCCGAAAGCCACTGGATTTCGAATCGACTGACGATTCGTGACTGCATCGTGACGGACAACTACGGCGATGAGCCGAGCAATGGCGGTCGTGGTGGCATTGTGGACACAGACTATCTTCCCCTCACCATGGAACGCGTTGCAATCACAGACAACTGGGCAGAGTCCTTGGCCTTCACGATGCAGGGCAATCCAGGTCTTCCGAGTTTCGTCGTGGATTGCACGTTCGCCCGCAACGGCACGACGGACCACAAGTTGAAAGGGACCATGGCGTACTTCGGAGGGCCGGACGGCGGCACGAATGACAACCACCCAATGAACCTTGGTACGCAGGTTGCGAACTGCCGATTCCTAGATAATCATGTTGACTACAATGGGGGCAATGCCCCGCCCCATGTGCTTTTCAATGGAAAGGTACGTGTCAACAACTGTGTCTTTGCCGGCAACTCGGCGGGTTCGGCGGCGGGCTTCGAGCTAAATGGGGCGTTCGATTCTGACAGGATGGCGATAGCTTCCAACTGCCTGGTCATTGGCAACTACACACAGGACGGCGAAGGTGGACCGATTGGAACGACTGGCTGCGGCGGCGTGGCGATGGACGGCGGAGCCTTTCTGTACAACTGCATTATCTGGGGTAACGACGGTCGAGACGACAACAACAACGGCTACACCAACAGCTGGGGGAACTCCGTCTGCACTTATTCCAACAACTGGGGTGGCACCGGTGATATCCGCTCCTGTCTCATCATGGACATGGACAACGGCACTGCCGGTCCACTCCAGTGGGCCGGTGAGGTGGTGGACTGCTTCGACGCCAACCCGCTGCTCATGAACGCTGCTGGCGATGACGGCATCATCGGCACCGTCGATGATGACTACCGTTTGGGCGAAGGCTCACCCTGCATTGATCGCGGCAACAACGAGTACGTACTCATCGACGCCGCGGATCTCGACGGTGATGGCGATCAGTTCGAGTTGCTCACCCGTGACCTTGTGCGAAACTACCGCTTCGTTGATGTCGAGACCGTTCCGGATTTGGGCACAGCCGCCCCTGGCTATCCCTACATCGTGGACCTCGGACCGTTGGAAGTGCCAGCGTGCGCAGGGTGCCCGGGCGAACGATACTGGGTTGCCGGCAGTGGGACTTGGGGCGACATCTACAATTGGTATCCAGGCCTGCCGGGTCCCGCCAACGAGATTATCTTTCAACCTTCGACTGAAATCACCGTCACCATGGACGTTGATGGCTTCGGCAACCGACTGCGGCAAGTTTCCGGAGACATCACACTCAACGCCGCCGGCCATACGATTGAACTGAATTCCGATGTCACCGAATCGCTCACACTGGGCTGCGACAGTGGCGACAGTGCAACTCTTCTCTTCCAAGGCGGCACGCTTGAAGCTCAGGCGGGCATGCTGGGTGAACAGGTAGGTTCCGCCGGCACGTTGTCCATCGGCCAAGATGCGATGGCGATCTTCCAGCGTGGACTGACCGTGGGCTTGGGTGGCGCGGGGCATCTGAACGTGCTCCACGGAGGCACCTGCATCGCCCGAGATCTTGTGGTGGGTGATTCCGCTATTGGTTCTGGCTCCGTTATCGTCGCCGGCAGCGGCTCCACGCTGTCGGTGCCCTTCTTCATGATCGTCGACAACGGCACTGTTGAGGTCAGGGAAGGCGCCACGCTGGATGTGGATGTACTGGGCACTGCACTCTTCCAAGACGCTCAATTGACTGGAAGCGGAACCATCGAATCTGATGTTTACAACTTCGGCACCGTTGATCCGGACGGTGGCGAAGGGCGCACAGGGGCTGTCCTCACGATTCAAGGTCGTTTCGAGCAGATCGCGGACATCTTCGGTATGGGCTCGACTGCCGGAGTGGTGCGAATTGACACGAGCGACGTTGGCCATGACCAGTTGATCGTCAATGGCACAGCGATCCTTAGCGGTGGCATGCGAATCGTCGCCGAACCGGAATGGGATCCAGCATCAGGAACTGAGTTCCAGTGCTTCCTGGCCGATGACATCGAAGGTCGATTCGACGTGGCATTCATGCCTGGACTTGGCGCTGATCGGTATGCAAAACTCGTCTATCCGGGCGAAGCGCGAGGCGGCAAAAGCGTCATATCGATTCAGATAGACGATTTTGAAAACGTACTTGGCTTCGGTGATCCGGATTCCATCGATCTCGACAGCGAACCCAGTGATCTGGTCGTCGCTGACTTCAACGCTGATGAACTCGCCGACATCGCGCTGACCATACCGGGAAGCGGCGCAGGATCCGTCTTGGTGTTGATCAATGATGGAGCAGGCGGTTTTGGTTCCACCCAGCAGATCACGGTTGGAGATGGCCCTGTCTCCATCGCGGCGGGCGATGTCGATGGTGACGGCAACATCGATCTAGCAACCGCAGATGCGAACGCTGGTGGCATCAGTGTTCTCACAGGCTCTGCTGGCGGCACATTCGGTACGGCGATCGCGTTCGCCACTGGGTCGAGTCCTTCCTGCATCACCATGCTTGATGCCGATGGAGATGATGTCAGTGAGATTGTTGTCGGCGACCTAGTCGAGGAGAAGTTGACCATTCTGTCAGGCCTTAATTTGCGCGGCGGAGGAAACACCATCGACATTCCAGGAGGCGGAGGCCCTGTCATTCTGGATCCCTCAGAAAATGAAGACCAGAAGGACTGGGTAGGGGTTGGATATGGGACAGCTCAAGGCGACGCAGGTCAGCTGGTAAAGACAGCTGAAGGCTGGGCAATTGCCAGTTTGTTGCCTACAGGAACCGCACCAAACGGTCTCACAGCAAATGACCTCAATGCCGACGGTCGCACCGATTTGATCTTCACCGGCGAGAATGGTTTCGTTTCCGTCATGCTCACTGATGATTTCGGCGTGCTTTCCCCCGCGGTCCTGCTTCCAGCAGCTGATATGGTTGCAGCGCCTGTGTCGGTCGACTTTGATAATGACGGCGACAACGACATCTTGATGCTCGGCGCGTCGGAGGGGAGCGAACTGGGCGGCATGCTGCTGCGCAACGACTCCAACCTCACGGACTTCGAACAGTTGTTGCTGGCTGACGGTATGGACGTCGATCTAGGCATCAATCCTTTGCTGCTGGGTGCCGGCGATCTCGACGGTGACGGGCTCGACGACGTGGTTTCGATCAACGGCGCTGACGCGCTGCGCGGCACACTGTCACAGTTGTCCCGCATGTCCAACGACTCAGAGCCGCCCGCCGCCGAGCCATGCCCCGGCGACTCCAACGGAGATGAGGTTGTCGACATCATGGATCTTCTAGCTTTGCTTGCCCAATGGGGCTCCTGTGACGGTTGCAGTGCCGACTACAACAACAGCGGCGTTGTCGATATCGAGGATCTCCTCATCATGCTGGGCGGCTGGGGGGCCTGCGACAGGACAAACTGACAGTCGCATGCGGGCCTGGCCATGTCGTCAGGATTGCTGTGGACGATTGCTCAGAAGTGATCCACGAAGATCGATACACTGCGTACCGCCATGGTTGAACAACCGCGTCAGAACGAGGATCGCCCTGATAGTGGAGAGAACAACCCACCACACGCCAATCAACGTGCAGGCAATTCTGAAGATTGTCCCACAGTCGATTCGTCGATGCATCGACAGCCTGGGGAAGATCATGAAGAGTCTGCTGACATGGTTTCGGCTATAGGCCAGCGGGAGACTTCAGACCCCGAGACGATCCCACTCAACACACCTCGTGATGCGGGCACTCCGCGTCTGCTGGAGGATGACGCCAGCACACTGCAAGGTCTTGACAAATTACCCTCGGCGGGCCCTGATCGCATTGCTTCGTTCCGCCTGCTCGGCGTCATCGGTCTAGGGGGAATGGGCATGGTCTATCTGGCCCTTCAAGACCGCCCGCGACGCCATGTCGCACTCAAGGTGATGAAGAGTGGGGTTGTTTCTGAACAGGCGCTTCGTCGCTTTGAATTCGAATCGGAATTGCTGGGGAGGCTCGTTCACCCGGGCATTGCTCAGATCTACGAAGCTGGAACTTGGGATGATGGCAGCGGAGCTGCCCCTTACTTTGCCATGGAGTACATTCCAAGTGCTCGCAGCATTACTACTTTCTGTCGTGATCGTAATCTCGGAACCCGGGAGATGATAGAACTGGTCCGACTTATATGCGACGCGGTTGGCTTCGGCCATGGCAAGGGCATCATCCACCGGGATCTCAAACCCGGGAACTTGTTGGTCGGGTCTAGCGGCAGTCCCAAGGTCATTGACTTTGGCGTTGCCAGAAGTGCTGACAGCAATCGCTCAATAACGATGGAAACTGAAATGCACACAATCGTGGGCACGCTTCAGTACATGGCCCCAGAACAGTGCACCCGAGATGCCCTTTATCTTGATACTTCTGCCGATGTCTATGCGCTTGGTGTCACCATGTACCAGCTGCTAACCGGGCAGTTGCCATACGACTTGACAGGGCATCCACTGGCTTCGGCGATTCGCGTCATCTCGGAGACCGTGCCCAAGCGCATGTGGGAGTTCGACAGATCACTTGCAGGCCCACTTGAGACGATCGTCCAGAAGGCGATGGCCAAGGATGCTGCCGATCGCTACCGAACCGCATCTGATCTTGGCGACGATCTGCAGCGTTGGCTGAATGACGAGCCAATAACCGCGGTTCCAACGACCATCATGGTGCTCGTACGACGCGCTATGCGACGAAACAAGGGGGTTGTGGCCGCGATTACAGCGATGGTCGTATTCCTGATTGTCGCAGTTGTCGTTGGAGTATTTGGGCTGATGGCAAGAAATGACGCACTTGAAGCTCAATCAGAAGTGTTGCAGACGGAAAACCGGCTGTTGGAGGAACAGACGCAGAAGCGTGAAATGGTCGGAACACTGATCAACCACTTCATGATCGATACGTATAACGTGCTTGCGCCTTTATCTGGATCACAGGAGGCGCGGGAAGAACTCATCAATCTCAGCCTTGAGTACATAGAACGACTTCGCGAACAGGCCACTGATGATCCGGGAATAACACGTCTTCTGGCTGAAGCGCTTCAGCAGGCAGGGATGAACCTCTGGTCGATGAGCAGTGGTAATCGTGGCCGTGTAGCTGATGCTGTGGACAAGTATGAAGAGTCGATTGACCTTGCTGACAGCCTGTATGCCACAGATTACTTCGACAGCAAGTCGCGAATGCTGGCGGTACGTGGCCGCCTATTCCTCTACAACGCATATAGGGCACAGGGGAAGGCGACGGAGTCCGAACGAGTACTGGATGAAGCAACCCCTCTGTTGGAGCATGTCAATCTTGAAACGGCTGAACTCGAAGATGCTCGAGCCGTGGTCGGCATCCGCCTCAAGCGAGCTGCCGGATCTGGAGAGCGGCCGGATAAAGACCCTGCCCTGATTTCCTTGCTGGACGCATCCCAGCGCGTTCTGAACAGATTCCCTCAGCACCGCCTCGTGCGACGTGATGCGACCATTGCCTGGAACTACGCGGGGTTCGCCTGGGCCCAACAAGGGGAACATGAACGAGCACTGGAGCTGTATAACCAATCGTTGGCCGAGCGGCAGTCACTCCTGCAGGGTGCAGAGGAGCAGAACACTGCACGTCGCGATGTTCTCAACGTGCACCGATATGTCTGCGCTGAGCTCATCAACCTGAATCGCCTCGATGAAGTCATTGAGAACTACGATCTGGAGATCATTCCTCTGGCCAGATCACTGCATCGAAGGAGCATCGCAGACAGTCGGGCAAGAAAGGACCTTGCAAAGGCTCTGGCGGAGCAAGCTGGCGTACTGGTCCGGTTGAACCGCAGTGATGATGCGGTGGATCGGTTCACGGAATCGCGATCGCACTGGCTACAGATCATCGAGGACGCGGGCGGCGATATGTTCAGTGACTTCTGGACAACACAGGCCATGTTGCGGCTTGAAATCGATCTTGCAGGATCACAATTTCAAGCAGATCAGAGAGTGGCCGCCGAGGAGACCATCGACCGCGCGGTGATACTTGCCCGGGAGGCGTTGGCGATCTGGCCTGAACAGAAATCTATCCAGTCAATGTATGACCAGGCCCGCAGAGTACGAACACAGATCATGAGTAAAGGCTGAATTCCAATGAAAGCACATAGGTGATCCACCATCACCCTGACAGGGGGAGGCATTGTTCTTCACACTGCACATCCGAAACAGTCAGAGCAGGCCAGAGCAGAGTCAGCAGTGAAGATGTGGTAATGAGCCGCATGCTTGTCGCAAGTTACCAGTTGGGCGTCGCGGAAGGTGACTCCGCTTGGCACAGCGCTATCTAGGCAGTCGCCCCATCAATAACAACACCCCCGTGAATACGGAGGTGCTGTGGGGTGGTAGTGATCGATCTGGAATGGGAACGGGTCGCTGAAACGCGGGAGTAGTACCCCGCTGCTGTCCCGGCACTTCAGTGCAGGCCATGGCATCCAGTAGCGTGTGTGCATGGAGATCGTCAACAGGGGCCATAGGCGGCGATGCATTCGAGTAGATCACCGACATTTACCAGGCCGTCATTGTTGACGTCGGCGGAGTCATCCTGCGTGCCCCACCAAGCGATGATCGCAAGAAGATCATTGATGCCCGTGACACCATCGCCATCGATATCAGTCGGGCAGGTGTTCGGCTCGGTGATGGTGTACCTGCCCACATATGTCTGCCAACCGAAGTCCCGGCTGTACTCTGCGACATACCAGAAGGTTGTGTCGTCAACGGGGTCGACAGTCATATCGAAGTAGTCGCCATAGCGACCATCGGCACCGTGCGTGCCGGTAGCCGTTTCGGTCAACAGGTCCATCGATCCGAGCGGATCATCACTGCTTCGCCCGGTGACCTGGATCGACGGCACGTCATCAACAGCACATTTGCCTACCGAGATCGCGATATCACCGTACATATTCGCGGCGATCGCAGGAAAGTAGGTGTCGCCGGATAGTGTGTGGATGTTGCCACTCTGGTACAGAATCGGGCTCGCTGGTGTATTCACATCGATGTCATACCAGCGGGCACAGGTTGCATCCGGTCCATCCTCGATTGCGTGACAGGTATAGAGATGCTCATCCCGCCAAATCACATTTAGTATGCGACCATCGAGCGTATCGATCACTCCACCCGGGTTGGGAGCTCCTGGTGGCGAGCTTTGCTCGGGAATCGCTACGTTGGAACTTGAAACCGTCGGGCTTGTATGGTCAAGAATGCGAGAAATTCGCAGTGACGTACTGTTGCGACGTGAAACGAAGAAAGCAAGAGGGGTTTCGCCGTAGTGCTGGGCGCATTGGACCGAGGCGTGCCCGCCCTTCCGGACATCGTGAATCACCGCGGTGTCGCCAGTGAGCAGTGGTTCCTTTTCAATCGTTCGGTACAGAACCCCTCCCCAACCACTGTTGTCATCGAGGCCGAAGAGATTCCCGGTCACATAGAAGGCATCGGTATCGAACCCGAGTCCTGGGTAATCAACCCAGTGCTGCTGATTTCCATTCTGCACCACGGACCACGTGCGATACTTGTACCAGATGCCGTTGGGGTCACTGTCATCGCTAATGGCAAGTGTTATCCACGATTCTTCTGTATCGCTGTAGACCTCAAGGGCAAGCACCACGAATCGTTCTGCCACCGGATCGTAGAAACACTTCGGGTCGAATGTGAATGAGCCCGCGCCTACATCCTCGAAGAATCCGGGGCTTCCAGTGGAGTCCAAGCGGGCGGAGAATTGTTCGGTTCCCGTTTCCTTGTCATACCAGGCAATCGCCATATTGACGGTGACGAGCACGTGGTCGGGGCCAACAGCAAGAGCCGGATCTGGCGGTGCCCAGGGAGTCTGCAGGATGGATTCAAATCCCCAGATATTTCCGCCCCGACTCAGATTCTCGAGGCCACCAGGTCGAAGATCATTCGGCATACCGTTGTCATCGGTCGTGGGTTTCTGGGATTTGTGCGGGGGGAGGAGTTTGCCGGGTCGTTGTGTCGGACCTTCCCACGCCGTTTCGAGCTGGTGCTGACGGGCAAACGTGGAAGTATCGATGAGAGTGGGCTCGCAGGTCCATGTGGCAGCCACGTTGTCTTGGGTCACATCAATCAAGGGAACATTGATTGGCCGCGGTTGTCCGGTACTCGGGGACCATCCGAGCGGTCGGTCCGGGCCGGCATTTATCGGTTGGGGCGGCATGTGATGCGGCACAGCACACCCCGCCAAGAGCACCATCAGGCTTGCGATCAGTCGCTGCATTTGATGGAATGCTCCTCTACGCCCATACCATGCACACCTTACAGCGTGGTTCGATGATGTCTACACACAGTTGCCATCAGCCGCAGGGAAAGCGACTGTTTCACGGAAATCGAGAAGGAATTACCCCTCGTGGCCGTCCGCTCATTGGATGTGCGGCTGTCCAGAGCCTTATTGGGCTGCAGCGGGATGATTTGGACTACCTGTTCGCAACATCCGAGTGCCTAAACAACAACACCCCCGTGAATACGGAGGTGCTGTGGGGTGGTTGGTTGTGGTGGGAGGCTAAGGGCAGGGGCCCCAGTTGCTGATGATCAGTAGTACATCGTCCACGCCTACATCACCATCGTTGTTGACATCGGCGTGACAGCCGACGCAAGGCCCCCAAGCTGCAATGACAAGCAGCATGTCATCGACGCCGACAATCCCGTCGCCATCCGTATCACCGATGCAAGCATTGGGCGGATCCAGAATGTCCATCGAGTACTTGACCGCGCGCATGAGCGACTGTTGCGTGAAGTACTGCCAGACGACCGTGCCAGAAGCGTCAATTTCGCGAATCTCACCTTCAGGTCCATTTGTCGCCACCGTATTTCCGTTGGGCAGACGGTAGACTCCGCACAGGTGATCGCCGTAGAAGTCCGGGGACTCATAGAAGAACGCGTAGTCACTGGGCACAGGATCAAAGGGTTGTCCATCGATGATCTCGTAGGTGTCATCTGCGGACAATGGCGCCGTGAACTCAATCAAGTCGGACATCTCGTCGTCATTGCCGTTGTTAAACAGCAACAGGTTGCCCTCGCCGGGCAGGCCCTCGTCGATCCAGTTCACACCGTGCACATTCCACAGGACGTGTTCGCCCGGGCGCTCATAGTTGGATGGGTTGCCCCAGCGGTACAGGAAGTCGCCCGCGGGGCCGGCCGCCTCTTCGGTGGTCGTCGCGTGATTGATGATGAAGATTTCATCGAGAGTGTTTGAACTCATGACGATTTGATCGAGGTCGGGGTTGTAGTCGAGGGCATTGAGGTGAATCCAATCCCCGTTCTTGGGGTGAATGTTGCCCTTGTTGACGTCGAGCTTCTCTGGGTGTTCTGAGATCACACCGTAGTTGGGCAGTGTCGGATTGATGTCCTGAATGAGGTGATCCCACAGGTGCCACTCCCAGACGATCTCGCCTGAGTTGGGGCCAGTGGGTTGCACTTCGACGATCTGGTCGGGCCATATCTCGCCGTTGAGATTCTGTCGCCCTACAACTTGACCCTCCTGTTGTGTCTTTCGTTCCCAGGCAATCAGCAGCACGTTGCCATTGGGCATGGCGCAGATGTCGTGATGGGGCTGGTTGTTCTCATCCGAGAAGGTGAAGTCCCATAGCAGTGTGCCGTCGAACGCGAAGCGCTGCACGCGGCCGCCATATGCGGCGCCGGTCATAGGTGGAGCGGGCTGCACGCGGCAGGGGCGAAGGAGTTCGCCGCCTTGCAACAGGTAGGGGGTGCTTGCAATCGGTGACAGTTCCGTCCATTGCTGCACCACATTGCCGTCATTGTTGATCAGCGTGGTGCTGTTGATGCCGTTGCCCATAGTTAAGTTGAACAGCGTCAGCCCGTCAAAGGGGGCGCTGGCCAGAGCCACGGACGAAATGAAAATGGATGCGAGCATGGGGAGTTCACCTGTGACAGTGCAGCTATAACGCATGTAGGTTCCTCTCTCCTACAGGCGACCGGAGGCCGCACAAGGTCCATTAGAGAACGAAGTGCAGGGGAGGTCAACAACTAAAGAACAACACCCCCGTGAATACGGAGGTGCTGTGGGGTAGTGGGTTGTGGTGGGGGACTGCTAAGGGCAGGTCAGTTCCAGTCGTTGATGCACAACAACAAATCATCCACGTTGACGTAGCCATTCATGTTCAGATCCGGTCCACAGATCGATCCCACTGGCCAGTCGCCCCAGAGTTCGATGATCAACAACAGATCCGTGATGTTCGCCAACCCATCGCCATTAGCATCGCCCGGGCGGGCAGGGGTGAGCACCACCGTTCTATCCTTGCCGCCCCAGAAGGTCAGCAGCGTTCCGATCTGGCCCGAAGCGTTCATGTCCGAAGCCGTCACCATCGAAATAGACTCTTCGCCGATTACCCGGTCGTCTACGATCCGCAACTCGTTGTCGATCGTCGTTATAAATGTTGATAGGTTGTAGTCGCTGTCGTGGCTTAAGCCGAGAATCCAACCCGATTCATTCACCTTCCGCAACATGATTCCAATGGAATCATCTGGAACTTGCAACTCCATGAAGCCATTCTTAGCACTCCACCAGCCAAGATGCCCCGTGAACGCACTTCCGTTATGCACTGTCCATGCGAATGCCACCTGTTCTGATTCATTGGCGACGGCCTCGATATTCACTTCGTCGCCACTGAAGGATGTGATCAATGTCGCTGAGAAGTCCGACGAGTTCACCATGTAGAAATTCGAGACACTTCCGATGTTCTGTCGCAATAGGATGTAGCCGGCATTGTTGATGGCCATCGCTTTCGTCGCGCCGTTCCACATCGATCCGAAGTCGGTACGCTTCCCATCCTGATACATGAAGGCCGTGCCGTTACTGGACGCGCCGTAGTAACCGACCGCCATGCCGGCATCATTGATGTCGTACCCGTAGGAATGCGTTTGGTCCGGGGTGATATGGACCACGCCTACAGATTTACTCCACGTGATGGCCTGAAATACGCCCGCACCCAACGGGCGATACCCGATGAACTCACCGGATTCATTCATGCCGTGCATGGACAGGCTTGTTCCGAACATGTCTGCGATATGGCCCAGATCGGCGATGCCGTCGATGCTGTAGTGCAGCGCATGGTCGACATCGATGTCGACTCCCATGCACAGTCCAGATTCGTTGATGTGGTAGGCCTTCGTCCAGTATGCCGACGTGGGAACTAGATGGACCTCGCCATCGTGCCAGATGTAGGGCTGATACAGGATGTCAGGATCGGTTGAATGCGTCGATCCGGTCGCATCACCAGCATCGTTAAGATCGCTGATAGAAAATGAATATGCGTCCGGGTGCGTCAGCTCCTGCAGTGCCCACCGCTGGGGCAAATCGGGTGTGGCGATTGCTGTTAGCAGTCCGCTGGCAATGATTGTGATGAAATGACATCCCATGGTGTTCTGTACATAGAATGATATGACGTTCATTGCTCCACACAAGAGGCTTCTAGCAGATGCCAGCTGTAGGGGGCCTGTATACAGTCTTCGGCATCGCAGGGCGCCATGCGACGAGGGTGTTTTACTGCCCTCAACAACACCCCTGTGAATACGGAGGTGCCGCTACTCGCACGGACCCCAGGCGCCGATCACAGCGAGCAGATCGTCCAGCCCGACGATGCCGTCACCGTTGACGTCACCTTCCGGAATCGATGACCCCCAGTAGCCGATGACGGTCAGCAGGTCATCAGTGTCAACAATGCCGTCCGGGAAGCCAGGGCCGTCTGGGCCAGCGATGTCTGCAGCACACTCGTTCGGGCATGTGGCCTCAAATATGTTGCCGCCACCATCTTGCCATGATCCGTTGATATCAAGTGGGTCGTTGTTGCAGAAGAAGACATTCTGTACGACCGGTCCCGGACTAAGCAGGCTTAGTATTCCACCGCCGACGTTTGCGCGGTTCTGCATGATTCGACAATTGCGAATCGTCGGCGCGCCACGGACAAAGCAGGCGCCGCCCCAGTTGACGTCGCCGCCGGTGAGCGTGAAGCCGTCGATCACGGTGGCCGATCCCTGGTTGTCGAGATTGACGACCAGCCCGTTTCCATCCGCGTCGATGATGGTGGTCTCGGGGTCTTCGCCCAGCAGAATGAGCGATCGGCCATCGAGGTTGATGCGCTCCACCCACGTGCCCGCGGCGACTTCAATTGTTGAACCGTCGGGGACATCGGCGATGGCTGATTGAATGGAGGCGTAATCGCCCGGGACCTGCACGGTCATCGCAGGGGCCACCGTGACTCGCTCGATCCACGTGCTCCATGATCCCGCGGGCCTCCATTCGTGCGCTAGCCAGATGGCGTCACCGCTCGGGTCTTCACTTGCTCCGGAGTAATCGCCCCAGCGTCCGCTGGTGTCAGGCGAATCGCTGGCCTTGATCAACTCTGGGGCTTGCAGGGTGCCCGCTGGGTCGTCCGCTGCACGCGTGGCACGCCACATCGACGTGTATTGAGTGCTTGCGCTGTGCGCGAACACGATGGCGACGTTGTGATTGTGATCAACGGCGATGGCCGGAAAGAACGTATAGATGCCACTGCCCATGTCGATCTCACCATGCTGCGACAGGACAGGAGTCTGCCCCGACACCGGCCAGCCTTGCACATCAATTTCATACCAGCGAACCCGTGCGCGATCGCTGTTGACATGATGCACGGCCCAGATGGAACCATTGCGGTACATACACGACCAAAACCGAGGTTCAAACAGGTAGTGCTGCACGCTGGTTCCTAGCTGGGGTACCTGTGATGGATATGTGTACGCAGGCACTTGAAGGTCGAATGTTTGACGATACGGTTTTCCCAATGGGTCACGGATGGCGTGTATTCGAATTTCGGTAAACGACACGCCATTTCCCGTACCTTCGGATGACTGCAGCATGAACTGGGGCACGTCTGGTTCATCATCGTTGCTGCGAGTCAGTCCAAGTGATTGGTTTCCGCTTCCAGTTATCAGTAACTCGGTGGTGCCAGATAACGGGTCGCCGGCGAGCACTTTGGCTTTAGGAACCATGAGTATGGCATACTTATCGCCGCCAAACATGTCGCAGGTCAGGTACACGGTGTCCTCATCGACTGCAAGATTGGGTGAATCGATGTCGTTGTCGACATGACTCATGTCGAGTCGGTATTTGTGCCACGTGCCTTCGGGATTCGAGTCGTCTGACACGGCGAGCAGGAAATACGAACCACCGCTGTCACTGCGCTCATTGGCCATGGCGAAGAAACGATTGCTTCGTTGGTCGTAGATCACTTCGGGATCGAATACGAAGTAGGTCGCGCCGACGCTTCCCCAGAAGCCGTCGCTTTGTTCAATCTTGTCCTGAAACACCAATTGCCCATCGTGTGTGAAGAACGCGATGGCACCATTGGTGACTTGCACCAAGTGCGTCGGGCCAGCGGCGAGGTCCGGGTCCGGCGGAGTCCAGCCCGAATAGGTGATGCCCTCAAACCCGCTGGCGCCGTGGTGTTCGATGCGCGTGCGAGGCTCGGGAATAAAGTTTGGGTCGAACACGGGCGGCAGGTGGGTTGGGCCGGGCATGAGGCCATAGGTCAGGTCTGGTGAGGGAACGTTAAGGACGCCCCACTGGGCATCACCTGCTTGCGCCGTCGAAGCGAGTGCCGCCGCTTTCTTATCGCCACCGGCCTTGCCACTGACCGCTGCATGCACGGTGCCGTTGGCGGCGACGTGCAGCCTGCTCGTGGCGCGAGCGGCTTCGAGATGACCGCCGTGGATCAGTTGTACGGGCTCGCTCATGTGTCCATTGTTTTCAAGGGCTCGCACCCACGTGTCGTGCACTGGCTTATCGACGGTCCATGCCACGGTAATGTCATCGTCGGGTCCGACATCAATCGCCACACCAGTGATCCACTGCGTGCCGGTGGGCGAGGCAGCACGCTGGGGCGATCCTTGTCGGGAGAGGTGTTGCACATCAACAGCCCATCCGTGTTCGTGGCGGGCGAGCCACGCTGCGGCCGCTTGGCGGCCGTTGGACGCGATGACCGGTTCGATAGCATCGGTCGCCACCTCGATGGGAAGGCCGAGAAGCGTGCCATCGCGTGACAGCGTCGCAGCGTGAATGGCGAGCGCTCCGCCGGCGCTGCGGCTGGCCCATGTAACCATCCAGCCATCATCGACAGGGACGACGCCGGGCACCGAGGCGTGGGCGGCATCGCTTGAGAGCGCGAACGGGGCGCCGCGCTCTCCGTCAGGTTGCACGCTGCGGCCCATGATCTGCTGCGTATCATCGTGAATGGAAGTCCACAGCATCAAGCCGCTTCCATCGGCGTGCATGGCGACCACCGGTTCGATCTGATGCCCGCGCTGTATTTCGTTGATGCCGATTTCGGGTTCCCACGCGGTGCCATCGAAATATCGCGCAACGATCGAGCCCTGATCGCCATCTTGCATCCAACTGGTCCACACAACCCACGCCGAACCGTCGCCGGCCATGGCTGCAGCGGGATGCATCTGGTGATCCTCGACATGCGTGTTGATTGTGAACTCGTCTGTGGCCGGCGTGCCGTCGGCATTGATGAATCGACCAAGGACGCCGTACTTGCCACCCTGTTGCCGGCGTGAATCCCACACGAGCAGCATGCGATCGCGTGCATCGGCGACGACCGACGCGTGGCCCTGCATGCTTGGGGCAAACTGGCTGTGCCGGATCATCGAAGCGGTGTGTTCATGCGTTGCCGTGTGCGTGCACCCGGTGGTGGCGACCAATGCACATGACGTGAGCACGATGCGGGCCGTGTACGTGAGTTGATACGTGAGTCGCATGGTTGAATCCTGATAGGAGGTTGAATTCGTGCTGGAGGCGGGCATAGAGATGCTAAACCCACACCATTGGCAGTGAAAGTGAATTCTCAATCGGTGGGGCAATACCGCTGAAAGAGCAATGCACCGCCACCTCAACAACAACATCCCCGTGAATACGGAGGTGCTGTGGGGTGGTGGGGGATCCGACGTAATCTTCACATCAGGGGCAGCCTTGCCTGCGCCAGATACTGCTGGATGTTGTTGTTGCGAATACGAGGGATGGCGGCGTAGTAGTCGGACTCGACCCCCATCACCTCCATGTCGATGAAACCAGCGTTGCTGAGTTGGTCATGCATTCGTACTCGATCATGACAGATCATTTCAATACTGTTTCCCGCCACACCACCCCAATCCTCTACGCGATACGAGGACACGCTGGGCGAATCCATCAGCCAGATTAGCAGCAGGCCACCTGGAGTAAGGCAGGAACGAATGGAGGCAAGTGCCACCTGCAGGTCCGTTTCCTGGAGATGGCAGAAGCATGCCAGGCCAAGCACGCCATCAAATGATGCTTCGGGAAATCCAAGCGACAGGAGATCACGGCAATGGAACTCGACTGATGGGTAGGTTTGCCTGCCGTAGGCCACGAATGCTTCGCAGAGATCGACGGCGGTCACATCCAATCCAGCTGCTGCAAGAGCGGCGGCATCATGACCGGGGCCGCAACCAACCTCGAGTACTCGTGTCCCCTGGAGGGCATCATGGAACTGCCGGCGAATCCTCTCTCGAAGTGGCGGATCGTCTCTCCCCGCCGCATAGACATCGGCAATCGGTTCATAGGCTTTATGTGGAAGATGGCCACTCATGTCATTCGATCCTTCTGGCGACGTATCACCAAGGCGACCTGAGGCCGCACAAGGTCCATTAGAAAGAAAGCCACCGGGGAGGTCAACACCTAAACAACAACACCCCCGTGAATACGGAGGTGCTGTGGGGTGGTGGGTTGTGGCGGGGGACTAAGGGCAGGGGCCCCATGCTGCAAGGACGGCGAGAAGATCGTCGGTGTCAACGATGCCGTCATCGTTGACATCGGCGTCAGCGTCGTCGGTCTCCCATGCAGCAATCACCGCAAGGAGTTCGTCAATGTCGACATTGTCGTCGCCGTCCATGTCGGCTGCGCAAGGGGATGCGAAATCCACACAGAAGATCAGGTGGTCGGATGCGTCCGAGTCTTCGGCGAGCAGCCCATTGTCAGTCAGAGCATCGGCGGACATCTCCGGCGTGCAGACGATGAAGTCATGGCGCCGCCTGATGTTGGAGTCACTGTAGATCATGAAGTCCAAGTGACCGGGCCAGTACCACCCGTAGTCATTGCGCCACGTGTATCCCATTCGCTTTTCGGTCAAGCGTGAGATCGTGTTGTGCATGTCGGTGCCGTCCGGGTCGGGGGGGTTGTCGGGCCCGTACCACGAATTGTTCACGATGTCACCCGTGATCAACGTTTCGAGCTGTTGGGATAGGCCTACCATATTGAGATCGCCGGAGATCATGACTGGAACATCTACGTCCAGCGTCAGCACGCCTCCGGGGAGATACGCGTCACGGATGAACGCGATGACCGCGTCGGACTCCCACTGGCGGCCTGAGTCATTGTCGCAGCACGGCATGTGCGCATTGATGCACAGCAGTTCGGAACCGAGGGCCCCGGTCGTGTCGATGAGTACGGCGAGATTGCCGTCGATCGCCCAAGATCCCGAAATCGGATATCGACTGACCGTCTTACAGTCGTTGTTGCCTGTTGCATGCCACGTGCCACCGAGCCACGAAGCTACGAGGTCTCGCGTCTGATCAGGCGTGTGGTCGTAGATCTCCTGCAGATGCAGGATGTCCGGTTCAACGGCGCCGTAGAGCCGCCCGAACTTCGCCTGATGCGCACCAGTAAAGGGCCGATCGTTGAGGACGTTGTGCGTGATGATCCGCAGGTGATCGCCATGCGTGCGCTCGAACAGTCGGGCCTCGACGGGGGGCGTCGAGCCGATGTCGAAGGTGTAGGTCAGGGTCGTTCCCGCATCGGGGATCACATCACCCGTGTCGCCGTCGATCAGCAGTATGCGGACGTCTGGCCCAGTGAACAGCGGATGCTCGCCATCAGGAATCGTGTTACGACCAAAGGCGATTTCAAAGTCGTTGCTTGTGACCGTCGGTTGGCCACGGAATCGAATCTCCGTGTAGTAGACCGCTGCCTGCTGACCATCGTGATGAAACGTGCCCTCGAGATCACCAAGGCGCCATTCCAACTCGGCGCCGATACCTCCGATTGCGAATCCGGTCGAGGCGTCTACATCGGTATCCAGGTAGATCCGAAGACTGTTGTTCTCGCTCAGGTCGAAGTCGGAAATGGCCTCGATGCGAAGAAAGAAGAACAGATCGTCATCGGCCGCCGAGAGACCCGTGAAGTCGATCTCGCCGGTGGTGTCTCCCGTGGAGTCCTGGACGGTGCGGGGGATGTTCGACCAGTCATCAAGGGCGCCGTCGATGCAGATGGGGGCCTGCTCTGCCAGAACGGCTGAGGTGCTTGCCACAAAACCAATCAGTGGGATGAAGCGCATGGGCATCTCTCTCCTGCAGGCGATCTGAGGCCGCACAGGATCTATTAGAGAGGTGTTCGGAGGGCAGGTCAACAACCGTTTCTATAGATGGTCTTGCGTACCGCTTCAGCAGCAATGCGCCGCCATTTCAACAACACCCCCGTGAATACGGAGGTGCTGTGGGGTGGTGGGGGCGTGGTATTGTATTTGCGCCTATGGAACACGGAAAGCCAGCTTCTCCATCACAGTTGGAACGTCAGCGACGAACCCGTTCGATGCTTGAGGACTGTAGTGCATTGATCGTTGATGATCACTTTGTATACGCATCCGGCCACCACGGCCCGGGATGGATCGCTAAAGATGTGATCAACATGGATCCGACTCGCCCACATGCATTGGGCAGCATGCTTGCGGAGGCGATTGAAGAGTCGAGGTGCGCGCCAGATCTGATTTGTGGTCCGGCCATCGGAGGGGTGATCAGTGCGCAGTACACAGCGCTTGCCTTGGGTGTCGAATGCGTTTTTGCCGAGCGGGTGCGAATTGACGACTCTAAGGAGTTCTGCCTGAAACGGCGATATGACGAAGCCGTCTCCGGCCGCAGAGTGTTGATCGTCGATGATGTGATCAACACAGGTCATTCGATCAAGTTGGTGCGCTCCGCACTTGAAGCTGCTGGTGGCGAAGTCGTCGCCGTAGCGGCTTGGATTAGTCGAGGAAATGTCGGCGTGGAATCCTTCGGCGTGGATACCCTCATCTACCTCGACGAGGTTCACTTGCCTTCTTATCCACCCGAGACTTGCGAACTGTGTGCACGATCGGTTCCCATCAACAAGCAGTATGCCCATGGGGTCGATTTCATCGTCAGGAATTGAAAGGTGGTTGCAGATTCGAGTTCAGTATGGCTCATGAAAGGCCATCGCATTTGTGGAGGTTGACCGTTGATGAGGGCGCGTAGCCATACTCAGGAACAGCACCCCCGTGAATACGGAGGTGCTGTTGGGTGGTGGGGGTTATTATCCACCATGCCATCCAGATCCATTGCAGGGAATCAAAATGGAAAACAACTCCCCGGCACACCGGGCGGCCCTGAGCACAGAGGATTACCACAAGCTGACCGGATTCGACGGCGATTGGCGTGATACCTGGTGGAACGACGAATTCCTTTCGATGATGGCACGACAATGGGGCCTGGACCGGGTTCAGACCGTGCTCGATGTGGGGTGCGGTGTCGGACACTGGGGGCAGAGACTGCTGCGCCACATGAACCGCACGACCATCCTCCACGGGGTCGATCCCGAAAAAGCGTGGGTGGAGGGTGCCCGAAAACGGGCGAAGACCCTCGGGCAGGAAGAACGATCCGATTTCCAGGTCGGCACGGCCGAAAGCCTTCCCTGGCCGGACAACAGCCTCGACATGGTTACCTGCCAGACATTGCTGATTCATGTCGCCGACATCCGCAGGACAATCGAGGAAATGACCCGCGTCCTCAAACCGGGAGGACTCTTCCTCGCGGCCGAACCGAACAACTTCGGAAGCATGGCGGCCGGGTTCGTTGCCAATCCCCTGCCACCCTGGGAGAAGATCTCCGACCTCCTGGAACTGGAATACCGCTGCTCACAGGGGAAAGCCGCCGTGGGAGAAGGTCACCAATCCGGCGGACACCTCGTCATGGACGGCTTGCGATCGTGTGGCTGGAACGATGTGAAGGTCCAGCTCAACAATCAAAGCGCCCGGGTCACCCCGCCCTACACCGACCTCGCCTCGAAAACGATGGTCGAATTTCTTCGCACCTCCCATGAATCGGGTGCGGCTATGGTGGTGGGCAGCACCCGGGAAAACTGCCTTCGATACTACCTGGCCGGCGGTGGAGAGAAATCACGGTTTCCCCTGCTCTGGGAACAGGCCCGGAAACGGCTCGCCGAAATGATCAGGGCGATTGATGAGGGCACCTATGCGAGTGCGGGGGGACACATTCACTACCTGATCTGGGGACACAAACCCGCATTCTGAATCCGGGTCTTTTCCCGAAAACGATTCCCCGTCTGAAAATCCCGGCCCGCCGCTGCCACCGCCATCTGAGTTTTCCCATCAACAACACCCCCGTGAATACGGAGGTGCTGATGGCCGACTCGGCCTCGGCGGTCGAACGGAAG
>Ga0315338_1001727_pt1 | contig 25224 bp, 23 predicted proteins | sample ASW8metaG_FD_204518 | JGI IMG/M metagenome (GOLD analysis project Ga0315338, IMG submission 204518) | Ammonia-oxidizing marine archaeal communities from Monterey Bay, California, United States - ASW #8 | ecosystem: Environmental > Aquatic > Marine > Coastal | place: USA: California | collected... | reverse complement strand
TGTCTGAGTGAGGATATATATTCAGCCCCTGGAGATCCTCATGCAAAGGACAAAATAAATGAACTACTGGGATCAGCTAACCATCAGATCATTGCAGCAGCGCGATTAATCAGAAATTAGCAAAGGCCGGTTTAAAGTAACTCTTCTTCCGCATCAGAACTGCGCACAGCCTTATTTAGAAGAGTAATATCCCTTTGGACATCTCTCTGGCGACGCGACAATAGGGCTGCATAAATAAAAAATCCTGCCCAAGCAATTGTAAATGCCGCAAAAAGATACGTTAGATTCGATGGAAGCTCGATGACTTGTAATAATATGGAGCTCATATATCCTCTACTAATTAAGCAATTATCTTTTTAAACTCTGGTTCTGTCACTGATATGACTAATAGATATCAGAAGATCGCTGGCCTTTTGAATGGCCATCTTTTGTTGAAGCAGCCAGACGAACACAAGCACAAACGCAACTAATGAAACTAGTAAGATATTCCGCATTATTGGTTCTAACGACCCCGATTCAGCCAGAGGTCCTACTACTGCGGCAGGATGAATGGAGCGCCACCACTGTACCGAGTAATACACTATCGGGACATCCACAAATCCCACAATTCCGATCGCCGCTGCATATAAAGAACCTTGTGACCGATTGGGGGCGTACGACCTTACCATGAGATATGCAACATAAATAAGCCAAAGAATTAAAGTCGTCGTCAGCCTCGGTTCCCACGTCCACCACACTCCCCAGACTGGTCTTGCCCATACGACTCCAGTTAGTAGAGTTATAGTAACAAATACTACACCTACTTCAGCTGCAGAGTGTGCTAAGCGATCCCAGTAACTCGTTCTCCTAATTAAGTACATTATCGACCCAATGCACACCACAAAAAAAGCTAAAAAGGACATCACCGCAATCGGAACATGGATATAAAATATTCTTTGAATGTCCCCTAACACAGCGTCTGTTGGAGCTACTATGAATATAAGAAGAAGATTGAACGTCATTAGCACTATGGCTAATCCTGCCAATACATATGAAAATAAGCTTCGTTTCGCACTATTAAAATCTAGCATAGTTTAGGTGATTACTCCTGTATTATGGCGGAGAATAGCCAAGGACATATTATCAGAAACAGAGCGTCGAAGATTCCAATTAGTGGCAACCATCTAGCGACGGCCCCAGAGGTACCACCGATAACTTCCGAAGTAACCTCCACTGCTCCGATGAGAATCGGGATTATCAACGGAAAGAAAAGAACCGGCAGCATTACTTCACGAGAACGCGTCTCAACTGCTATCGCAGAGAATAGTGTTCCCAATGTAGCGAACCCAATGGTAGTTAATACTATAGTAAGAACCAAAACCCATGAGGTAACTAAAAATCCCAGCATAACGGCCAGCGCTAATAACAAAACAAACTCAACGAGTATCATGAATAGGAAATTACTCGCAGCCTTGCCAAAGAAGATTATGTCGCGGCTAATAGGAGAAATCAATAAACCTTCCAAGCCACCCTGCTCTTTCTCTCGTACGAAAGACCTATTCATGGTCAAAACTCCGGAAAATGCGAAGGACACCCACAAAATACCAGGCGCAAGGTCATCTACCATATCGGGTGTCACATCTAAAGCGAAGTTAAACAGTAAAATGAGTAGTATCCCAAATATAGGTACAGAAAAAATAATATCTCTACCGCGAAAGTCTAATAATATATCCTTAGACAATATCGCAGCAAAAACGTGGAAGTTATTAGTCATAGTTAACATCTGGACGCATCGAATTGCCGTAAAGTTTCCGTTTTATATCCTCGACTTTAATGGAATCTATTTCATTAATTGCCCCATTAGACAGGATGGCCACACGGTTTGCCCAATTGGTGCCAATATCAATATTATGGGTGGTCATAAGTACCGCCTTGCCCTTTTGAACCCACTCATATAATAAGTTTCCTAAATTGACTGTTGACACTTCGTCCAATCCAGCTTCAGGTTCGTCTAATATCAGAACCTTGGGATCATGCAATGTGGCACGTGCTATAGCTAATCGTTTCTTCATACCGTGAGACAGGGTCCGGAGTCGGTCATCCGCCCTAGATTCAAGCCCGACCCGTACTAAAACTTCTTCAACAGAAAGTTTTATGTCGTCAATACGATACATTTTGGCGTAAAACATGAGATTTTCACGAGCAGTCATATCTTCGTACATTAGACTTTGATGGGCCACTACCCCAACGTTTTGCCTAATATTTTGATGCTGTCGTTTGGCATTATAGCCGGCAACTTGAATAGTCCCCGAATCCGCTCTAGCTTGAGTAGACAGAATACGTAGCAGGGTAGTTTTACCAGCCCCATTCGCTCCAAATAAGACTAATATTTCCCCCCAATTGACCTCTAGATTCAAATCCCATAAAACAGGCTTATTGCCATAGGATTTACACAACCCTTGGACTAATATTCCTTTTCCAATCATATCAGACATCGTAAGAACAAATGATATGTATTCTCAAAACTAGAGCGAAGCCATTTTTTAGGGATGTTTGATGCTAATACCACCATCAACGCCCCACGTTTGGCCTGTCACGTACGCCGCAGCAGGAGAAGCTAAGAAGACTGCGAGATAACCGATTTCCTTCAGCCTACCGACTCGTCCCAGAGGAACCTGGCCCTTCGCCAGTTCATCCCGTGACAGATATTCAGACTCACTCATTTGATCAGGATCAGGAAAACTACCAGGGGCAATAGAGTTCACTCTCACTCCGAATGGAGCCCACTCCTGTGCAAGGCATTCAGTCAATCGCATTACTCCAGCCTTAGACGCGTCATAAGCCGCCGATTGCGGTCTACCTCTGAAAGCTGCCCAACCAGATATATTAATGACATTACCTTGGTTACGATCTAACATATGGCGCCCAACAGCTCTACAACCTTGGAAAGCCTCCGTCAAGTTTATGTCAACTATGAAGTGCCATTCTTCATCTGTCATTCCTTCTATATTTCCATCTGGCAATTTAACGACCGGTTTCCTAATAGCGTCTCCTACGCAATTAATCAGTGTATCGATGTGGCCAAACTCGTTTATCACTGATTCGACTATCCGATCCATATCATCTGATTTAGTAGAATCGCCAGTTAACGCAATTCCATTTCCGCCGATGGTTTGAATTTCTGATACCACTTGATCCACCCCTGATGCCGTAAGTGCACTAACAGCAACATCCGCTCCAGCCTCAGCAAAAGCCAATGCAATGCCTTTTCCGATTCCGCGGCCCGCTCCAGTTAAAAGGACTTTCTGTCCGGAAATATCAAATATATCCAAACTCATTCCAAAGCCTCCTTGTAGCTAGTTGTCTTCGAGGGAAACCGATTTTCCCTTGTTTATAGCGTTTTTGTTTTTTTCTGAAAGTGCGGAATTACGTATTTGCCGAATAGCTTAATAGAATTCATGACTTCTTCGTGACTGGCGTAGCCTGCCTGAAAAATAGGCATGACTTCATCTACACCCATAGCTTCAAACTCTTCTATTACTTTAATACAGTCGTCTGGATTTCCAACACAATAACCGCCTCCAGACAATAAATCATGTTGAGTAGGCGGTGATTGTTGTTGAGGATCTTCAGAAGTCCCTCCGCCTCTTGCGGCTCCACCATTAATATAGAACTGATACTCTGGAGGAACACCACCAGGGTCAACCCCAGCCCACTCTAAAGCAAATCTTTGTTTACTTTGATTGAGATACCAGCTAGCAACTTCAGACCCTTTTTCTCTCGCCTTATCACCATTCTCATCGCAAAAGCCTATTGTTGACGCCACTACTTTTCTATTCACAAAATGCCCTATCGGCTTAGCATCCGAAATAGCATCATAATAAGTGTTTATCAAACCTCTGGTTTTATCAGTACCCCCTAAAGTATTGACTAAGCATCCCAATCCCAGACTACCAGCCATACGGAAGGTATCTTCTTGAGTACATGCCATCCAAAGAGGCGGGTGTGGTTTTTGAATTGGCTTGGGTATAACCTCTCGTGGAGGAATATTCCAATGTTCGCCTTGATGTGAAAACACCTCCTGGGTCCACATCTGTGGTAAACATTCAAGCATTTCCGTCATCATACTCTGAGTCTGCGAGACATCCGCTCCGAATGGTGTAATTTGATAAGGGCCCTTTGTACGACCCACCCCAACATCAACTCGTCCATTGCTGAAAATATCTAATGTTGCAACCCGCGCGGCCACATGTAATGGGTGATGAACAGGAGATAACACAACTCCAAAGCCCAATCGCATTTTAGATGTCCGTTCGGCCATAATCGCCAATGTAACTTCAGGTGCGCTTGAATGAGCAAATTCTGATAGAAAATGATGCTCTACCAGCCATACACGTTCAAACCCCATTTCCTCTGCATAACTTACCTGTTCGACAGCCTGCCAAAGAGTATTAAATTCTGCGTTATCACCCCAAGGCTTTGGCATCTGTAGTTCGTAAAACATACCAAACCGCATTAACTAAGCCCTCCATCGTATAACTTCAATTAAATCGAGTGTAGTTGATTACATCTGCAGGGTCAATTACGACCACACTCCACATTTTGACCATACATACCAAGCGCTGTACCATGAGATTTAGAATTAAATCGACTCGCCCGAATAGTTTGCGCGTACGCGTAGGAGGATTATGAAAGCAGTATATATAGATGAATATGGAACATCTGAAATCTTAAAATACGGCGATCGCCCAGATCCAGAGATAGCTCCGGGAGAAGTGTTAATTAAGGTAGGTGCAAGCGCATTAAATCGCCTAGATATAGGATTACGATCTGGCCGGTCATATAACGGGGCCCTACCTCGCATTATGGGTTGCGATATATCAGGAGAGGTAATACAGATTAGTAACGAAGCAAAAACCCAATTGAAAATCGGAGATAGGGTAATAATCGACAATCGTGTTAAATGCGGCGAATGTGAAAATTGTGTTCAGGGATCTGATAGATATTGTATTAGTCAAAAACGATTCGGAGTAGACCTAGACGGCGGGCATGCTGAATATATAAATGTGCCAGCAATGAACGCTTATACTATTCCTGATAGTATGCCATTTACTGAAGCCGCGGCGTTGCCGCTAGCCGCTCATACCGCATGGCATTGCCTGATAACTCAAGGCCAAATTCAACCATGGGACGACGTCTTGATCCATGCAGCCAGTAGTGGAGTAGCCAGCATGGCGATACAAATCGCAAAGATGATTGGAGCCAGAGTTATAACAACAGCCGGGATAGATTGGAAAATTAAAAGAGCAAAAGAACTGGGAGCTGATGATGTTATTAACTATCGAGAGACTGCCAGTATTAGTGAAGAGGTCAAAAGTCTCACAAATGGGAAAGGGGTAGATCTAGTATTTGATGTGGTCGGTGCTGACGTATGGGAGGAAAGTTTATTATCCCTCAAATCTGGCGGAAGATTAGTTATAACGGGTGTCACTTCCGGTGCACGTACTGACATGAATCTATCAATACTACAAGGAAAACCTCTGCATCTGATGGGCAGCGGTAGTCGTAGCCGAAAATCGTTCGCCGAGATGATGAAAGTAATCAATCAAGGTTCTATACGAGGCATAGTTAGTGAAGTTTTTCCATTAGCGAATGTAGCAGAAGCACATCGCACCATGGAAGACCGTAACTTTTTCGGAAAACTAGTAATAGAAAATTAGTAACGCTACTCAATATGGGTAGCGTTATAGCCAAGGGAAAGCAAACTAGTTAGAATACTGCGGGACATTATCCCAATACAGAAGCCAATCTTAATATCGAATATATAATCTGGAGGAATATATGAAAATCGCCCGATACCTTGCACATGGCCAAATTAGCTATGGCGTTGTAGATGGGGACAGCGTCAAAGAACTGAGTGCAAGCCCTTTTGAGGATTACACTGTAACAGATCACACCCACAAACTATCGGAAGTCAAACTTCTAGCACCGTGTATCCCGCCGAAAATCCTTGCCATCGGTTTAAATTATTCAAGCCATTTGCATGACAGACCTGGCCCTACTGAACCAATGGTATTTTTTAAAACTGCTATATCAGTAATAGGTCCCGACGATACTATTATCAGACCTAAAGATACCACCAGGCTCGATGCCGAATGCGAACTGGTAGTTATTATAAAAGATACCTGCAGAAATGTGTCCAAAGAAGACGCCATGAACCATGTTCTCGGGTATACATGTGGCAATGATGTAAGCGCCCGAGACTGGCAGAGAGAAGATCGGAACTGGTGGAGAGCAAAGTCATCTGATACGTTCTCTCCGGCAGGACCTTTTATCGTGGATGACATAGATCCAAACAACGTCAGAGTAATGACAAGAATAAACGGGAATGAAGTCCAAAACGAGAGTACATCTTATTTGATTTTTGACATTCCTACTCTAATAGCCTACTGCTCTCAATACCTAACGTTGGAACCGGGTGATATGATCTACACAGGTACCCCTGGAGAACCCGGAGAGATGAAAGATGGAGATATTTGTGAGGTAGAAATAGAGGGGATAGGTATACTTAGCAACCCCATTAAGGTCCAATAATCAATATATCAACCCAAAAACATCTATAGAAATTCCTTTTAGGAATGTATCCATGGCCTTACTGGTTTACTTGTAGGCCCGTAAGGCCAGACCAATACTTTGCGGTCACTCTGCCATTGCACCAGTTGTACTGATCTCCCAATCTGCCTACCGGTATCAGGATCGACTTTAAATCTACCAAAGAAAGTCGAAAAGTCTGATTTCAGGGCTACGGTTCTCAATCTCTCTTGGTCTAAAGTTCCAGCGACTTCCACACAGTTCTTAACCACTACTCCAGCAGCGTAAGCCTGAACCATCGGATAGTCGAATGGACCATCACAGTATCTGGCAAGAGAATCTGTTACCTGTGCAAAAGTTGGGCCGCAATCCGTTCTAACCATTACATCTTTGTCCCACTGCGTAGGTCCTAAAAATCCCTCAGATTGACTACTTAGAGACTCACCAAACTCTTCAATTCCAGCGGCTACTAAAACAGCTATTCTGATACGATTCTTTACGTTTTGCTCGATAATTTGTTTTGCAAGAAGTAGGTCGTTTTCTATTCGCCCTACACCAATAAGGATATCGGGGTGAAGTTTGCTAACGTCCCTTAACAAATTTCTGAAATCTAAAGACTCGGGATCATAATGTGCGCAGAACACTTCTCGGAAGCCATTAACTGTCAGGGTGGTTCTGGCACCTTCCGAAATCATCCTCGGAAAACTACCCTTATTTGAATTTAATATTGCAAAAGTACTCGCACGTGGAAAGAAATCTCTAACCACATATGGTAATCCTTCAAGATAATCTCTTGCACAGGTAAGGATGCCTACAACATACCTATACCCCTTTTCGTAAATACTGTCGGACGCACCACCATGATTCCAAAGGATCCTAGCATGTTCGTTGGCGACTTCGGCAACTGCTATCGACAGAACGCTTGAATAAGGTCCGAAGAGAATGTCGACTCTATCTTCGACAATTAGTTTGAGAGCCGCCATTCTAGCCGAAGTGACCCGACTCTCATCGTCATAGTAATACAGAGAAATCGGCAGCCTGCTGCCAATATCGCGGAGATAGATTCCACCTGATTCATTTACATCCTGCACCCATGCCATTACCCCCGACAACGCCTGATTACCTTGAGTTTCAAACATGCCGGTCAAAGAAATCGGCATACCCACCCGAATACATTGAGTTTCATATGGCAGCATCTAGTACACCGATATTGCAATAGAATTAGTAGCGTGCTCAGTCTATTCCATGGCTTTGGATCGAAAAATCCCAAAAGAGCTGGTATATCCGTGTAAAAAGGTTGTACCACTCACAGGACCAATTTCTCCATTGCAAAAGAATCCACCCAGGGGTATTTCCCCCAACATGGATTTGAAAACTTCCGTATCATGATTCGGAGTACCATATAAATACTGTCCTCGACCCAAGCATGAGAATAATAAAGCGCCTGACAAGCCATTTTCCCTATTATCTTCTGCATACCTGTTGAGAACTGCTGTAATATCTTCCGTTGACGTCTGCGCATCTCTTAGGTGAAACTGAACCAGCTGTCCTTCTTTAAGCATTTCACCAATAGCTAAAACACCAGTATTATCATCCATACCCATAACATTTCTGATTAGAAAATCTCCCTGATCTGGATAGTCAATCATTTCATCCATAACTACACCAAGAAACAAAGACGTTCTCATTAAGTTTCGATCTCTGTCATTCAGGTTTTGGAATACGTCTCTCAATACATCCATGGGAGATTTCGTATCCAGAGAAACCAGTAAATTCTGCTTGCTTTCCGTAATACGCATAGGAGACCCAATAGGACGGCACCCCTGAGCCACAACAGTATCAACGGTCACATTACCAGTTAGAGCAACCCCTACAGCTCCTGACCGATACACAACATCACCCAAAAACAAACCATTTTGTCCTTGTTGCTGGCCTCCACTAGCCAGCCCTCCTATCTTTGGAGATTCAGTAAACGCGAAATCCAATCCCAGTATCAAGTTTTGACACGGAAAACTCATAGGATCAGCTAGAAGAATGAATTGCGGATCTTCAGTTCTAGTAACATTTACCAGCTTTTCCCAAGAATCTGGACCGGCATCTAAATCAGGAAGACTATCAGGAGGCAAATGGAACGGAGTAATGGTCACTCCAGGGAGAACAGACACAGTCAGTGAAACTGCCGGAGTTTGTTCTACTTCGATTCCGCCACCGATAATGCCGCCCCCCGAGCATCCTATTAGCAAACATTCACCGAGTCGAGCAGTCACCAAGTCAGGAATATCTTCGTAATGTTCTGCATAATGAGGAGATACGAACAGGACTGCTAAATCAACTACGTCGTCTCCAATATCTTTCATTATTTCTTCCAAACATTCGGAGACCGCCTCATCTAATACAGTTTTTGTTGATATAGCAGAAGACCATTTCATATTAATACCCTCACTACAGTACTTGTTTTCGAAACATCTCAATTTCAGCAGAGACCAATTTCTAGCATTTATTCTTATTTATTTAAGCTTTTGGCGAGATCAATGACTGGGTTTGGAGAAGGATCAATATTCTTTATAAGAGCAAGATAATAACTAAAATAATCTCCCAACACTAGCATATCCAACATCTGGCCCAAGGGAGTGTCGACAATACTACTAACCATATGATAATCGGTATTCTTTTTGGAAAACAGCTGCAGCAAAACTTCGTATCTTTTATGTAGTCGCTCATCTCCTCCATTCGGTCGCAGCAATAATAACAAATGTCCAGTCCCTTGATCAGAATCCAGGGACTCAATAGAGTTATGAAGCAGTTCGGGGATTACCTCATAAAAAGCCCACGATTTAGAATTCTCATTTATTTGGGATTTCCATCTTCGAGCCATGCCGGCAAATATACCACCACCATAGACCACTAGCAGTTTGTTTTTCGATAATAACGCGAGTTTTTTAGCAGGATTATATTGTACTGAAACATCCTCGGTTAAATTAGATAGCGCAGAACGTAAAATCTCAAATGACCGTTGGACCTCTGCGTCACTTATAGTCAACACTCCTAAAACCCTAAATGCACCGACCAAAAGAATAAGATTATATGCAACAGCAGATCTAGGCTCGGATTGAACGTCTATTTGCAAAATCATGTCGCCATTATCGTCAGCCTTCTGCTTCAAACGGCCGCCGTTGGTAATAGCCAATATCCTTGCGCCTTGTTGTACTGCGTCATGATAGAGAGAGATAGTCTCTTCTGTTTCACCTGAATAACTACAGACCACGACAAGGCTCCCCGAATCTAGTTTCATCGGCAAACTGAAATCTCTGACTACAGTTATAGGCACAGTATGCTGAGCTGCTGCTAAATCCATCAATAAGTCTCCAGCAATAGCTGACCCACCCATACCAGCTATGACAACATTGGTTATCGGTCCATTACCATGACTGATTTTTAATGACATGGACGCCAGCCAAGCTGCTTCACAATGCGACGGTAATTCCCTAAGCCTATCGCGCAAGTTTGATGAATCTATCCTTTCGCAAGCCGAAGAATCGTCTAACATTTGAGATTGCTCACTGTCATCGGACCATGAATTCATTCTGCCTACTCTCCAAATCAGCCTATAACATTTCTGTTAACCAATTATCAAACCAGATAGCTGACAACTACCGACCAACCAGATTCGCGCATTATAAATAATGATAGAATACAGGTAACTTATCGATACTATTCTATACTCTCACATTGAAGAAAATATTGACAATAAAGACGGTGTACAATAATTGATTTTCATCTTATAATCGTTACTAAAGTAGCGCCTGAATACTAGGGTCTTAGCACCCGTGAGAATTAAGCGCGCGTTAGACATAACCAATTATAAATCAGACTGGATTAGGAGGAGGATATGCCGAACCAAGACATCGCCTTGATGACACATCTATTGCGTCGCGCCGGCTTCGGGGCTAGTCGAGATGAGGTAGAGGCAAAAGCAGCCCAAGGTTACGAACATATAATAGAAGAGCTATTGAACCCTCAGTCGCAACCTGGGATCGAAGAAGACATCATGTTCAGGTATCAACCTGCTTACAACGAACCAGCTGCAATAGAAACCAACGTCCAGCAATGGCTGTACTATATGATCAATAACCCTAGACAGTTGCAGGAGAAAGTCGCCCTATTCTGGCACATGATATTCTGTGCAGGACACAGTAAAATCGATAGTGGACAGGAAATGGGATTAATGATCCGGATGTTCCGTGAACACGGCATGGGCAGCTTTAAGAATCTCTTAACATTACTGTCTACCAGCCCAGCAATGATTTACTATCTTGATAATTCAGAAAGCCATAAGGTGGCTGTTAATGAGAACTACGGGAGGGAGCTTTTAGAACTCTTCTCCATGGGAGTCGGAAAAGACGAGGAATTCAACTACTCGGAGGATGATGTAAAAGCCTGTGCTAGGGCTTTCACTGGATGGAATATAGCACCATCTTACCCACCATTCCCTTACGGGAGGAGTGCTTGGGAATTTCGATACGACCCCGCCGATCATGATGAGAACGACAAGACGTTCTTGGGAGAAACTGGTAACTGGAACGGACAGGACATACTTGATATGGTTTGCCAACAGCCAGCTACAGCGCGATTCATCGCACGCCATCTTTACAACTATTTTGTAGCTGATGAAGTAGCAGTACCTTCATGGAGACAGACACCTCCCAAGGATCCAGAACTAATTAAAGCACTGGAAGATGCCTATTTTGGATCTGATTACGACATAACATCCATGTTACGGGTGTTATTCAATTCCGAATCATTCAAGAACTCTCGATATGCTAAGGTAAAAAACCCGGCTGAGATGGTAGTTAGTACGATTAGATTTGTAGGCGATCATCAGGAAATAAAGCCAGGTTTATTTGAAATTTCACAAGAACCCAAGTATATGGGCATGGATTTAATGAACCCTCCTACAGTAGAGGGATGGCACACAGGACATGAATGGATTGATAGCGGAACTTTAGTCGAGCGTATTAACTTCGCATCCGACTATCTTGGGCAAACGGATTTGCCAGGAGTAAAAAGTCTGGTTGATAGGCTCATGTCCGCTGGCGACAATCTTTCACCCAAAGGTCTGGTTGATGGGTGTCTAGATCTAGTCGGACAGCTCCAAGTTACCGACGAGACATATAACGAACTGGTATCACACGCGCAGAGAGAAGGCGACTTGAAGCATCAATCCGATAGTGAAAAAGAGGTGTTCATACGACGTTCTGGGGAAATGCTCCAGATGATCGCAGCAACCTCAGAATATCAATTCGGCTAGAGAAAATAAACACAAAATGTAACGGAGGTAGTGATGGTCTCTAATAAAAAAGACAATGTCCTTGCGGTACTGTCCCTCTCAGGGGGGAATGACGGCCTTAATACCATAATTCCCCGCTCTAATGGTTTATACCGCGATCTCAGACCAAACCTAGGAATATCTGAAGAACAAATACTTCCTTTGGAGTGGAACGGTAAAGATACCGGATTTGGATTTCATCCCAGTATGCAGCCACTAATGAAATTCTGGAAAGAGGGCAAACTGGCTATATTTCTGGGAGTTGGATATCCAAACCCAAGTTATTCCCACTTCCGATCCATGGATATTTGGCACACTTGTGAGCCTGACAAGATAGGAAACGAAGGTTGGCTAGGGCAAGCTATCAAAGAGCTTGATCCGACTGCGGAGAACGTTCTAACAGGCGTCAATTTTGGCCGAGGACTTCCACGAGCATTAGCTAAAGAAGGAGTTCCGATAGCCTCAGTGGGTAACTTAGAAACTTATGGATTACTAACTGGAATAGATGGAGAAGACCAAAGAACTGAGGCACTTGACGTCTTTGGTCGCATGTACAGCCCGACAATAGGAAGCGGATATGCACTAGATTATATTCGCAGGACAGGAACTGACGCATTGAAAGGGGCAGACATATTGGCAACTGCACCAGGCATGTACAGTTCTAATGTAGAATACTCCGCCACTGCAGTCGGCCAATACATGAAGAACATAGCTCAAACTCATCTCGCTGGGTTTGGCACCCGTGTACTGTATACCACATCTCCCTACAATGGTTTTGACACGCACGCCAGCCAAGCGCAAGCACATTCAGGCTTATGGGCAGACGTTTCAGCTAACGTAGATACATTTGTCGACGATCTTAGAGATCATGATGCAATGGATAACGTCACGTTATTGATGTTCTCAGAATTTGGCAGGCGTGTTAGCGACAACGGCTCAGGAACAGATCACGGAGCTGCAAGCGTCGCTTTTGCTATTGGAGAACATGTCAAAGGCGGGTTCTATGGAGAATATCCGTCACTAGAATCCAGTAAATTAATCGAAGGTGGAAACCTCGAGCATAGCATGGACTTTAGAGAGATTTACACGACAATCTTAGAAGATTGGCTTCACGTAGATCCTGTCCCAATCGCTGGTAACTTTAATAAGCAGAAATTCTTGTAAACTAAACACAAAACTATGTCCGGACGAGATACATTCGAATATTACGTTCTAGACCGGATAATAAATACATGAGGTAAGAATCATGAGCACCCATTTATTTGGGCTAACAGACCGGACGTTTTCTTACAGCCATTCAGTAGGCCGAAATGAATTCGCCGGAACAGGCTTCAGAAATCCTGTAGATATGGCTCTGGGAGCAGATGATATTGTATATGTCATTAATAGAGCATACGAAAATAGACCCGATGGCGTCAGAATCACGGTATGCACGATAGCCGAGGAGTTCATCACTGAATTTGGAGGATATGGCGAAGAGGACGGCAAATTCATATGGCCTTCTGCAATCGCGTTAGATAAAGATGAGAATATTTATATATGCGACGAGTGGCTAAACCGAGTAACCGTATTTGATAGTAACGGAGAATTCATAAAAAAATGGGGCGAGACCGGTTCAGCTCCAGGCCAACTAGATAGGCCATCTGGCCTAGCTATCAGTGGTGATGTTATATACGTTTCCGATAGCAGAAATAACCGTGTGCAGAAATTCAGTTTAGACGGGCAATTCCAGAGCAGCTTCGGAGAAGCGGGTACCGGCCCAGGACAATTCAATATGCCATGGGGTATCGGCCTGGATAGAGATGGAAATATATACGTAACAGACTGGAGAAACGACCGTGTCCAGCAATTTAACGAATCTGGTGAATGGCTAGCTAGTTTTGGAACATCCGGTGATGGGGTAGGACAATTTAATCGCCCCAACAGCGTATGTGTGGACAGCGATGGAGATATATATATATCAGACTGGCTAAACAACCGAGTACAAGTCTTAGCTCCAGATGGGCGCTTTATCACACAACTACTAGGGGATCACTCCTTATCTCAATGGGGTAAAGACAAAATGGTATCTAATCCCGATATGATAAGACAGCGGCAATTGGCGATTACCCATAGTGCGGATTTTGATAAAAAGTTCTCCCATCCGACAGCGGTAAAAGCGGATAGCCAAAACCGTGTAACAGTGTTGGATTCTACAAGGGGCCGTATCCAGGTCTACATTAAGAATAAGGAACCTGTACTTATCTAAACAAAGTATGCAACGTACTTAAACAGAGATGGGGGAGCTATTTAAGCTCCCCCATCTCTGTTTAAGTACCAGAACCCAAACTACAGGAACATCAGCCAGGACCTTCTGGCATACCCGAATCTATCCACACCACTATTTCATCAATTTCAGAACGGTTTACAAAAGGACCTCTAAGTGGCATCTTCCCAAAAGTACCACATCCCCTTGCTAATGATTTTACTAGATGAGTTTCTCGCCCAGGCAACCCTGGTTCAATAGACCTGTATCCATTTAATACTGACTCCTGAATGTCCTTAGCGGTTTCCCAATAATATTCATGGATACCAGGATATGGATCCCTGCCCCAGCGTTCTATCCAACGTTCCATTATATTTTCTAGAATCTCTTTAACCCGTGGCCAATAAACAACTTCCTCTGAGTTTTCACTCATCTTAATGCTCCATATATAAAGTATCGATAGGTTGATTCCCTGTCATTACTTGCATGATGATAATTAATTTGGATGATCGTTGATTGTAGCAGTTTTAAGCAGTTCTATTGCATGGGGAATTACTGGCTTAACCACTTCCAGGGTTTCTTTAACTCCCTTCGGACTACCAGGCAATGTTAGTATCAATGTAGACCCCCGTATGCCAGCGACCGATCTACTAAGCATAGCCATGGGTGTAAATTTAATAGTTTCAGCCCTCATACTTTCTGCAAGACCCGGAACTTCTTTATCAATTATCGAAAGACAAGCTTCCGGAGTCACATCTCTTGGTCCGAGTCCCGTGCCACCGGTACTAATTAAAAGATCAATGTCTGACCTGTCTGCCCATTCGGACATTTGTTTTGCTATCATATCTTTCTCGTCAGAGACAATCCGATATTCAACTAGTTGATAATCAGGTTCTGCCAATACATCACAAATCGCCTGGCTTCCAGTATCATTCCGTTCACCGGCATACCCAGACGTACTCACAGTCAAAATTGCTAGCTTATACACAGATCCCTCCGGGAAACAATGATATCACAATAGTATTGCTGTAGTTATTTAATATCACATTGACAACATATGGCTGTGATTATAAGCTCAAACTCTAATGGAATTCGGCGAAGCTACGATACATATAGTAACCGACGGCAGTCTGAGGATGGATGGCGGCAGTATTTTCGGCGTCGTTCCGAAAGCAATATGGAGTAAGAGTCATCCACCAGATCGTCAAAACCGCATTGAAATTGCTTTAAATTGTCTTTTAATTCAAAGCAACGGAAAAAATATCCTAGTTGATACAGGAATAGGAGATAAGCACAATAAAAAGGCGAAGACCCGGTTCCATATGCAAGGAGGGCAGCTTCGTAATAGCCTAGGAAAATTCGGATTATCTCCGGACGATATCGATATGGTAGTTCTCACTCATTTGCATTTTGACCATGTAGGGGGATGTACTGCATTCGAGAATAATAAAGCCGTACCCGTTTTTCGCAATGCCACCCACTTAGTCCAACGATTAGATTGGGACGAAGCCAATAATACCAACGAACGTACCCGAACTGCATATATAACAGATGATTTCCTGCCACTCCAACAATCAAACCAGTTGCAACTGTTGGACGGAGATACGGAAATAATCTCAGGTTTATGGGTTAGAAGAACTGGTGGACATACAGCAGGGCATCAATTAGCGTACTTTGAATCTGGGGGTGAAAAGGTAGCGACTTTAGGAGATGTGCTGATGATACCCGAACAGCTACCAGTCGGATACACCACGAGTTACGATCTTTACCCTAACGATACCTTTGACTCAAAACGTCATTGGATATCAATAGCTCAGTCTGAACAATGGCTAGTAATATTTGGGCATAGCGTTCACCAAAAATCAGGGTACCTTACTAAAATGAACGGCCGTATATTATTAAACGAAAAAGAAGTTACTTAAACTATTTAAATAACATGGAAGTAAATTAGTGAATAAACCAGCTTATTGCGTCTTTTGTGAGATCGTCGCCGGCAACGAACCAGCGAGAGTCAGATACATAGACAACGATATCATAGCCATAGTTAACAAACTAACTTGGGTACCCGTTATGCTACTAGTCATGCCTAAAGAACACCTCAGCCAAATAGAACTTTGGACTAGTGGAATAATGGAACGTATGGGAACTGCAGCAGTTAACTTAGGTGCAATGTACGCACCTAACGGGTTCCGCATATTATCTAATTTCGGATACGACGGCCTCCAAAGCCAAAACCATGGTCACTTACATGTAATTGGTGGCACGTATTTAGGACATTACGCATAAATCAATTGGGAGATATCTTACATGGCAGAAACAATTTTATACGAAAAACAAGACAATATCGTAATAATTACCCTTAATAGGCCTGATTCGTTAAACTCTATAAATCGGCAATTACGCACCGAATTGGCGGACGCAATTACCCAGTACGACAGCGACGAGTCCGCATACGTCGGAATAATAACTGGTGCGGGAAGGGCATTCTGTGCAGGTCGTGATTTAAAGGAACGCGCCAACGACAATTCTTCCGGTGTTCAAGCAAAGGCTAAAGATAGTATGTATCCAGATAGTCCTTACATGTGGCCTCAAACTTGGAAACCATTGATTGCAGCGGTAAATGGATACGCGCTGGCAGGCGGATGGTCTATCGCTCAAATGTGTGATCTGAGAATTGCATCTGAAGACGCTAAATTAGGGATCACCGAGACAAAATGGAGTTTGTTACCGCCTTTTGGAACTATATTAAGTAAGATGATCCCGCTATCTGCGGTATTAGAATTATGTATGACAGCACAACCAGTGACAGCACAAAGAGCATACGATATGGGATTTCTTAATAAAGTCGTCAGTGCCGACAATGTAATGTCCGAATCTCTGGCCATGGCCCAGCACATTGCGGAAAACGCCCCATTGGCAGTGCAATATTTTAAGGAACTTGCTTATAAAAGCCTAAACATGTCTACTCAGGATATATCGTCATTGACCTATCATATGTATGATCAATTATTAACCACAGAAGATTCTAAGGAAGGCCCTTTGGCGTTCGCAGAAAAGCGTAAACCCAACTGGAAAGGACGTTAATCTCGAAGTTTCGTAACCAGCGTCTATGACAGGATTACTAAACCTATAGAGACGTCACAGAGTGAATATATGAGTACCAACATACAAGAATTTGACGTAATCATCATTGGAGCGGGAGTCACCGGTCTATATGCAATCCACAAACTTCGAGAGTTAGGTCTACGAGTTCAATCATTCGAAGAAGGTGACGGAATCGGTGGCACATGGTTCTGGAATAGATATCCGGGATGCCGGTTCGACTCAGAGAGTTATTCCTACGGATACTCCTTTTCAGAAGAGTTATTGCAGGAGTGGGACTGGAAAGAGCATTATTCCGCCCAGCCTGAAAATGAACGCTATCTTAACTATGTAGCTGATAAATTTGATCTCCGAAAACATATACGTCTAAGTTCAAGAGTCAAATCAGCTATTTTCAACGAAAACGACAACTTATGGGAAATTCTGATAGAAGATGGCCATAAGGCAAAGGGCAAGTTTTTAATTACATCTGTAGGAATATTATCAGCAGGGTATATACCAGATTTCGAAGGTATACATAGCTTTAAAGGCACTTGGTGCCATACTGGGAAATGGCCTAAAGAAGGAATAGACCTAGCAGGAAAGCGTGTAGGGGTAATCGGCACTGGTGCTAGCGGAGTGCAATTAATTACCGAAATAGCTAAAGAGGTATCTCATCTTACTGTATTTCAAAGGACCGCTAATTACTGCGCCCCGCTCAGAAACAGGCCTATAGACGCCGAAACTCAGCGTGAAATTAAAACCAGATATCCAGAGATCTTCCGTATGTGTAATGAGAGCGCCGGCTCGTTCATGCATAAATTCGATCCCAGATCCGCTATGGATGTTTCCCCAGAAGAACGTATGGAGCAATATGAACGGCTCTGGCTTGAAGGAGGATTTTCCAAATGGCTATCAAATTTCTACGACGTGATGCTACCAGGCCCCGCCAACGAGGATTATGCTAAATTCGTGCGCAACAAGATCCGGGAACGCATACACGATCCCGAAATTGCAGAGTTACTAGTCCCGAAAGACCATATGTTCGGCTCTAAACGTCTGCCATGCGAAAGTGGCTACTATGAAGTCTACAATCAGGATAATGTACTTTTAGTCGATGTTAAGACATCACCTATTCAACGAATAACTCCAAATGGCGTCAAAACCACGGATTCAGAATACGAAGTTGACGTACTAATATTCGCCACTGGATACGATGCAGTAACTGGGTCTTTAAACAGGATAGATATACACGGAATTGATGATCAAATATTAAAAGAGAAATTTGAGGGTGGTCCCCGCACATTCATGGGAGTAACTAGCTCGGGATTTCCGAATTTATTTACAGTTAACTCCGCCTCAGTAGGTAATTTTCCTCGAGCTGCAGAGCATCTTATAGACTGGGTATCGGAGACTATCCATTATGTCGCGAGTAACGGCTTTGATCGTATTACTCCCACACTAGAAGCAGAAAATAAGTGGGTCAAACATGTAAACGAAGATGGCATAAACATTCTGCGTACTCAAGGAGCCGAAGCTAACTCTTGGTACATTGGGGCAAATATACCAGGAAAAGCCCATGTTCTACTGACAAGCCCTGATAGTGCTCCCGCAATGAGAAACATCAGAGCAGAATCAACAGCTAATGGATATGCGGGGTTTATAATAGAATAATCCTGACTTCGCACTTGGTTAATTTGTTATACTATCGTTCACATCAGCTGACATACCGGAGGCGGTGACATCATATGAAAGTATGTTTCTTTCACTTAATGCCGTATCAGGACCTTCCTGCAAACTTTGAAGACCAATATCGTAGCGCCTGGGTAGATGCACCAAATAGACTATTCGATCCCGAAAAATGCCAAGTCTATTACGACGATTACCTTGAAGAACTTCAGTTCGCCGATTCAGTTGGGTTCGATGGTGTATGTGTCAACGAGCACCACAACAACGCCTACGGTTTAATGCCGTCTCCAAACTTAGTTGCTTCCGTTTTATCCAGGACCACATCAAATGGAGCCTTAGTCGTTCTTGGCAACAGTCTAGCTCTGTATCAGCCTCCCGTAAGAGTGGCCGAAGAGATGGCTATGCTCGACATAATGAGCAATGGAAGACTCGTAGCGGGGTTTCCAGTGGGAACATCAATGGATACAACTCTATCGTATGGACAAACTCCCATAACACTGCGAGATCGTCATTCTGAGGCACATGACCTTATTATAAAAGCATGGACCGAACGCGATCCATTCATATTCAATGGGAAATATAACCAGTTACGTTATGTAAATATATGGCCACGCCCTCTACAACAACCTCATCCACCAGTATGGATCCCTGGGAGTGGAAGCCTCGAGACTTGGGACTGGGTTTTAGATCGCAATTATGTATATTGCTATCTCAGTTATTTTGGATACTTACGAGGGTTACGGGTCGTCAATGGATTCTGGGACAGAGTTTCTGAACGCGGATTAGATGATAACCCTCATAGATTAGGTTTCTTGCAGCTTGTTTGTGTATCAGAATCTGACGAATCTGCTGAAGCTGAATATTCTGAACACGTAAAATATTTCTACCGTAAAATGTTACGAATACATCCACCATTTGCAGAAGCACCTGGGTATAGATCTATTAAGTCCATTCGAGAATCAGTTAGACCTCAGGTTGGTGAAGAGGCACAAAAAGCAGCCAGCGAGCTTGAATGGAAAGACTTCGTAGAACAAGGTCACGTGATAGCAGGTAGCCCATCAACAGTCAGAGATCAATTAATCGAAGCAGCCAAGATGTTGCGAGTCGGGCACTTGATGTGCCTATTGCATATAGGGAGTATGCCTAAAGAACTGACTTTGAAGAATACCGAACTGTTTGCTAAGGAAGTTATGCCAGCAGTTAAGAACCTATGGTCGGATTACGAGGATAATTGGTGGCCTCAGGCTGTTGCCAAGGCAAATCCCGCAATAGTTGGAGACTAAAGCAGAGATTACTACAAACAGTTTAGTAGCTCACGTCTCTATAGAATCCAGTCTTACAGCACAAACTTTATACTCGGGAATCTTTGAATCCGGATCATATGCTGAGTTCGTAAGAAAGTTCGCCGCAGACTCAGATAATTTAACAAATGGTATAAATACTTCCCCTCTCCTCATCTTTTCTGTTAAAAGCGCCTGGCCGACTAACTCTCCTCTCCTAGAAGATACTTTTATCTTCTGGCCATCCACCACCCCGTAGTTGTCTGCATCTTCCGGGTTAATCGATATTTCGAGTTCTGGAGATCTGGCCATCAAGTTATCAACCCGTCTAGTTATAGTTCCGCCGTGCCAGTGATATAAGACTCTGCCTGTATTGAGCATTAATGGGAAGCGTTTGCTTGGTGTTTCTGCGGCTATAGGGCCTTGATCATAACCGACAAATTTGGCGTACTGCCCTCTCGGAAATGTTTCTGCGTACAAATAACTTGTCCCAGGATGGTCGTATGACGGGCACGGCCATTGCACACCTCCGGTTTCTAATCTGTCGTAGTTAATACCTTTAATTATTGGAGTTAAGTCTGACATTTCATCAAATATTTCTTTAGAGCTGTTAAAAGAAAACTGTGATTCTAAGCCAAGCGAGAGTTTGTTATTGATACGTCTTCCAAGATCGCTAATAATCTCCCAGTCGGGCCTACTATTTCCGATAGGATCTATGGCTTTTCGAATTCTCTGTACTCTTCGCTCACTATTAGTAAATGTACCATCTTTCTCGGCGTAGCTAGTAGCAGGCAATACAACATCTGCTATTTCAGCAGTCTCATGCAGGAATATATCTTGCACTACCAAAAACTCAAGTTGGGAAAATAATTTTTCGGCGTGGTTCAAGTCAGGTTCGCTTAGCAAGGGATTTTCTCCAGTGATATACATGGCTTTTATCCCATTAAGCTTGTCTATCGACTCAACCATTTCTGTCACAACTAAGCCCTTGGCATCTGGAATTGTCCCACCCCACGCTTTTTCGAATTTCTGTATCGCCTCTGAGCCGAGGCCCTGATATCCTGGCAGATTATCTGGCAAACAGCCAGAATCCCCACATCCTTGAACATTATTCTGCCCTCTTAAAGGAGATATTCCTGATCCTCTTCTTCCTAACTGACCGGATACGAAAGCGAGATTTAATAGTCCATGCGCATTAGCTGTCCCGTTAGTATGTTGCGTGATACCCATACCCCATATGAGACAAGACCCACCCGATGTTACCCCTTTACCGGAATTAGTTGGCGGAGGGTCGGCATACAGTTTTGCAGCGTTGATCAGGTCATTAGTATCGACTCCAGTAATGGACGACACCACATCCGGCAGATATTTCGAGACAACTTGTTTCCAGTCTTCAAATCCTTCAGTCCTATTGGTTACGAAATCATGGTTTGCTAAGCCTTCATTCAATATCACATTTGCCATTCCATTAAGTAAAGCGACATCAGTTCCCGGTAAGGGTCTTAACCAGATATCGGCATAATCACACATATCTATTCTTCGCGGATTAATTACTATTAACTTAGCCCCATGTTCTACAACTGCCCTCCTCATTCGAGAAGCAGCTACAGGATGATTAGATGTAGGATCACATCCTATGACAACTAAACAACGGGCGTCTTCGTAATCTGTGTAGGAGTTACTGGTAGCACCACTACCTAACGATGTCAGCATAGCTTCTACGGAAGGGGCGTGACATAAGCGGGTACAATGATCAATATTATTGCTCTGCATTAGTAGCCTAGTAAATTTTTGCTGTATGTACCCATCCTCATTAGTTGCTTTCGCCGAACATAACGTGCCGAAAGAATTACCTCTAAATTTAATCAGATTGTGGGTTATAAGGTCTAAAGCTTCATCCCAAGTTGCTGGCTGCAAAACTCCATCTCTACGAATTAATGGGCCGGTTAACCTATCTTTATGAGTGACGAAAGATTGACCGAATCTGCCTTTCACACATAACATACCAACGCTCGATAGGTTATTCGGGTCATCTTCAATTTTGGATATGTTATCTTCCGAATCGATACTAATATTTATTCCACACCCTACTCCACAATAGGGACATGTTGAAGAAACAATTCGTAATTCAGATTTATCCTCAGAAACATCTGGTCCATCATCAACTTTTTCCTTTATATGAATAGCTCCAGTCGGGCAGACAGAAAGACATTGCCCGCAAGTAGTACAGATAGAATCTATTAAGGGCCTATCCAAAAAAGTCCCGATGCGACTTTTCTCGCCAGACCCCAGATAATCTATAGCTCCAATAAACTGGTGCGAATCCTGACAAGCATTAACGCACCTGGCGCACAATATGCATGAACTCATAGCTATATCAAACACTGGATTACTAGTATCCGTGTCTTCGCGTAATCTGACCTTCCAGCTACTATCGGAGAGGCCAAATCTGGAAGCAGCAACTGATAGCTGCCCTGCAGTTTTATAGTCGTCGACCATGCCTAACGTTAAATCAAGCACACCCGCACGGATACGGTCTACGTCTTCACCATACGTCGCAATATTCATCTCATCCCTTACAGGAGTAGAACAAGCTGTCGGATAACCTCTGATACCTTCTATTTGCACCAAACATGTGCGGCAAGCGCCAATGGGTTTCATGTCCGGATCCTTGCACAATTGGGGGACGTAATAACCATTAGCATTAATAGCATCTAAAACAGTCTGACCTTCTGATACTTCAACTCGCCGGCCGTTTATGATTACGTAAATAGACAAATCATCCTCTGTGGAACATGAATTAGGATACGCCGTTATAAGAATCCACTCGTTCTCTTAGCAATGGTATCAATTGTTTTCCGTATTCCTTAGCATCGTTTAGCGGGTCAAAGCCACGCAGAATAAAAGCGGTACATCCGACTGTATAATATTTCATTAAAGAGTCAACAACTTGTTCAGGTGTTCCAACTAAGCAAGTTGTATTTCCGGCGCCCCCGCTAGCATATGCAATTGGCATCCAAAGCCTTTCGTCATATATGTCTTTGTCAGTTGAGAAATTAACCAACCTTTGGGACAACGTAGACTGGGCCCGTGATGTCTGTCCCGGAAGTATTTTACCGTCGGTAGATTTCTTAACTCTCTCCAATATGCTAAATGCCTTGGACCAGGCTTCTTCTTCCGTGGCTCCCAGGATAGGCCTAAATGAAATACTAAATTTAATATGGTTGTCGCATTGTTTAGCTTGTTCTTTAAGAACGTTTAACCGGTCTGTGATGACGCCTAACGGCTCTCCTAAAAACGCATAGTAATCAGCTTGCCTACTCCCAATTCTGGCTGCGATCTCTGAGGCTCCACCAAAAAACAGAGGCACATGAGGTTTTTGGTAACATGTTACTTTGCAGTGGGCTCCTTTATAGGAATAAAACTCGCCCTCGAAATCGGACGCTTCATTTTTCAACCACATATTTTTGAGAACAGTCATGTATTCATCGGTTCGCCGATATCTAGAATCATGATCCAACCAATCACCATCTTGTTGCTGCTCAGCGTCACTCCCACCAGATATGATATGAAGCGCAACCCTTCCTTGCGTCAGTTGGTCTAGAGTAGCAATTTTTCTGGCTGCAAGAGTGGGAGATATGAATCCCGGACGGTGAGCAATCAGATATCCCAACGTGCGGGTATGTGCCGCGGCATACCCAGCAATTTCGAAACCATCCGGTGTCGTGGAGGAATAACCCGTCAGTACCATATCAAAACCCGCTCTTTCATGACATAAGGCAAACTCAACAATATAGTCTGGATCGACACCGGCCGGTAGTTCTCCACCCGGATTAATGCCACCTCCAAAGACACTGAGACTCGCTCCAGCGTTCTCAGGACCTTCCTGAGTGACACCGATCATACCTATAATTTGCACGTTACTAGTCGTGTTATTACTCATAGTATTTTTTAATTGTTATCCTGAATCGGTTGAGCCAATATTGTTTCATTTGATAAGATCGTCTCTAAAAAAATGTAACGCACTAAGGACTACATTTCCGGCCATTTGACCCAGTCCGCATAAAGAAGCACCATTCAATACCTCACACAAATCTCGAAGTTTATTTATGTCTTCCGAAGACTTGGTCGAGAGTTCCAAATTGTTTAACAATTCTACTAGGCGAGGAGTACCTTCGCGGCAAGGTGTACATTTCCCACAGGACTCTGAAGAATTGTATTGTGCAAAGGACTTTACAGCATCCATGACAGGGACACTTGTATCCATCACCATTACCCCGCCTCCTCCCATAACCACACCACTTTCATGTAGAAAACCAGGCAGCATAGCAACGTCAATATATGACATGGGTAATAATCCGCTTGAAGGACCACCTACTGCCATAAAATGAATCGGTTTGCCTTGCAAGTCTCCTCCGCCTACATCATAAACGATTTGCCGTAACGTCGAACCCAAAGGAAGTTCAACAAGCCCTGGTCTACGAACTAAGCCACTCAGCGAGAAAAGTTTCGTGCCAGTGGCAGTGTCCAACCCTATTTGAGAAAAACGAGAAGCTCCCATTCCAATTATAATTGGAATATTAGCTATAGTTTCAACGTTATTAATAACAGTGGGCTTCTGGAACAAACCAGATTCTACAGGGAACGGTGGTTTTAATCGGGGCTCCCGACGCAAACCTTCAATAGTATTTAACAGAGTAGTTTCTTCCCCACACACATACCCTCCTGCTCCCCTAATAACACCTATGGCACAAGAGAAATCTGAATCCAAGATATTGTCGCCAATCAAGCCAACTTCAGCAGCTTTTCCAAGAGCGCAAATTATTCTCTCTGCGGATAATTCTGCTTCAGCATTGATATAAACATAACACTGGGTAGCCCCACTCGCGTAAGCTGATATCAAAGCTCCCTCAATAATCCGGTGAGGAATCCCTTCCATCAAATGTCTATCCTTAAATAGCCCGGGCTCACCCTCTTCTGCATTAACTACCAAAAATCTATTATCTGAGTCGGTATTAAGTGCTGTCGACCAT
>Ga0315338_1001726_pt1 | contig 25244 bp, 29 predicted proteins | sample ASW8metaG_FD_204518 | JGI IMG/M metagenome (GOLD analysis project Ga0315338, IMG submission 204518) | Ammonia-oxidizing marine archaeal communities from Monterey Bay, California, United States - ASW #8 | ecosystem: Environmental > Aquatic > Marine > Coastal | place: USA: California | collected... | reverse complement strand
TCGAATCTCCCAAGTATCAGATTTTAAATCTCTATCTGTAAAACAAACGAAGTCCCAACCATCAGGTTTATAATCTGGTTCTACTAATGTATCATAACCACCAATTATAGCAGTATAAATAACTTTATTATATCCCACGATAACCTTTTCTTATTTCTCTCCAACCACCTATTTTATAATGATGTACATAACAAGTTCCAACAACAATTGAATGACCAACTCTCTCTTGAATTTCTACATCTTGTCCACCCCATGCATTTTTATGTTCTGTACTGAAAAAATTATCCCCATTATCATAATAATTATTTTGGATAGATTCCTTCGTCATTCCTAAACAAAACCCATTTAATTCATCTTTAGGTTCACCTGAAATTTCAAATATCTTCCCATTAGGTTTAAATCCTCTTTGATAGTCGTGATCAGGTCCTGGATTATTACTTAATGGTCCAAATATAGCATCGTCTTTATGTTTGTGAGTCAAAATAGTATCAATAAAATTATTTATAGTCTTGTCATATATTTGGTCATCAGAAGTTATAATAACAGCATCATACTCTTCTTTTATCGCCATTTTAATTCCTTCATTCCAAGTATAAGTACATCCACCTGTATATTGGTCATCCACTCTTGTTATGAGTAAATTATCTGGTTGATTTTCTACTTCAAATTTATGGTCTGATTGGTTATCAAATGCAAATAATTTGAATGGATATTTACATGAAGTATATATTGATACCAAATAATTATTAAATAACTCAAATCCATTTGGTCTGTGTGCTTTACTCTCATGGAGTGCACACACAAATGCTATCTTTTTATTCTTTATCATAAAACTTCTTTAATTTATCTAAATTTATTGTAACATCTGATGGCATGGTGGAATGAAACCTTTTATTAACTGGAATTACAGTATCTTTAGTCATTTTTGCTAAATCATACATAGTTTTCAATTCAGTTCCTGCATTATAAACACCAATCGCATCTCCTTCTATTAAATCTTTAATTATAGTTGTCATCTTATCCACATAATCAAAATTACCTACTTGATTAATATATGCCTCTTTATGTAAAAATGGTGTTGCTTTATGTGTTCCTCTTATCAATAAATAATCCTTCATTTTTAACTGAACATAGGCGTCTGCTAATAATTTTGTATATCCATACCAATTCTCACAATGAACTGGAACATCATTTTCACTTGCATACAATTTCGAATTTGAATAAACATAATCAGTAGAAATATGAGTAAGTTTTATTTCACCCATTCCCTTATCATTTATACAATCTACTAAATCAACTACACCTTTATAATTTACATCCCAATGATTTTCTCTATTTTCATCATAAGTATTACAATCAGCAATACAATTTATTACTTCATAATAATCAAGAATATAATTCTTATAAGAATCTATATCAGTAAAATCAATTCCATCTTTTTTTCTACTAATATAATCCCACCCCGTTTGTTTATGGAGTTCCGAACCTAATAATCCATCACCTAAAATAAGTTTATGAGACATCTTGGTATTCATCCTCTATAAATTTATTAATCCAATACAAAACATAATCAATATCATCATCAGTCATATTATTAAAACAAGGTAATGTTATTAACTTCGTCCATTCCGTATCTGCTACTGGATATTCTCTATCTTGTTTCAATAAACTATAGTGGTGTAAAGGTTTAAAATGAACTGAAGTATGTATCTTCTTGTCTGCCAAATAATCTATTAAATTATCCCTACCCATTACTGAACATCCAGAACCATCGGGTGCAAAATTATACATTTTTCTATCCAATTTCGTTCCATAATATTGTACTGTCTCAGAATGTGGTGGTCTTTCAAATACATCTGGTAATTCTTCATTATATCGTTTTTGAACGTGTCGTCTAACTTTCAAAAATCTATCTAATTTTTTCATTTGAGATAAACCAAGTGTCGCAATCAAATCTGTCATGTAATATTTGTATCCAAGTCTATCTACTTGATAATCCCAAGCGTAACCTGGTCGTTTTCCTGTATCATCTCCTGTCCTACTCCAAGTTGACGCAACACCAAACCATAACATTTCTCGTATCTTATTAGCTAAGTCATCATCATCTAATGTAATCATTCCACCATCTCCAACTGGCATTGTCTTTACTGCTTGAAATGACCAAACTGCTGCATCACCTTTTGAACCTGCTCCTTCAGTATAACAACTATGTGCACAATCTTCAATAATAAATCCACCAAATACTTTTCGGATTTCATCTATTGGTGCTGGTACACCTGACATATTCACTGCTATTAATACTTCTGAATTTGGTTTCTTCCATTTCTCTACTTCTTCTGCAGTTATATTAAGATTTATCCTATCTACATCTACAATATTCGAAGTACAATCATTCCATAATGGTATCTCTGCTGTTGCCACAAATGACATTGTTGGATTAATAACATCAATTCCCTTAAACCCCATTGCTTTCATTACTAAATCTTGACCATGAGAATTACTCGTAACTGCTATGGCGTGTTTTGCACCCACAAGTTTTGCAAACTTTTCTTCAAACTCTTGGACTTTAGGTCCCTTTCCCCACCAACCACTTAGTATAACTTCTCTTATAGCCTGAACATCCGATTCATCTCCACATGGCCCTAATACCTTTAAAGGTTTTTCTCTTACTTTCATTTTACTTTCCTAATGTTTTTCCCATTAAATTCTGTTTAAAAACTTCAAACCCATTCCTTTCATAGAATGATACTACATCATCATAACAATATAATAAAACTTTATAACAACCCAATTCTTCACACCTTTTAACTGCTTGGTCAACTAATAGTGAACCTATATTTTTTCCACGAAATTTTTTCCGTATAACTACTTCCTCAATAGAACCTACACAACTACCATTATGTATAAATTTATTTTGAACATACAAACTTAACGAACCTATAACCTCATCATCATTCTCTGCAACAAAAATATAAGTATTTTTATCTAACACCTTTTCCAATGTTTCTTCAGTTATACCATCACAAGGCCATACCTCTGATATGGTTTCTGTATAACCATTATCCAAATCTTCTTTTTTAAATTCTCTAATCCCAATCATCAGATTTGAATGTCCTATAATCTTTATCTGTTAACCCTCGTTCTTTTAACCAATTACCAGCTGGTGCACCGTCCATTTCAACCCATTCTCTCATCTTAGATTGTTTTGTATTTTGATACTTTAAATATAATCTACGATTGGTATCTTCCATATTAATATATGTATCTGCCCATCTCCACTTTGGTGTTCCAGTTCTATCACCTGTTATATGATGATGAATAAATTTTAATTCCACTCTCCAATTCTCATAACCCCTTTCAATTAACTGAAATGGCATGTCGGCTGTTGCCGCCGTAACTATATCTTCATCAAACCTTAAATTCTCTTTATCAAATAATTCTTTACTTATTAACATAATTCCATCTGACCAATATACCTCAAATGTATTTTTATCTCGTACATTTAAAGATTCAATAGTATATTGTTCTTGTGGATTATATTGTCTCATACCACCATGTAACCTTATACCAACAGCACCACATTTTGGTAATGATTTATAAGTCGATATTGCATGTTCCATCCAATTCTCTGTGGTAATAACCAAATCATCTTCTTGATACAACCACCAATCAAACTCATCTGTCAAATATTCTAATGACTTATTAAAGGCTACAGGTATGTTTCCACCAGGATGTGATTCTGTTTTTATAACATCATAACCTAAATCAAAATCATAATATTCATCATTAGGAAATGTTCCATTCTTAACAATAACAGTTGTGATGTCAAATTTATCTTGATTTAAATATACTGAATCTAAAACTTCTTTTAATAATGATAATCTACCGGCAGTAGTAGGAACTACAACTAAAACTTTTTCTTTACTACCCATACTTTCCCTCTATCGTTTGCCCCACTTAAATAAACCATGTGGTCATCAATATTTGATTCTATATATTTACTTTCTTTATCAGTCATATATCCACTATTAATTTTTCCAATCGATGTAAATTCACCTATCATTCTACAGGTATCCCTACTTCCAATAAAACCATCGTTCACATATGGTGCATTTAAATCTTCAATAATATATATTCCCCCAGGTTTCAAAAATGGAAATAAATATGCCATTGAAAATTGTTGTTGGTCTGATAAATGACCACAATCGTCAATTATTATATCAAAATCACCACCATATTTTTCAATAAGTCTATCTAAATCTTCTTTCTTTCCACAATTACCAACCATAACATGAACTCGTGTATCCTTTTCTGTATAAGATGGTCCTTCAGGTGCCTTCCATAAGTTATTTGATTCAAGGATTTCCATACCGTATATCTCAGCATTTGGAAAGTATTCTTGCCACATCAACAAACCTTGACCTTTGTGTGCCCCAAGTTCTAAAACTTTTTTTGTTTCTTCTATACCCTCTTCAAAAAGTGGACCATAAATTTCTGTATAACCATTTCCTGGTTTACCTTCTTTATAAACATCACCTCTATCGTTTCCAAATTCATGTGCTAATTCTGTTAATAAATGCATTACTTCTCCTTATTATATATTTCTAACCAATGTTCAATCATCTCATCCATTAAAGTTTCAAATGTATATTCAGGTTCCCACCCAAATGTTTCTCTAAGTTTTGTGGAATCTCCACGAAGATATTTTAATTCTTCTGCTCTCATAAATCTATCATCTTGTGTTACATAATCCTTGTAATTTAAATCTAACTTATTGAATACATAATCACACATATCTCCTACTGAACGACTAACTCCTGTGGCACATACAAAATCATCTGGTTCTGTATGATTAATTATCATATGCATCGCTCTAACATAATCTTTTGAATGTCCCCAATCACGAAAGGCATCTAAATTACCAAGTGGTAATTCATTTTGTAGTCCATTCTTAATTCTTACTGCCGACTTAACAACTTTATTGGTAACAAAATTAGAACCTCGTCTTGGTGATTCATGATTAAACAGAATACCATTACAAGCAAATAACTTGTATGCATTTCTATAATGTTGAACCATATTAAATCCAAATACCTTTGTACATCCATAAGGACTTGTAGGATTCATAGGTGTAGTTTCTCTTTGGTATCCATCTTCATCTACTGAACGACCAAACATTTCTGATGATGATGCCTGATAAAATCTTGCACTTGGACAATTATTTTTATATGACTCTAATATATTTAACAATCCAAGAGCATTAGTTTGTACTGTAAATTGTGGAATATCCATACTGATTCTAACATGACTTTGGGCCGCTATATTATATATCTCGTCTGGTTGAATAGTCCTTATCATTCTTTCTAATGAACTTACATCAAGTAAATCACCATACTCAAGTTCAATTTTTCCATTAAGATGATCAATCCGTGAATGTTGATGTTCGGGTGTAGAATTTCTTCTAATTATACCATAAACTTCATAATCTTTTTCCAACAATAATTCCGCAAGATAACTACCATCTTGACCGGCTATACCCGTTATAAATGCCTTCTTTTTCATTTATATAACTCCATTAATCCAATTATAAGTTTTTACTATACCATCTCTTAATGGTTGTGTAGGACTCCAACTAAGTTTATCTTTTATCAAAGTATTATCTGAATTTCTACCACGAACTCCAAGTTGTGACACATCTATATTTTTTATGGATATTTCTTTGCCCGAAATATCTATAATCATCTGTGCAAAATCATTAATAGAAATAACTTCATCCGAACCAATATTAAGTGGTTCAACACAATCAGATTCCATTAATCTTCTAATTCCCTCAACACATTCATCAATATAAAGAAATGAACGAGTTTGTTTTCCATCACCATATACTTCTATTTCACCACTTGATTCTATAACTTTTCGACATAAGGCGGCTGGTGCCTTTTCACGACCACCTTTATATGTTCCTTCAGGTCCAAATATGTTATGAAATCTTGCTATCCTAACATCAAACTTCTCGTTTCTACCATAAGTTAAGAATAATCTTTCACTAAATAATTTCTCCCAACCATACTCTGAATCTGGATTACCAGGATAAGCCATATCTTCTCTTAGTGCAGGAACATCTATTTCTAATTGATGTGTTTCAGGATACATACACGCTGATGATGAATAAAATACTTTCTTTACTCCAAGTCTTTTCATAGAATCTACTATATTAAGATTTACCATAGCTGAATTATGCATTATCTCTGAATCATTTAGACCAGTAAATATAAAATCTGCTCCACCCATGTCTGCAGCAAGTTGATAAACTTCATCCACCCCATCAACACAAACATCTACCAAATAAGAATCTCTCAAATCTCCCTTTATAAACTCATCTGCCTCAGTTTTACTATATTCTGGATATTTTAAATCTACTCCTCTAACAAAATAACCCTCTTCCTTTAATCTTCTGACTAAGTGTGAACCGATAAAACCACCAGCACCACATACTAATGCTTTCTTCATATTATTATCCTATCACCATACATTTTATAACCTCATCTTGTCTATTAGAAACCAACTCAAAACCTTTTTGTATATCATCAAGTTCGAATTCATGAGTGACCATACTCTCTGGTTCATTACTATCTATAAATAGTCTCAAACAATCTAATAATGTAATATTTGATCTTCTTACATTTTGTAGAATCATTTCCTTTGTTCTTGCCTTATGTGGATTATACTCGACATAATCCTGAGTTGGTATTCCAATTAATGCCAATCTACTACCAACTCCTGCCCAAACTATACATTTATTTATTGAATCATTATTTCCAGCACAATCAAAAACAGCAGATGCCGCCTTTTTACCAAGAAATCCGGCTGGTGAATGAGTAGATAATCCTCCATGTTTTTTTGCAAAATCTAATCTATAATCGTGATGATCATCTATATAAATTTTTTCACATCCCATCAACTTACAAATATACATTACTGATAAACCTATAGCCCCTGCTCCAATAATCACTACATTATCAAATATATTTAAATTTATTAGTTTTATTGAATGTAATGCAACACCCAATGGTTCAAGTAAAGCTGCCATATTAAAAGACATAGTATCTGGTATTTCAACTAACTGTCTTTTATCAACTATAACAAAATCAGCAAATGCTCCATGTGTATTTGCTCCCATAAAAGTACCTTCATTACATAAATTATGTTTACCTTTAATCGACCATTCACTTGTTACGCAAGATTTACCAGGTTCAATTGCAACTCTTGAATCTATCTTAAAGTCTCCATCAACAACTATCCCCGCTGGTTCATGTCCCATATACATTGGCATAGATTCTTTAAATGAACCTAAACCACCATGTTTAAAATAATGTAAATCAGAACCACAAATTCCACAAGATTTTATTTTTACAAGAACTTCATCTTCCTTTAATTTTGGTAATTCTTCCTCAAATATTTCTATTTTACCAACTTCTACTAATTTTGCTATTTTATTCTTCATCTAAATCCTACTGCTAAAGATTTTTCCGCTCTTAACAAAACATCACATATATAATCAATCTCATCTAAATGTAATTCTGGATATAATGGTGGACAAATATGATACTTACAAACTTCTTCCGTTACTCCAAAATCTTCTTCAGAAAATCTATCAATATATAATGGCTGTAAATGTATTGGAGTATTATAAACTTCTCCTGTTAATGTAATATTATTATCTTTACAGAATGTTCTTAATTTTTCTCTGTCCAATGTAATCCTTGTAATAAATTTATAATAAGAACAATACCCACTATCTTGAAGTACAGGGGTATATAAACTTCCCTTGAGATTCTCTACATACCTAACTACAAGTCTGTTTCTTTTATTAATTCTATTAATAACTCTATCACATTCCATAGAACCTAATAATCCAGTAAATTCATTTATTTTATAATTTATACCCCTATCAACTGAACATACTCCCGAATTATTTATATCTCTACCAAAATTTTTAATGGACTTACATTTTTCATAAAGTTCTTTATTATTAGTAGTGACCATGCCACCCTCTCCAGTTGTCATAACTTTTGTTGGAAAAAAACTAAAACACCCAATATCACCAATAGTACCTGCCCGATACCGTCCTCGTTTTGAACAATGGGCATGGGCGGCATCTTCAATCAAAGGTATATCATACTCGTTACATAATTTTTTTATTTCATCTATATCTTTTGATATGATACCACCAATATGAACCACTATAACAGCCTCAATGTCATTTGTTCTTAACTTTTCAGATAAAGATTCAACATCAATAGAAAAACTATTTTTTTCACACTCAACTAAAACAATTTCACATCCTGCATTTTCTACCGCCACAGAAGTTGCAAAAAATGTATTACTCGGTATTATAACCTTACCTTTAATATTAAGAGCCCTCAAAGCCACATCAATTGCAGCAGTTCCATTACTTACTGCAATAGAATATTTACTTCCAACTAATACTGAAAATTTATTTTCAAATTCAGTAACGTAGTTTGATTCTGTTAAAGGACGATTTGAAGTAAAAATATCTCTACATTTATCTTGATATTCTCTAATAAAATCATTCTCAAAATCCAATTTAAAAATTGGTATCTTCATCATAAATTTCACACTTTATTTTATTATCATCTACTTTTAAAATTTTCACAAAATACTCTTTCCCATTTGATTTAAATCTAGCAGGTTTATATGGTGGAAACCAAAGAGCATCTGAAAATCGTTTTAAATAATCTTTATCTAAATCAAATGATAAATATCCATCATTAGGTAATCCTTGTTTAAAATAACGACCTTCTTCTTTTGGTACTCCACTTGATTTTCCTTCTTCTATATTTTTCATTACATTTGGAAAATCTTCTAAAGATAATTCAGTTATTCTATCATAAGCTTCTCTCGCCGTTACATCAACTAAATTATCATCTCTTACAATCGAAATAATATCTCCGTGATCAATATTCTCATTAACATAGTAGGTAGTAGAACCTTGTGGTATATTCTTTAATATTGCCCACATTGTTGGATTACAACCACGATTATATGGAATTATTCCAAAATGTGTATTAATTACACCAAACTTTGGAGCATTTATTATTGAACTTTTTAAAATTTTATCATATCCACCGATAATACACAAATCAGTTTTTTTAGCCAATTCAACAATATTTAAATCATTAACATTTACATTTCCCAAATATGTTAATTTTTTATCATAACAATACTTTATTAAATCCTTTTCGATTCCACTTACATGATATACTTTTTTCGATTTGCCTGTAACAAATGATACTTTATAATCAGATTCATCAACTAACCATTTAAGAATACCAAATCCATAATCACTTAATCCAAAAAATCCTATTGACTGTATTTTATTTGAATGCTTTTCTATACTCATCTACAAAAACCTTTGTTCTATCAGGTAAATAATTTTTATAATTAGCTAAATCATTTATTAAATCTAAAGTATATCTATATCCAATAATTTCTTTTTCCAAATCCGTAATTATATCATGTTCATTTCTAACTTGACATACAGTTGGTTTACTGTAAACAACGGAATCTGGATAATAATATTGTGCTATGTATCCACCCCATATATCATCCATCCTACCAACATGAGGCAAAACTACATAATGCGGAAAAACTTCTCTTGATATAAAAGTATTTTGAGAATTAAATGGACTTATCTTATTAGAACAATATGGTGAATCAACATCAAATCTAACACTCGGTCTATAAGTCAACCTTGCCATTGCATCTATATCAGGATCACCATCCCATAAATCTGCCTGTATTAATACCTTTCGTTTAACTTTTCCCTTTTTATTAACATTATGTCGAGTTTTTAATAAGTCAATTGGATATCCTCTATGCCACAAATGAGATTGATTAGTTATACTCAAAGGATCAAATACCTCAGCATCACACTCATATAAATTAACATTAACCGTTTTATTTACTAATAAATTTTTTCCCCAATCATCATATGGAATATTATCATCATCTACGGTTGCTATAATTTCTGCCCCCATATTATACGCCTCAATATAACCAAGTGGTCTACGTTGGATACAATTCCATCCGATTATATCACTTATTTTTTTATATTTCTTTTCCTGTTCATCGGGATGTAAATATTTAAAATTACTAAACCTTTTCTCAAGTTGAAAATAATCATCATGTGGTGTTTTTTTATCACCAACCATTATCATTATCCAATCTGACTGCCAACAGAATTTTAAGGTTGCCTCCGTTGGTTTATTTATCGTAGTAGAAACAATTGCCTTCATTTTATCTCCTTTAAATATTTTTTAAAAAATGCCTCAAGAGTAAAATTATCAACTGCATATTGATATGTTTCTTCAATCATAGGTTGATAACTTTCATAATTATTAATTATATGATTATATTTTTCTTCAAAATCCTTTTTGTTTTCAAAATAAATAAAATGTTTATTTGGTTCACAAAAATTTTCCATAATTTTATAATCATCTTTATAATGTAATGATATTGATTTTGAAAAGAATGCATCAAATGTTCGAGCCTTATATTGAACCCAATATGGATCTCCCCAAGGACAAACTTTCCAAGGTATATGAATAGGACTTGATTTCATATATGCAAACCTCGATGGATTTGATTGAATATCATAAGTTAACGATACCTTACTTGAAGCATTAATCATAAATTTTTCATAAAAATCAACTGACTTTAAATTAAAATTAAATTTACTTTCTTCTCCTTGACCACCACCCACAACCACATGATTAGAAACTCCCATTAATAATGGAAAAAACAATTTAGAGAAAACAGATGCTGTTTGTCCAACATTACCAGTAAAATATAAATCATATTTCTTTTCAAAATTTTGTAGTATATTTTTTTCATTAATAACAGGATAAAAAACATGAATATATTTTTCTTCACCAAGAGCATCATTTCTAATCTTACATATAAAAGGATTTATAGCAAGAATTTTATCAAATTTAGTTTCTCTATCTAATATTCTATTTCTATGTTTAGCATCTTTTGCACAAAGTTGATTAGGAACTTCTAAATCAAGAAAAATGTGCAACCCATCTTCATTGTTAGGACTTTCCAACCAAGAACCATAATATAAAGTAATATCATCACGAATTCCGTCTGTAAATGACCAATCCCAATATCTTAAAGGTGCATGTTTCCATTCTTTAATAAAACTTACACTTTTCATTTATACAATTCCATTTCTCTCAAATCTGGCCAATCTTCTACAACCCATTCTCGTGGTTCTGTTTCGATTGCCTTTGGTAATTTTTCTAATCCCAAAGTTGCAGTTTCAGGTGTCATATAATAATGATAACCCATACTACTAATATTTTGGTCTCTCCAAGGAACATCTGGAACTCTACCATCATAAGACATTTTCTTTAACTCATCTCTTGCTTCTTTATCATCTGTCAATATCATACCACCTCGACCAAGACTCAAATGTTTTTGAAATTGGAAACTAAGACACATAAGACTATTTGGAATATAACTATTCTCTTTCCATAATACTGCTGCATCAACTATGTTCGTTTCCCCCAAAAAATAAAAATCAGACCAATCTTCTTCTTTCCACTCAAACTCAATTCCTATCTTCTTTGCCAAATTTGGAACTGAAGGATAAGTATTTGGTGGAACTGTAAATTTCTCTACCTTTTTATATCTCAAACATAATTCTATGGCATGTGTGCAACAATCTGTTGCAACCGCATATGATGAACCATAAAATTTTGCTATTTTATTCTCGAATTTTTTTATTACTTCAAAACTCATAACATTTCCTCCATTAGTGGTAAAATAATTTTCTCAGAAAACTTTTTATGTGCTAAATCAGATGGATGATAATCAGGATTCAAGGCTCTTAAATTTCTATACCAATCTTCACAATCCAAATTATGTTGAATCCATTGCATCATACCACCATACCTTACTTTATCATCTTTATAGAACCAAAAATTATTCCAATCTATTTTACTAAATAATTCTTCTGAACTTTTATATGCATCTTTTACAAGTAATTTATCAAAATTTTTATATTCTATTTTTTCATTCCACATATCAGATTTTTCATTCCCTTGTGTAAAAATATCCCACCCACAAAAAATTCTATAATCTATATTATTTCTATTATTTACAAAAGATTGAAATCTTATTAAAAGATTTAATAAGTTATTAAAATGTTTTTCCTCTGAATATTCATTATTAAAATAATTCATCCATTTCTGAGAAACATTTTCTGATTGTGACATACTCCACCAATTAAATAAATTTGATTTTACTGCAGATGATATTGTTGGTGATCTCTCTCCATCTATTAATACTCTATCCAATCCACTCAATTGAATTATAACAATACTTTTTTCTTCTAAATTAGATAATTTAGAAATAGTATTTAAAATTATTTCATCATTTGTACTGCCTCTTTTACCCAAATTAATAAAGTTTAAATCTGGATATTGTAAATGAGTATAATGTGCCCAAGTATCTTGTCTCATATACCAATTTGTAAAACTACACCCATTAACAACTAAATTCATATTACCCTTCTTCATCAAAAAATGTCTTATCCATTTTTTGTCCTTTATATGGACCAGTTTTATATTCGTAAACTAATGTATCATCTTCTAATATCAAATAGGTATGACCACCACCTAAAGTTACAGAACAATCGCCAACCTCTAATATAGGTTTAGATAATGTAACACCATCCGTATCCATAAGATTACACTCGACACTACCCTTTATTACTACCCAAGATTCTTGTGCTATACAAGATTCTTCACCAGATTTCCAAATATGTTGGTGTGGTTTAAATGTATGGCCCTTTTCCATGTTAAGTGCAGACAACTGAATGAATTCCTTTTCTCCTACTACATCTCGTCTATGACCATCTTCTATCGTATAAAATTCATCTGCCTTATGGATGATATGTAATAACATTCGTGGTCTTATTTTTGAATATATTAACTCCATAACTTTCTCCTAATATTTTAATTGTTTATTATCTCTATTGCAGTAGTTAAAACCTTCTCTGTAAATTTTTTATGGGCTTCAGATGATGGATGTAAATCATTATGTGCTGCATACCAATTTTCTGGTAATGTATTTTGTATCCACTGTAACATTCCACCATACTTTACTTTATCATTTTCAAAAGTCCAAAAATTATTCCAATCTATCATATCCCATAAATCTGATGACCATATATAAATATCTGCCAATAAATCATTATCTATATTATTATATATTTCATGACTAAATTGATTGGCAGATGTCATAATTTCTGAAGATTTACCAAAAGGTAATGGATCCTCACCATGAGTAAAAATATCCCAACCTGTAAACATGACATATTTTATCTTTTTACTTTTTAAATACCATTGAGTTCTAAGTATATTCTCTAATGTAAAAATAAAAAATTGTTCATCTGAAATTATCTTATATAAGTCGGGCCAAATTGTTTTTCCAACTCTACCTGCATCCGTAACCCAAATGTTATCATTATCTCTCCTTTTCTTTAATTTATGAGGCATAGGTAAAGAAGAAATACTTCTTGGAATTTTATCTTTCTTCGGAACTACAACATCAAGTCTATGTAAACCAGACCATTGAACTATAACATCTATTTGTTCGGGAGAAATACCCTTATTTAAAAGTTTATCAATCTCTTCAATAATTCTTGTAGATATTACATGATTACCAACACCAGCAATTGCTAAATTAATTACTTTAGAATAATCGTCTTTCCAATAAACAGAACTAGCCCAAGTTCCATCATTTGCTGTGTAACTACATCCTGAAACAACTAAATATTTAATCTTACTCACCTGATTGTCCTGTTTCTAAATATGTTTTTATATTATTAGTATCATCACACCATTTTTTTGCATATTGACCTTTATATTTTTTAGAGAACATTGGATGATAATATTCATCACATCCTTCAAAAAAATAATGAATCGCCTGTGTTAATCTTGTTTTATTAAAGTCTGTAATACCCTCTATATTACAACCACCATGTAACATATTTGCAGACCATATTAATGCTTGTCCTTTTTTCAATTTTGATACATAAGATTCTGCCTTCTTTTCTTCTATTAATTGTCTGACAAATTCTTCATAAATTCTATAATTTACTTCCTCACCATCTTTTATTTCATCTGGATGTGAAAGATTTAATTCATCATACTCCCATATACCCCATTTATGACTTCCAGGAACAATCTTTAACGAACCATTTGTTTCATCAACATCTTCAAATGCAACCCAAACACCTGCCATCCATAATGATGGAACTGTATGAAAATGCATTACATCACTATGTAATGGTTGATTACTGCCCTTAAAAAAATTAATTGTTGAAAAAGGAAATGGATTTCTTTGATATAGTATCTGTAAAATATTTAATATTTTTTTATTAATACATAATTTAGCTGTAACTTCACTCTGTTTCCAAAGTTCAAAAAGTCTTTTACTTTGTGTATATTGATAATGTTCTGCGTGAAAAACGGTATTCTTGTCATCAATAAATTTATACATATCATCTAATATGAGATTTATTTCTTCATCTGTCAATTCCAAATCAATTTCAATATATCCCTTTTCATGATATTGAATACACATCTCTCTTTCTTTTTCCGTTAAATCAAAAGTATCAATTAAACTATAAAAGAATGGTGATTCAATCCAAGGTATTGAAAGTTGATTTTTATCAAAACTCATATCCAAGCTCCTTAGCATATTTATATGCCTTTTTATAATCTCCTCTACTTTTTATTGCCCTTGCTGGACTACCAACATAAATAGTCCATGGCTCTGTATCCTTGGTTAAAAGTGAATTTGCACCTACAACAGATCCTTCGGCCAAAGTAACTCCTGGCATAACCGTACAATTTACACCAATACATGAAAATTTTTCAAATTTAACATATTCCAAAATAAGGTCTTTATATTTTCTTGGAACTTGTGGATTCATTAATGCTCCTGTTGAAAAATCATCACTCCCACAGACAATTTTACCACCTGCTGCTATACCACTAAAATGTTCCATTTCTAATATTGTATCCCCACTTCCAATTACAGTTGTATATGCTGCAATATGAACATAATCACCAATCTTCAATTTTGTGGTAGTATAAAATCCTTTATCGATTGCAACATGATTACCAAAACTACACTTATCTATGTGTTTAATATAAACATCTTCATCTGAATAAAAATCTTTTCCGTGTTTAAAATTCAACTCCACCCGCAACCTTTATATTTTGTCCAGTTAAATATTCATTATTAATAATAAAATCTATTGTATCTTTTAATTCTTTTATTTGTCCAAGTCTTTTTCTTGGTATCGTATCGAGTAATTTCTCTTTAAATTTTTCTGGTAATCTATGTGCCATACCACCATCAAAATATCCTAATTGTATAGAATTACAAGTTATATTTTTATCACAATTTTCAAACGCAATATTTCTAACTAATGTATCTACAAATGATTTAGATGCAGAATATACAGATGTACCCTTAACTACTTTACTTGATAAAATAGATGACATAAGTATTACTCTTCCAAATCCATTCTCTCTCATATATGGAATACAATTAGTAACAATATTTAAGTTACCTTTAATAGTTACATCAATTATTTTATATAAATTTTCTATACCATACTCGTCAACTCTACAAATTAATGAATCATAATTATATCCAACCAAACTAATAACTACATCTGCAGAATCCACCTCTTGGAAAAAATCTTTTACTTCTTGAAAATTAATAACATTAACATCCTTTGAACCAAGTGAAACTACATCATAATCAACATCAAACAGTGGTTTCAATTTAGTACCCAACCCACCAGTTCCACCAAACAAAATTAATTTGCCCATGATATAACTCCAGCTCCCCAAGTCCAACCAGAACCAACCGCTGCTAATAATAATTTATCACCATCTTTTAAATGATTTTTAGACATTAAATCACATAAAACTGTAGGTATTGATGCTCCAGCAGTATTTGCTCTTTTATCCATATTCATTATTATTTTATTTCTTGGTAAACCTATTTTATCTGCCGTTTCAAACAATATTCTACAACTTGGTTGATGTGGAACAAAATAATCTATCTCATCAATACTCATATTAAGTTCATCAAGAACTTTATTAATAGACTCTGGTAAAACTTGTGTTCCTACTCTGTAAACCTCTTTACCATTCATAGTAAACATATTATCCGTATGATGAATTGTAAAATTTTCTTTCCCCGTTCCATCGGCATATATATTCCCATAAAACCAACCATCATCACTCTCCGTAAGTATTACAGAAGCAGAACCATCACCAAAAAAAATTGAATTCCTATCTTCCCAATCAGTCCAATGTGAATATGTTTCTGTACTAATTATTAAAATATTCTTATATTTTTTAAGAAGTGGTATAACTAATTCCATTGTATAAATAAAACCACTACAAACTGCATTCAAATCAAATGATGGTATGGGATTTATTGGATTTAATTTTTCCTGTATTATACAGGCAGTTGATGGTGATATTCTATCAGGACTTGATGTAACACAAACAATTAAACCAATATCATCTATACTCAAATTAGAATTTGAGAGACATATTTTGGCAGAATGATAACCTAAATCAGATGATAATTCATCTGTTACTATATGCCTTTGTTTTATACCAAGTTTATCTTGAATCCATTCATCTGCAATATCAACTTGTAAATTTTTATTAGTAATAATTTTTTCTGGAAAAAAAGAACCTATTCCTGCTATTTTACATTCTTGTTTCATTTATAATATTTCTGGCACCCAATTATTTTTATTTATTTCATCTAACCATTCTTGTTTTATTTCAACCGAAGAATCATATACATTTTTATACCAATCTGAAAGTTTCTTTCCTCTCTTATAACCATGACCTACTCCCAATGCATACCTCTTATTTGTTCCATACACTCCATAACCATTATTTTTACTGTTATTTATCTCATCATTTTCAAACATCCAAGGTGACATACCTTCTTGTAATATTTTAAGAAAATGTTTTCTATTCCATATTGAATGAGTAAGTGAATGTCTAAACTTAGTAGTTTGATATGCTTCTATTACTTGAAAATCTGATTCCTCTTGTATTACACTATGACCCCTACTTTTTAAATCAGCAGTTAAATTAAATCTCAACAAATTAGAATCTAAATTATCTACAACTACTTGTGCGGCATACTCTAATATATCCTCGTCCAAAGTAATTAAATATCCATCTTCTGTTGTTAAATAAAAATATTCATCATCACACGAACTAAAATAACCTTTCATATCATTTGACCAATATTCTGGTCCACGTTGAACTCCTAAACTTGCATACTCAAAGTTATCTGGTAGTTCAAAATTTGGTAAATCATAACCAAGAACTGTAACCTTAGACTTCACAGGCCATAATTGATTGAATAGGTATGCCCACGCTTGTATAGTAACCATAACTTGATTGGATGTCCAAACATATACTCCTAAATCTTCTAAGCTTCTTGCCATGATATTCCTCTCATTACATTTAACATATATTGAACTCTTGCTTTACCAGTATGATATTTTTTAGTATGTTCATAACCATTTTTACCTATTCTAATACACTCATCTTTATTATTTAAATAATAATTTAATTTTTCTTTAAATTCACTTAATGTCTCATAATAAACACAAGATTCTCCATCTACAAATTTATTTGGATATATTATAAATGGCTTCTGTATAAAACAACAAGTTTTATTTGATATTATTTCCCACATCCTTCTACAACAATTTCCTGCTCCCCATGCACTAATACCAATATAAGATTTTGATATTGTCTCTAAATATTTATCGTGGTCTAACCTCTTACCAACAATTGAATTAAACCCTTCCAAATTTTTACAATAATGATATACGGGACCCCTTAAACCATTATTTGTATGACCAGCATCCCCTCCAAAACTACAATAAAAATCATATTCTTTTTCAACATCATCAGTTCTAAAAAAATCATTCTGTGATCCTATATAACATGGAATTATTTTTGTACGTTCTAAATCTTCTTCAAAAACTATCCGTTTAAAATACCAACTACACTTTTCATACATTTCTTCATCAATCCACGGATCTCCCCTGTGTCTATTTAAATTAATAAGAGCTTCTCTTGGTTGATTGGGTGAATCAATTTTCCCTGTACAAGTCCATTCACTTCCATCAATATACGCTGTAACTTCTGGTCTATTAATTTTATCTAATAAATAATACTTAGGTGGAGAATTATCTCTTACCTTTCCCCATATCACAAATATATAATCAGCATCTTTTGAATGTTCTATAACTTCATCATCATTATAAATTCTTTTAACACTATTACCCCAATCTGTTGCTATGACTTCAATTCCATTATCATATAATCCATCAATCACTAAAGTGCCCAATGTATCCATTTTTCTATCTGGTGTTATAGTTATTATTTTCATCAATCTTTTAGAGTTATAAACTCACATCCTTTATCTACTAACTCTTGATTATTCTGTTTTATATAGTCAAAGAAATTCCACGCTAAAACTAATATATTATCTGGTGGATTATCTAATACACCATTCTTACTTTGAATTGGAATCCTAACTCCTGGCAATAAATGTCCATGTTTCATTTCGTTATCTTCTATAATATAATCAATAGAATTACTATCTATACCATAATAATTCAAAACCGTAGTTGCTTTTGCTGGTGAACCATAACCTACTATTGATTTACCATTATCTTTAAGAATTTTAATTACTTTAACTGATTTTTCTTTACATTCTTCTACTTTTCGTGAAAAACGTTTATAAGTTTCTAATTTATCCAATCCAAACTCTCTTTCTCTTTGGATAAACTCACTAACTGATTCACGCATTGGATGTCCTTGATTACCAACATAAACTCTTATAGAACCACCATGTGTATCGACATAATCAACATTAGTTATTTGTAAACCTAATTTCTCAAAGAAATATTTCAAAGATAACACACTCCAATAATTATAATGCTCATGATAAATATTATCAAAAGTTACATCTTTCAATGTATTATACAAATACTGAACCTCTATTACAAAATGACCACTCGGTTTCATTATTTGAAATGCATTTCTGGTAATCAGTTCGAGATTATCTGAATGTGCAAATACATTAAATGCTGTTACTAAATCTGCTTCTTGTTTAATCTGACTTATAGTAGAATCATCTTCAAAATATCCATTAATAGTTGGAACTCCATTCTGTTCTGCAAGATAGGATAAGTTCTTTGCAGGTTCAACTCCACATACACTTATACCTTTCTCTTGAAGTGGTTTTAGAAATACTCCATCATTACTACCAATATCAACCACAAAAGAACCTTCCTTCAAATTAAATTGTTCTGTCAATAAATCAGCGGCATCTGAAAAATGTTTTCTAAACACATCTGTTGTAGATGACACATAAAGATACTCATTAAACATTTTCTCTCTTGGAACTGAATGAGATAATTGACAATTATGACATTCAGGACAATAGTTCATTTGTAATGGATATAATTCATCTTCTTGGTTTTCATCATTTAATAGATTATTTGCAAGTGGTGAATTACCAAGTGATACAACACACTCTAATCTTGAATTACCACAACTTCTACATTCTGGTTTATAATGTTTAAGTAACTCATCTCTCATTCTATCATCCACTAACTCATATGGTATTGTATGTTTACCAAAATTCTCGTGTTCCCTCTCACCATTCACAAGATTCAAAAATAATGAATCTTCAAGGAATACCATTGTATGTGCAACTTGTGGTTCAGTTACTACCACATCACCTGGTTCCATAAGTTGAGTTGTCATAGGACTATTGGGTTTCTTTAAATCTTTAAACACACTAATATACCTACCACTAATCAAAATACACTTCTGTTCTTGTATTGGATGATAATGATTTGCTCTTACCGTACCTTTTTTAGACTCAATCCAACCTATCCAATTAATTGATTCAGGTAATTCATAATTAGTAATACGACCTCGTTCATCCACATATTCTTTACTACCACCAAACTTATATTCTATAACATCTCGTGATTCTGTCTTATCAGTCCAATTATCAATCATTTCTTTAATACTATCTCTTATATTATACTTAAATTTAAACCCTGTCTTTAACAGTTTTTCGTTGCTTAGTGTATATCCCTCATTTGGAATTTCATCATCAGTCTCAATCAATTCTAAACTTGGGACAAATTCTTTACATATTTCTGCAACTTCTTTAACCGTCTTATTCTCATTACACAAATGAAATGTTTCTCTACTAATATCATCTCGTTCTGCCATAAACTTCATACAACGAACTACATCATAAACGGACACAATAGATTTTTGTTGAACTCCTCCAGAAAATAATTTCAATGAACCACCTGTTGCTGCTATTTTTGAAAATAGATTTGGCATAATGTTTATTCTCATTGAATCCCCACCATAACCATGTGCCGAACCAAGTCGAACTACAACATAGTTTTTATTTGATTCTTCTAAATCTTTTTCAGTTCGAACCTTACCTACTGAATAAGTTAATACAGGACAAGGTTCAACATCTTCCGTTAAATCAAATCGTGTTTCATCAAATCCCTCATATACAACATGAGTAGATGGAAAGATAATCTTTGCTGTATCAGATAAATTATCAATAATATTTCTTGAACCCTCAACTCCTACATCCGCAATCAATCTGTCTTTTTCTTCATTAGCCTCTGTCTTAACATAGGCCACATCAGTAATACCACCTAAATGATAAACAATATCTGAATCTTGAACAAGTTCTTTAATTTTATCGATATTTAATAAATCAGATTGAACATATTTAAATCCCCACTCCTTCAACTCTTTCACTCGTTCTGGTAGAAATCTCCTATCTGAAACAACTATTTCTTTTTCTGATGTTTCGGGAGTATATAATTTACACAATTGTGTACCTACATAACCAAGTCCACCTGTTATTAAAATTTTCATAAATAAATTTCTCCTTCTACAAAATTATGTGCCAATGGAAATTGTCTTTGTGATTCAAAACATTTTGAATATCTAACTACAAGATGATTAGTTCCACATTGATTGGATAAATTAATTTTTGCCTTTGATTTAATATACAACTGAATTCTTAAATCAATATATTTCATATCTAATGATTTATTTATCCAATTAAATTTTGTTTCTTCTATAGGATTTGCCGTCCAATAAAAATATGGTAATTGATATTCCATAAGTATATTCATAAAATTCTGAACATCTCTATCGTAAGTTTCTTGGTCATGCTTTGCATATAATGTTCCAAATCTATCTGATATCAATAAACAACCAAAGTTAGGAATTGGAGATGGCCATTCAAACTCACCACCTTTTATATGATCTAAAATTATTTTATCCCCAAACATCTTTTCATCATCCGACCAATACATTTCAGGTTGGGAATCACTCATTTCTTCTTCTGTGAATTGCCAGAACTCTAACATCTGTTTGATGAGTGGTATATCTGTATTGTCTTTATCATATATTCTATAGTGATCGTGAAATACCTCACCATCTATCCCATCAACAAACTCATCTACAAATGGATTGTTATCAAATACTACATGAACATTATTATGGTCTTGACCAAATAACTTTTTTAGAAGTTTTTTAGATGGAACAACTACCTTGGATTTTGGATACTTCTCTTTCAATAAACGAGGCATCGCTGATATGATTCCCCAATCACCTATTCCGTGAGCAGTTCTCATAACCATAAACTCTCGTTTATCTAAATACTCATCAGGTATTCTTAGTCCTTCTGACTTTTCAAATCCAAGAGTATCAGTTTCCTTAACAGGATAAAGTTCGTTATCTACTATCCGATAAAATACCACTTACCAACTCACTTCCCAATCATCAAATTCTTCGGCTATACAATCTATTTTATAATCTTTTCTACCACCTTCAACTAAATCTTCTATCTTATTCTTGGCAGTATTTCTAATACCATTCAATCCATGAGTCAATTCAAGATTACCTTCCCCCTTTCCTGCTCTATATTCTGATTCATTATGCCAAATATGTAAATTCATTTGTGCCAATACTATAATAGCACGAATCATTTCACCACTTGGTTTTTCCCAATTCATAAGTTCATTCAAATCGTGAACTATGTCTTGGATTTCTTTGGAGTATTCTTCTTTGTGTTCTGGTATAAAGACTTCTTTTAACTGAACAATAGAAAGTCTGTCTATTAATTCACTAATTGTTGGTAAGTATTTTCTCATATAACTGATTTTGTTGTTCTTGTTTATCTATTGTTTTGTGATGGTATAACGATAATTCTTCGTGTGGTGGGAAATGGGCATAAGTTTTACATCCCCAAATATGTTCATGAACTGGTTTTCTCCATCTTATCTTTTCATCGTTGCGAAATACTCGTGCTTGATAGTCTGGATAATTTACCCAACCTTTATCACTAACTCTCCATCCCCACTTCATACAATGTTCTTTAGTAAATCCTTCAACTGTATTTACTCGTGGGACCCATACTAAATCCACATCATTAATTTTTAACATTTCTGGTAAAATATTAACGAGATTCTCATGTGGAATCTCGTCTGCATCTATGTGGAAAATATAATCTCCACTACTATTTTCTATTACTGAATTCTTTTGGGCTGAAAAATCACCATCAAGTTTTCTTTGATATATTTTTATTAACTTGGCGTGTCCATATTGTTGTGACCACGATTGTAAAACAAATTGTGTATCATCATCCGAGTAATCATCACAAATAACTATCTCATCTTCTGGTCGTGTTTTATGGATGAGAAATTTTAATAATTCATTAAGTTCATCTGCTTCATTATGTACAGTGATACCATAACTAATTTTCATTAAATCAATCCTAATTTCTTTTTAAGGGCCGTATCCGTGAGTGACATAAAATCATAATTGCAAAGTTCAAATTGTTTTATTTTACTTACATTGAGAGTTTTATACATTCCAGGAATTAACTTTTGAAGTTTTTTTAATCGTTTATTATAATAATCCCTATTACGCCCATCTATTTCTAATCGCTGATGGTCTATACCAAATTCCTTTCTTTCCTTTATAGTTGTCGCAGTACCAATAATTTTTTTTAATTCTATAATAGGAATTAGATCCATGTCTAAACAATGAAAAAGTTGTTCATCTGCAGAAGCCCTTTTGGGAAAAATATTTATACCCAACACCAAATATCGACTCTCACTTGCTGTTTTACTATCGTATCTCAATTCATAAACACGACCTCGTTGTGCCCTTCTTGGGAAAGCGGGAGCTTTTTCATGAACATACTTTAAGTGTGCATTTAAATATCCCATTAGGCTAATGGTTTCTGTTTTAAAGAAGTTAAATTATTACCTACAATACCCATACTTTTACAGGCCTCTAAAAATTCATACTGTCCAAATTTCATTGCATTCTCTACATCAAGTTTTTCAGTATAAAATTCTCCATCCTTGTCTGGAACAGGATAAGATTCTTTTTCTGATTCATCTACCTTTACTACACTTGCAAATCTCCATCCCCAATCATCTACCATTCCTTCTGGATAAATTATTCCAAGTTTACCCATATTAACTACTGATGGATACCACCATATTTGTCGTTCTTCATCAAAAAACTTTAATTCTTCAACTAATTTAGAAGTATTCTCTATTTTATTAACACTACCTTTTGTGTAATAAGAACTACTCATAAATCCACAATTAAAGCACATATAGGACTTAAACTCAGATTGAATATCTTCAAAACAAGCATCTGCATCATAACAATATGGACAATCTATTACTCTTTCCATTATTTAACCTTCTTTAATGTTGGTAATTGTATTTTTGGTGCCTCACTTATTGAACTAACCTTTTTTAATTTAGGTAATTTTAAATTAACCTGTTGTGGTTGTTCTTCAAATTTTGGTAAATATTTATCAAGTATTTCTTCAAATTTCTTAGTCATTGCATCAAGTGAAAATTTAGTTTTATTCTTAATTGCTAATCTCTTTGATTTTACCACATACTTACTATAATTATCAAATATTTCCTTTAAAATCTTTGAAGCATAATTATAATTTACCGTAAACCATTGTGTTCCTTCTATATGCATTCCTTTCATCAATGATTCTGGTTTTACATCATGAAGTTTACCAGGTAACAATATTGCATCTTTACCATTTAAAAAATCTATATGACCACTCCAATTTGGAGCTATAACTGGTTTCTCTGAAAGAGATGCTTCAAGTAATGGACGACCAAATCCTTCTCCGTGTGTAAAAGTAAGGTGTGCTTTTACTTTTGGATGATTGTATAACCCATTCATTTCTTCATCCCTTAAATCTCCATGTAACACATAAATATTTGGTAAAATACCATTTACTGTTTTCTTAATTTCATTTATTTTTGTAAGAATATCTTCTCTATCTAATATTGATGGTGAGGCTCCTGATGTTTTTAAAATAAGTGCTGGTTGTTTCTTTTTATTCTTAAATGTTTCTAAGAATGTCTTTATCAACATACCCAAATCTTTTCTATCATGTCCAAGACCACCCTGTAACCAATGTCCTACAAATAAAAAACAGAAATCTTCTTTAATACTTTTAAGTTCATCTACTAAATCTTTGGAAAATTCTTTTGTAGGTTTATATATTTCTATATCCGCCCCCTCGAATAAAACTTCAATAGGAGTATTACATCGAACCTCTCCAATTTTTTCTTTAGTTTTTTCATTATGTTTATCAAATACAGTATTAGATAAACTATCTTTAATAAAATTGGCAGGAACAAGACTTAAATTCATTTTATTCAACCCTTCAATCCACACGGGAGGACAAACAGTAGTTTCTAATCCTGCTGTGATACCAATATTATATTTCCCTACTGCCTGAAATTCATTTGGGACTACAATATGAAAGTGAATATCTGGTTGTCTTTCCATATTTGGATTATCTAAAATTCTTTCGATAATCGGTTTATCTTGTGGATTTTGTTCACTTAATGCATTTTGTGGTGTTGAACCCCAACGAACTGGCCAGATTTTTACATCAAACCTATCCATATCGATTAATGACCTACATATATCTCTACTATGAGAACCATAACCACTACGGGTGCC
>Ga0315338_1001725_pt1 | contig 25252 bp, 18 predicted proteins | sample ASW8metaG_FD_204518 | JGI IMG/M metagenome (GOLD analysis project Ga0315338, IMG submission 204518) | Ammonia-oxidizing marine archaeal communities from Monterey Bay, California, United States - ASW #8 | ecosystem: Environmental > Aquatic > Marine > Coastal | place: USA: California | collected... | reverse complement strand
AACGTTACCTGCGCTGGGACGAAGAGAGCAATGGGACGGAGTTTTTCCAAGAGGACATTCCTGCCGCTGAGCAATCCCGCTTCGAGGAGTATCGGCAAGAACTCATCGAAGCGGTGGCTGGGGAAGACGACGACCTCCTCGCGAAGTTCCTCGAAGGCGAAGAGATCACACCCGATGAAATCCGCGCCACCCTCCGGAAGGCCGCGCTCGCCCAATCCCTTTATCCGGTTCTCTCGGGAGCATCACTCCGCAATCGGGGAATTCAGCCCCTTCTCGATGCCATCGTTTCTTATCTGCCGTCTCCGCTCGACGGCGAACCGACGACCGGTGTTCGTGTCGGAACGGAAGAACGAGTGACCCGTGCCCCGAAAACGTCCGATCCGTTTCTCGGAATGGTCTTCAAGACCCAGACCCAGAAGGAGAGAGGTCGGGCCTGCTATCTTCGCATCTACTCCGGAAAGCTGACCGAAGGTACGACTGTACAGATTCCGCGTCTCGGACAGACGGAGCGGATTGCACGCATGTTTCGGATGCACGCCGACAAGCGCAAGAATCTCAAGGAAGCGACAGCTGGCGACATTGTCGTCCTGACTGGGCTGAAGCTGGCCGCGACCGGAGACACTCTCTGCGTCGGCGAGCTCATCGTTCTCGACGGAATCACTTTTCCGGAACCGGTTGTTTCTGCGGCGCTCGAAGCGAGTACCTCGGCGGATGAGGAAAAGCTCAAAACGGCTCTGACCAAACTGGCTGACGACGATCCCACGTTTCGGGTCAAAGTCGACGAAAACACGGGCCAAACCCTTATCTCGGGTATGGGTGAGCTGCACCTCGACATTCTTGGACAGCGCCTCGTGCGAGAATTCGGAGTAAAAATTCGGGTGGGCAAGCCCCAGGTTACCTACCGAGAGACAATCACGGTCGAACGCCAGGGTAGCGCGGTCTATGATCGGTTTACCGGCGGAACGGACAACTTCGCCGCGGTCGAGCTGAATGTGCGGCCCCTGCAAAGAGGGTCGGGCATTCGGTTCGACAATCAAGTTTCCGAGGAGATCCTCCCGGCTGAAATCGTTCGGATCATCGAATCCGCCATTCGGAATACGACAGATTCGGGGATTCAGTACGGTTATCCGGTCGTAGATATCGGCATTACGCTGAGTGGGGGAGAGTGGAACGAGCTTCGCTCGACAGAACTTGCGTTTCGCAACGCTGCCACCTCGGCCTTCCGCGACGCTTGCCGGAGTGGAGAACCAGTCCTCCTCGAGCCGATAATGTCCCTGGAGATCGTCACGCCGAAGGACTTCATGGGTGGAGTCATGAACGGTCTCGCGCAACGGCGGGGAAAGGTCACTGGGAATGAGCAGCGAGATCAAGTTACTGTATTGAGCGGAGAAGCACCGCTTTCACAGATGTTTGGGTACGCGACGGACCTGCGGTCCGTTTCACAGGGACGTGCGACCTACTCGATGATTTTTTCTCACTTCGACAACGCGGTTGTCAGCGACCAGTTTATAGGCTAGCGAGACTCTTCATATGCTCGATGCTGCTGACATTGCTCGACACTATCGATCCTTGCCTTCTGTCGACCGACTCGTCGACGCGTATCTGGCATCGGACAGCGATTCCGTCAGCGCTGGTCCGGCCCTCTCGCCCCTGCCGCGCGGAATTCTCCTCAGCTGGATCCGAGAAGTTCTCGAGGCGGCGCGTGGACGGATTCGAGGAGGAGCGGCTGAGGACGACGCGGAGCCACTGCCCGCTCCGGACCGGGACGCATGGGTGGACTGGGCGGTGGCAGAGCTGAAGCGACGGCGACGTCAAGACGCTGCCGGCGCTCTCCAACGCGTGGTTAACCTGACCGGCGTCATCCTTCATACTAATTTGGGCCGGGCACCGTTTAGCACCGTGGCCGCCGAAGCTGCGCTGGGCGCGGCCACCGGTTATTCCAGCCTGGAGATGGATCTGGCGTCGGGAGCCCGGCGTTCCCGGCTCGCCCCGATCCGTGAGCTACTTCCCCAGGTAACGGGCGCGGAAGCAGGGATTGCCGTTCACAACACGGCGGCGGCGGTTTTTCTCGTCCTTCAGGCCCTTGCGGTTGGGAAGGAAGTGATCGTCTCGCGGTCTCAGCTCGTCGAAATCGGGGGGAGCTTTCGGCTACCCGATATCATGGAAGCGGCCGGCGTCCGCCTCATCGAGGTGGGATCGACGAATAGGACCCGAATCGACGATTATGCTCGGCGGATCGGTCCGGACACGGCTCTTGTCCTGAAAGTCCATCCCAGTAACTTCCGCATCGTCGGGTTCACGGAGGAGGCTTCGACCGCGGAACTCTCCGCCCTCTGCCGTGAGCACGAGGTCCCGTTCTTCGAGGATCTGGGGAGTGGAGCACTCGACCAGCACCGCGAACTTACTTTTGACGAACCCCGAGTCCAGCAGTCGTTGGATGACGGCGCCGATCTCGTCGCTTTCAGCGGCGACAAGCTACTCGGCGGGCCTCAGGCGGGGATCCTGGTCGGACGTCAGAGTCTCATTTCCCAACTTGGGCAGCATCCAGTCGCTCGTATCGTACGGTTGGACAAGATTGCGCTGGCCGAACTCGAGGCAACGTTGCGCTGCTACCTCGATCCCGACACCCTCCGGGAGAGGATCCCTTTTCTCCGACTCATGTCGCGTTCGGTGGACGAGTTGGACGCTCGGGCCGAGGAACTGGGATCAGGTTTGCTCAAGACTCTGGGCGCCCCTTGGCAGGTTGCCGTCGTCGATTCGATCGGGGAGGTGGGCGGCGGTTCGCTCCCAGGCGTGGAGTTGCCGTCCAAAGCAGTCCATTTGTCGCATCCGAAGTTCAGCCCGGATTCGATTGCGCGAAAGTTCCGGGGAGCAGATCCTCCTGTAGTCGGAAGGATTGAGAAGGACCGTTTCTTACTCGACGTGCGATCGTTACTCGAAGGTGAGAGCAGGGACGTTTGGCGAGCAGCCGAAGGATTACGGCGATGAGCTACTACGCGTCGGCAGAGGAACTCTGCAAAGAACTTGGCCTGGATCTCCTCGTGAGAGCTGCCACGAATCTGGACGCACTCACTCGTCATGAGCGGCTGAGTGAGTATGCCACCGACCCACTCGTTTCCGGTCAGCTCTACCATCGGGTTCGTGACGTCCTCGGTGGAGTACGTTCCACTCCCGGGTTCCAGAAGAGCGTCCTCTGGCTGGCCGGACCAAGCGGTACGGTCGAACAGCTTCCCTGGGCGGTTGGATTGGCCGAACAGGTTTCACGGCAAGGGCTCCGGGTCTATCTCGTCGGAGAGAGATTCGGAGGTTGGGGCGGTGCGAGTGTCCGCTGCGAGGAATTGTCGCACGCGATGCGAAACCGGCTGGGCGATTCCCTCCCCGACGATCCGGTCGCCGTCGGCACCGATGTCGAGGGGGTCCGTTGGATCGTCTCACGAACTTCCGACATGAGGACTCCGGTCGAGCCAGCCCGGGACGATGATTGGTCTGTGTTCTTTGTCGATTCCGTTCCGGAGTGGGGTGAATCCGTTCCGTCTCTGCCCGCAGATGGCGTGGTCTTCGTGACGTCCTTTCGGGATCACTCCCGTTCCGAACTCGAAGAAATCTGCTCACGCCTCGTGTCGCCCGCATGTCTAGGGGTTGTCGCTCTCGGACCGCAGCCCGAGGCCGGACAAAGTGCCGCTCCGGCGTCGTTGGGTCCGCGTCCGCGCTCCCTCTGGGACGATTCCCGTCGCCACGAAACCGCCGATCAGAAGTCGATCGAGACGCCGGACCGCAGCCTTTCCGAACCGGTTTCCGCCGAAGGCGAGGTGACCCAGACTAGCTGGGCCGACCTGGCGCGTTCAAACGCGGGGCGCCGTAAGACCGAAGTGCCGACCCCGCCACCCCCTGTCACTCCACCGACTTCGGAATCGACTCGCGCGTCGGCTGATCGGGCCACCCAGAATCCGCCGGGCGATGGGGCTCCGCCGGTCGACCAGACGAGCTGGGGGGATCGAATCGGGGCCAAGTACGCGCCCCCGAATTCATCCGGCCGTCCGGCCCGGGCCAAAGGTCCGAAGTCGTCTGCCCCACCCAAGCCCCAGGTCAAGCGGGCAGATCCGCCGCGAAAACCGCAGGTACCTGCTGAGGCGCCGACTGCGAGTACGAGCGAGTCCGCTCAGGCCTCCTCGCCACCTACGGAGACTCCTCGGAAGCTCTCACGCCGGATGAAGAGGGAGCAAAAGCGACTCGTTCAGGAACGGGCGATCCACAAGATCGAGTTCGTTCCAGAAGACGCGCGATCCGCTCCGGCCTCCAGGTCAGAGTCGGCTAGGTCCGAAAAGCTCAATGTCGTCCCACCGATTTTGGTCGTTTCGACCGATGACACCGGTCAGGGAGGGGTGACGAAGCCAGCCCCTCCCGAAGACTTGTCTCCGTCCGCGGCAGCGGCTGCGGAAGCCGCGCCGGAAGAAACCGCCGCGGAGGCGGTCGGATCAGAAACTCCTTCGGCCGCCAGCGAGAATCGACGGGCTGAAGTGACCGAGGAAGAGCCGCGGATCGAGGAACTTCGCAGTGACGATGGTTCTCCGGCCGCTGATTCGGATGTCGTCGAGCCCGAAGACGACGCGCTCCCGGATTTGGAGTCTCACGATGACCGACCGAAGGCTGTCGAGCCCGAGGCCGCCGAGCCCGAAGTTGTCGAGCCCGATGCTGTCGAGCCCGAGGTTGTCGAGCCCGAGGTTGTCGAGCCCGAGGTTGTCGAGCCCGAAGCTGTCGAACCCGAGGCTTTGGACCTGGAGCCCGTTGCGGCGGAGCAGGGCGACCCTGAGTCGGCCGGAATCGAATCGCTCGACGTCGAGACGCGGGCGGACGAATTGCCGTTTGAAGAATCGCCTGCTGACCTCGATCCCTTTGAAGAAGCCGCAGCCCGGCGCGGACTTGCCAGCTCGACCGGAGTCGAGGTCCAGGAGGCTCGAGCCGAGGCGTCCGAACCGGAGACGACCGACGAACGAACGGTCGCCCTTCTCAGCATGTGGGAACGGGAAAATCACCGTCGCTCTCTGCCCGGTAAGATATTTCAGCGAATCCTCGCGACCCTTGTCGTTCTCGCCCTGCTCGCCGCTGCCAGCTGGTTTGGCTATGGCTATTGGACCGCTCGAAATAGCGCCGATACAACCAACCCGGCCCCCACGCCTGCCGGTGATCCAGAGGCACCGGAGAGTCCGCCGACTGAAGGCTCGGCTGGGGCTGATGACGGGCAGAGTTCGAATACAGTGTTACTTCCTTCCTCGAGAAGCGAACGAGACGAGGTCGGCGCCGGCATCGAATCGCGAAACGGCGCCACGACTCTCCCGGATCTCACCGAGGTTCGCGAGCGCCTGGAACGGAGGCGAGAGGCGAATTCGGTCGAAAACCGAATCGCCCGAGCGACTTCGGATCAGCAACCGGTAGATCGCGCTTCCACTGAGTCCGCTCCGGTCGGGATCGGACAGGATGCAGCTCCAGCCCTTGATTCACGGGGCGGGGACCCTGGTTCGCCACCGTCAGATGCAAGTTCTGTCGTTAATGAGGTGGATCGAGCTGATCATTCGGGCGTTCTGCCCGTGAGTTCCGGCGAGGCCGAGACCCGAGTGGAGGGCTTGCTCGGTGAAGAATCTCCTGCGGTTGTCGTCGGCGACGAAGACGCGCAAGTTGAAGAGACCGAACCTAACTACGTGGTTCACCTCAGCTCGTTTCGATCCCTCGAACAAGCGGAACTCGAAGTTGCTCGACTCCGCGAGGCGAGCCTTGCCCCGGAGTTTGTTTTTGTCGAAATTCCCGGGAAGGGAAGCTGGTATCGCGTTTTTGTAGGACATTTTGGTACTTTCGACGAAGCGCGAAATACGGCGGTGCAGCTCCAGGCCGAGATGGATCTCGGTCAGATCTACGTCGTGGGGCAGGGGGGGACAGGCATGCCGGTTCCGGTAGGCGCCCCCTGATTGAACCGGGGCGGGATGCCCCAGGAAAGCGGAGGCTAGAGACCGCCCGTGTATCTAGAAAAGATCGAACTCTACGGATTCAAGTCGTTCAACACACGGACGACGATCCCGCTTTCCCGAGGCATCACCGCGATCGTGGGGCCCAACGGATGCGGGAAGAGTAACGTTTCCGACGCCCTTCGCTGGGTGATTGGCGAATCGAACGTCCGAAACCTGCGTGGTGAGCGCATTCAGGACGTCATCTTCAAGGGCTCCCGGACAGCCAAACCAATGGGCATGGCCGAAGTGAGCATGGTCATCCAGAACGACGAGGGAGCCCTCCCTGTCGATTATGCCCACGTGGGTATTTCTCGCCGTGTCTTCCGCTCAGGAGAGAGCGAATTCCGGATCAACAAAGAGCCGTGTCGCCTCAAAGACATTAAGGATCTGCTCTCCGGAACCGGATTGGGAAGCCATGGCTATGCGGTCATCGAGCGGTCGATGATCGATGATGTCCTCTCGGAGAAAGACGATACCCGACGCTTCCTCTTCGAAGAGGCTGCGGGAATCGTTCGCTACAAGCAGCGACGCCGGGAAGCGCAACGAAAGCTCGGAGGGGTCGAGGGCGATCTCGTTCGTATCGAAGACATGGTCCGTGAAATCGAGCGTGAAGTCCGATCTCTGGCCCGTCAGGCGGGCAAGGTCCGAAGATGGCGTTTGTTCAAAGAAGAACTCGATCGACTCGAAGTCTGTGATGCACTCCTCCGATGGCAGGGATTGATGGAGCAGGCGAGCTCTTCGGAAGGAATCCGTCGTACGGCGGAGGAGAAGAGAGAAGATCTCACATCCAAACTCGCCGTCCTCGAAGCTCAGCATGAGAGTCGTCGGCAGAACCTGATTGAACTCGGTCAGAAGGTCGACGACGGGCAACGGGAGCTTCATGAAGCGGCCGCGGCCCTTGCCAGCACCCACGAAGAGATGAAGGTCCTGACGACTCGGAACGAAGCCTGGGCGCGCGAGGAACAGGATCTGCGTCATCGGCTTACTCGTGATGAAGACCGCCTGGTCGAAGTGCAGGGCGAGCTCACCGACGTCGAGCCGCGAATCAAAGACTTTGACTCCCGTCTGGCTACGGCTCAGAAACTGTACGAAGAGGCTGCGGGCGAACAGCAGAGCGCGGAGGAGACTCTGCGCGAGTTGCGCGTTCAGCTTCAGGCCGCCCAACAGCTCAACCTCGACCTCAGTTCGACCCATCGCGACACCCAGAAAGACCTTACTTCGATCCAGGAGCGTCGCGAGAACACGGAGTCGCGCATCGAAGGTTTGAGCCGCCATCTCGAGGCGTTTGCGGAGCGCCAGGAAAAATCTGAGACGGAACTTCAGGAACTTGAAGAGACGATCCAGGTGTCCGAATCCGAGATCCTCGAGTGGAGCGAGAAGCGGGGATCCCTTGTTGTCGAGCGCGACGAGGCTCGGGCTCGCCGTCGCGAACTCGCCCAGGAGCGGAGCGACGCGGCGCAGGAACGAGCCCGCCTTGACAGTCGACTCGTCGTGCTCGAAGAACAGAGTGCCCGTCACGAGGGGTTTGATCCGGCCGTGCGTTGGCTGCTCGAGAATTCCGGTGATCTGCCTGGTTTCGTCGGCGTCGTCGGTGAGCAGGTTCGTCTTGTCGAGGGGCAGGAAGAACTCGGGCAGTCCGTGCTGGGCGACCGGGTCTCCTGGGTCTTGGTCAAGAACGAGGACGCGGCCATCGGAATCATCTCCCGCCTGCGCGAACAGCAGCTCGGTGGAGTGACGTTCTTCCCGCTGGCCGAGGCCGGGCTTTCTCCGAAGGCCAAGGGCGGTGCGGTCGCAGACCTCTTCAACGCCGAGGGCTCCGCCCTTCCTTTCGTTCACTATTTGGCGGCAACGACCGACCTCGCATCGAATCTGGAGGAGGCGCGGCGCCAGGACCGTCGGCCCGAACGCCGTTCGGCCTCTCCGGACGGCCTCCTCTTCGAGGGAAGTGGCGCCGTCCATCTGAGCGGTGGTGACACAGCCGAGACGGGGATTCTCAATCGCGAGCAGGAGATCCCGGCTCTACGGGAAGGGATCTCCGAACTGGAGGCGCGTCTCGGGGTCCTGACCAAAGAAGAGACGGATTGTGCCGCCCGGGAAACCGAACTGGGTGAGGAGATCGAGTCCGCCGTTGTGGAACTGACGGCTGCCGAGAGGGCGCGGGCTGAACAGACGGAGCGACGCAGTGCCCTTCGCACGGAACTTGGAATGCTTGCCGAAGAGCGCGATCGATTGGGAAGCGAACAGACTGAACTCGAAGCTCAACGCGACGAGATGATTCAGGCGTTGGCACAGCTCGAGGAACAGGTTGTTCAATCGGGAGAAGACTCCAACGTTGCCCACGGCCGTTTCGAAGACCTGCGCGCCCGGTCCGAAACAGACGAGGAAGAAAAGGACCGCAAGGTTCGTCGGGCCACCGAACGTGAGATGGAAGCTCTTCGACTCGAAAATGATCTCAAGGAACTCCAGTCCCTGCGAGCCCGACTCGTACGGGAGGAGGAGGAAAAGCGAACCTCGGTCTCGGAGATTCAAGATGCTCTGACCGATCGGATGACGCAGGCGGGGCAGGCCGACGAGCGGATTCAGTTCCTCGTTGAGGGGCTCGAGACACTCCAGACGACCCGTCGAGCCGCCGAGGCTTCCGTTCAGTCCTTCCGCGATCGACACGCCGAAGCCCAGGTCGAAAGTAGCGAACGCGAACAGGAGACGAAGGGACTTCGGTCCGAGCTCGAGAGCATCGTGCAATCACTCCATCACGAGGAGGTCGAGCGCACGCAGCGTCAGACCGAGGCGGAGCAGGTCCGCGAGCGCATTCTCGAGGAATTCGAAGTCGATCTGGCGGAGTGGGACGCCGAAAGTGGATTCCCGGTTCCGGAACCGGTCCTGCTGGAAGAGGAACCCGAAGAGGACGAGGACCCTGACAGTGCCGAGGGCAGTATCGGAGAAGAAGCGAACAGCGCTGCCGCAACTCCCGTCGAGACAGGGCTGGCGGCAGGTGCAACCTGGGCAGCGGTCGACGGTGAATCGGTGGAGAATGCCCCAGTGGACGCCGCCGAAGAGGACGATCCGGAGGTTGTCGAAACCCCCCGTGAGCTGATTGTCCTGTCGCCGGAGGACTTTGAACTCGAGCCGGCCCCGCGCAAGGAACGTATCGTCGTCTTACGCCGAAAGATCGCTGCCATGGGAAGCCTCAACTATCTGGCGGAGAAAGAGTACGAGACACAGAAAGAGCGACTCGACTTTCACCAGAAACAGCTCGAGGACCTGACCGTGGCCCGGATGGATATCCTCGAAGTGATCCGGCAGATCAACGAGACGGCGGGACAGATGTTCCAGGAGACCTTCGACAAGGTCCAGGCCATCTTCACCAAGACGTTCCTCGCACTGTTTCCCGGGGGAGAGTCGGACCTTCGTCTCGTCGGTCCCGATCCCCTCGAAGGCGACGTCGAGATTGCGGCGCGGCCGAAAGGGAAGCGACTGGAGTCGATTCGACTCCTCTCGACCGGGGAACGTTCCCTGACTGCCATCGCGCTCCTTTTCTCGCTCTACATGATCAAGCCGAGTCCGATCTGCCTGCTCGATGAGGTAGACGCACCTTTGGACGATGCCAATCTCGACCGCTTCCTGACCATGCTCAAGAAGATGGCGGAGAAGACGCAGTTCGTCATGATCACGCATAACAAAAAGACGATGAAGGCCGCCGGGAATCTCTTTGGGGTAACCATGCAAGAACCAGGCATCTCCAGCATCGTTTCGGTGCGTCTCAATGAGACGGAATTGGACGCGCAGGAGAACGCTGCCGACTCGGATGGCGATGCCGGATCTGCAAAAGACGCCGAGATTGCGGGAGCCCCTGCGGATCCGAGTTGAGTTCCTTACTCGACAAGCTGAAAGGACAGAGTTCGGCGGAGATGGGATTCCTCGATCATCTCGAGGATCTCCGGCGGACACTCCTGGCCATATTTGCGGCTGTCTTCATTGGCGCGATCGGCGCCTATGTCTTTTCGGAACAGGTTATCGACTTCGTAGTCGTGCGCCACGTCGGGCAGGCGCAGTTCTTCCGCCCTATGGAGGCCTTTCTCGCCCGGGTAAAAATATCTCTTCTCCTGGGCCTCATCGTCAGCCTGCCATTTGTCGCGTTTCAGATTTGGAACTTTGTCGTTCCAGGGCTTCTGGAACAGGAAAAGAAATTCGTTCTGCCCCTCGTTTTCTTTTCGACGCTTCTCTTTCTCGTCGGGACTTCCTTCAGCTACCTCGTCCTGACTCCAGTCATGGTGCAACTCCTGGTCGGATTCGGCACCGCACACGTGCAGGCGAACATCGCTGTCGATCCATTGCTCGACTTCATCATCAAGTTAGCGCTGGCCTGCGGTATCCTCTTTCAGCTTCCTCTCGTCGTGGCGCTTTTGACCATCGTGCGAATCGTGACGGCGAAGTTTCTTTGGTCGAAGTGGCGCCATGCCATTGTCATCATTCTCATTGTCGCCGCGGTTGCGACACCCGGAGATGGCCCGTCGCAGCTCGTCCTGGCCGCACCGATCATCGTTCTTTACTTCGTCTCTATCCTGATCTCCCTCGCGATCGAACGCTCCCGCAACGCTGAGGACGAGGAGGATGACAACGAGGACGACAACGGGGATGACGATGACGATGACGGTGACGATGACGATGACGATGACGATGACGGGGTGATGACATCGGACACGGACTCAAGCTCGGATCCAGCCTCGGGCAAGGGTTCGGACTAAGCAGGGTCGACAGGAAGGAGACGGAACCGTGAGTTCGATCTTAGTTGCGAACGTAGGAAACACGACGACGGAACTGGCTCTTTTCGAGGGTGAGGAAATCGTGGAGCGGTTCGTTTCCGCCTCATCCCGCGAGCGGACCGTGGACGAGCTGACGTCCTGGCTCTCTCCGTGGGTGTCAGCCAACCCCGATCGCTTCGTGAAGGCCCGGTCGGTTCTCTCTTCAGTCGTGCCTGGACTCACCCGGGTCTACTCGACCTGGATGACCAAAGCGACGGGGCGGGCCCCTCTGGTCGTGCGTGGAAACTCTGTCCGTGGACTCAAAGTCGACGTTCCAGAGGCGGCCTCGGTCGGACCGGACCGAATCGCAAACTGTATTGCAGTCGCCGATCGCTATCGTCTGCCGGCGATCGTCGTCGATCTGGGAACGGCCACGAATTTCGAGGCCGTACTTCCGGGACCGCGCTACATCGGTGGCGCCATTGCTCCTGGAATCGGGCTTGCCGCCGAAGCGCTCTTTGCCGGAGCGTCCCGACTGGCCGCCGTCGAGATCGAGGAGCCCCCGCGTTCGATTGGCCGGGATACACGAAGCTGCCTTCAATCTGGGATTTTTTACGGTGCTGTTGCCCAGGTCGATGGTCTCGTGGCCCGGCTTCGCTCCGAGATGGGAGGGCGGCCAACCGTAGTCGCCACAGGAGGATGGGCTGCCCGAATCGGCCCGGCCTGCCGAACCATTCGTCATATCGACCCAGATCTCACGCTCCACGGACTTCGGCTCCTCGCCAGGTAGTCCCTTCCCAGTCCGCTATTTGCTGCTCGAAGCTCTTTGAACCGCAAGACCCTCTTCCGATCGGACGATGATGTTTGCAAGGGATCGTGCAGCCTCTGGAGCACTCGACTCTGGATGGCTGGTACAAATCTTGTCAGATCGAGATGCGGGGAACGCGTTCCGACTATGAGCGGTGAAGTAAACAAGTCTCAGCTGGAGGCGGACATGGCAAAAATCATCCGATTCGATGACAGTGCCCGCGGGGCCCTGCGAAGAGGGATTGATCAAATGGCCAACGCCGTGGCGGCGACCCTCGGACCCCGAGGACGCAGTGTGGCCCTTCACCTCCAGAAGAGCGAGCCGGTCCTGACCAACGATGGCTTGACCATCGCCCAGCACATTGAACTAAGCGATCCTCACGAGAACCTCGGAGTTCAGCTCCTCCGGGAGGTCGCGTCCAAGACTCTCGAGGTGGCTGGGGATGGGACGACTACGGCAACTCTCCTGGCTCAGGCCATCGTCACGGCCGGACTCGTCGAAGTGGACGAGGGACGGGATCCTCACCAGCTCAAGCGGGGAATCGACCTGGCCGTCAGCGCGGTTGTCGATCACCTCGATTCGCAGGCGCAGAAGGTCGATGGACTGGACAGCCTGACCAGATTTGCGCAGCACAAAGGACTCGATGAGGCCGACGCCAAGCTGATTGCCACGGCGTTGTCCCGAGTGGGAAGCCTGGGAGGGGTCGAACTCGAGTCGGGCGAGGGACTGGAATCCGAACTGAATTGGGTTATCGGCCATCAGATCGAGTCGGGCTATCTTTCGCCCTACTTCATCAACGAGCCGGAGACGATGGAAGTCGTCCTCGACCGTCCCTACATCCTCTTTCACGACCGGAAGGTCTCCGAGTTGAGCGATATCGTTCCAATCCTCGAGCAGATCGCAGAAAAAGACGCCTCACTTCTTATCATTGCCGAAGACGTCGACAGCGAAGCTCTCGCCACACTTGTGATGAACCGACTCCGCGGAACTCTCAACGTAGCGGCTGCGAAAGCGCCGGGATTTGGGGAGCGGCGCCGGGAGCAGCTCAAAGATCTGGCTGTCATGACGGGCGGAACCGTCTTTGGAAGCGGGCGTGGCTGCAATCTGGCGACGGCAGAATTGTCCGACCTCGGACGGGCCGGGCAGGTTCTGATGACCAAGGAAACGACGACGATTCTCGAAGGGGCCGGTAAGGTCGAAGAGATCGAAAAGCGCTGGCTCGGACTCGAGGCTCAAATCGACGCGACCGAGAGTGAGTATGCCCGCGAGAAGCTCATCCTGCGGCGCGCTCGCCTCCGCGGAGAAATTGCCGTTCTGATCGTCGGAGGGGACTCTGACTTAGACATCGCGGACCGCCGAGGGCGCCTTTTCGATGTTTTATCGGCAACTCGTGTGGCCATGGGGGAGGGCATCGTACCTGGTGGCGGGGTCGCTCTGCTCCGCGCGGGGAGTGCACTTGGTCAGCTCGAGGGCGGCACGGAGAGCGAACAGGCTGGAATTCAGATCGTCAGACAGGCCCTTCAGGCCCCTGCCCACAAAATCGCTGAAAATGCCGGCTTTGACGGGGACGCCATCGTGCGATCGATTCTCACTGTCGAGGCCGACCGGGGATTTAACGTGGAAACGGCGCAAGAGGAAGCTCTCTTCGAATCCGGAATTGTCGATTCGACCCGGGTTACGCGCGTCGCCCTGCAAAACGCCGCCTCGATCGGTTCCCTCATCCTCACGACCGAGACCCTGGTCGCCGAGGACAGTGGGGACAACGACGAAAGAGCCGCCAGCTAGCTCCTGAGATCGATTCTCTCCGTCTTGGGGGCTGTCCTCCGTTGCTCTCCTTAGGCTAGGATGGCCCGGTGAATATGTCACCGAACGACCGTCTCCGGCTCAAGGATATGACTCTCTTTCCCCAGCTCGGAGTGACGGCCTGGGAGAAAAAGGGCGTCAACAAAGTTGCCGTCGACATCGATCTCTATCTCGATCTGTCCGAAGCGGCCCGACGAGATCGGGTCCGTTCGACTGTCGACTACTCCGAGGTGTATGCGGTGGTCGTCGAAGTCAGTAAGGCTCGGAAATACCATCTCATCGAGTCCCTCGCCCAAGAGATCATCGACGCGCTCCTGCTCCGATTTCCTCTCCTTTCTCGCGTCCACGTCCGCTTGCGGAAGGCGAATCTGCCTTTCGACGCGAACCTCGATTACGTCGAGATAAGCTTGGATCGATCGCGATGAACCAGCCTACGTGGATCGCGCTGGGAAGTAATCTGGGAGATCGAGCAGCCATTCTCCGAGATGCGGTCGTGCGACTGAAGACGGCTGGTTTGCCTCCAGTGCGCTACTCACATCTCTATGAGACGAGGCCAGAGCATGGTCGGGACGAACCCGCCTACCTCAATGCGGTGGTGCAATCAGAGAGTGCGGAGAGTCCACTCGAAATCCTGCAAGCTCTCCTCCGGATCGAAGCCGAACTGGGGCGCGATCTCGAGGAACGGGGCGGTTCACGGACTTGTGATCTGGATTTGCTAGCGGTCGGTGATCTGACTCTCGCTCAGGCCGAACTCACCCTTCCGCATCCAAGAATGAGCCGCCGTCCTTTTGTCCTCGTTCCCCTTTGTGAAATCGATCCCCGATGGACCTTTCCTGGAACGACCGACACGGCGGCCGATCTTCTCAGCGCCCTCCCGTACTCGACCGGGGAGGTGATGATTCACAGCTCACTTGTTTTGCCGGGACCTGAGGGGTCGGAGTCACTCCTCGATCGCATCCCAGCCGAAGGGAGGGTGGAGGGTTGAATCCGACCTCGCCATTCATCGCTATCGAAGGGGTTATCGGAGTCGGCAAGACGACCCTCACGCATCTTCTCGCCGAACGTCTGGGCGGGTCCGTCGTACTCGAAGCAGTCGACGAAAACCCCTTTCTCGAGTCGTTCTATTCGGATCGCGCCCGCTACGCCTTCCAGACCCAGCTCTTCTTCCTGCTCTCGCGGTTTCGTCAACAGATGGGGCTTGTGCAGCGAGATCTTTTCTCTGGGGCGGTCGTCAGCGATTACCTCTTTCAGAAGGACCGCATTTTTGCGTCCATCAACCTGGCCGACGATGAGATGGAACTCTACGATCAGATACTCCCTCTCCTGGAAAAAGAGCTACCGATGCCGGAGCGTGTGGTCTACCTGCGGGGGGATCTATCCGTGGTGCTCGATCGGATCGAACGCCGTGGACGGTCCTTTGAGAAAGACATCGATCCCGCCTACCTCGAGACTCTCCGCGAGGCCTACGACTACTTCTTCTTCCACTTCGATGCGGCTCCGGTGCTCGTCGTCAACACCGACCACCTCAATGTCGTCGAAAACCCCGAGCATGCCGACCAATTGGTCGAGCGGATTCTTTCGCACCATAAGGGAACTGCCTACTACAACCCGGTTTGACAGGCTAGTAAGGTCGACCGATGCTCGATCGGCGGGACCAAAAAGGCCTCGTTTTTTCTCAGTTCGATGTCGAAATAGATGCGTGAGATGGCCCTGGTTCGTACAATCCGAGCCATAGTCCTGTCCACGAGTGCCTAGAATCTAGGAGGCCCCATATGCGGTGGAACATTCGCGACATTCGGCAGATGAAGGGACGGGACAAGATCCCGATGCTTACCTGTTACGACTTCACGATGGCCAAGCTACTCGACCAGGCTGGCGTGGCACTGCTTTTGGTCGGCGATAGTCTCGGCAACGTAACACTCGGTTACGAGACGACTGTTCCCGTCACCATGGATCAGATGATTCATCACGCCTCGGCCGTGATGCGGGCGCGCCCGAAGGCGCTGGTCATCGTCGACATGCCATTTCTTTCCTACCAGGTCAGTCCCGAGGCAGCCCTCGAGTCGGCCGGACGCATCATCAAAGAGAGTCAGGCTGATGCGGTCAAGCTGGAGGGCGGCGAGCGGAGCCTTCCGGCCATTCGCAAGATCGTGGAGGCGGGAGTTCCCGTGTGCGGACACCTCGGGCTGACTCCGCAGTCGGTTCTCGCCTTGGGCGGGTATCCTCTACAAGGTCGCGGGCAGGAGGGCGATCGCCTGCTCGAAGAGGCGAAGATGCTCGAAGAGGCTGGTTGCTTCTGCCTCGTCCTCGAAAAGGTTCCGGCGGTTCTAGCTCAACGGGTGACGGACGCGATCGGTATTCCCACGATTGGCATCGGAGCAGGAGCGGGCTGTGACGGCCAGGTTCTCGTCATCAATGACGTCCTTGGTCTCGACCCGGAGTTTCGGCCTCGTTTCGTGAAGCGCTTTGCCGAACTCGGATCCCAGATCGTCGAAGCAGCTGCAACGTACTGCAACGAAGTTCGCCAGGGAGAATTCCCGGCTCCCGAGCACGAGTACAAAGACACCTCAGGACATTTGAGTTCGGCCAAAGGGTCGACCAAAACGACAAAGACACGGAAGAAGAAGGCCAAGGAATAGGCCGACTCGTTGAGGGCAACTTAAGAATTGAAACGGATTGGAAGCGTTTCCCGCTTGCAGCGCGAAATGCGCCAGGCTCGTGCGGCCGGGCAAACGATCGGGATTGTCCCGACCATGGGGTCTCTCCACGAAGGCCATCTTTCTCTCGTCCGCCGGGCTCGGCGTGAAACCGACCGGGTCGTGGTCAGCATCTTCGTCAATCCTCTCCAATTTGCTCCCGGAGAGGACTTCGGATCGTATCCGCGCAGCATTCGCCGGGACGCGAAACTTCTGCGGGAGGCCGAAACAGACGTCCTCTTTCTTCCAACCGAGGAGCGGCTTTATCCGTCGGGGTTCAGCACCCGCATCGAAGTAGATGAACTGGACGAAGTCCTCTGTGGGCGGTCGCGTCCCGGACACTTTCGAGGTGTCTGTACGATCGTGATGAAACTGCTCCAGGCCAGCTTGCCGGACCGACTTTATCTCGGACAGAAGGACTACCAGCAGGCCACGATTCTCCGCCGCATGGTTCGGGACCTCGATGTCCCCGTTCGTACCGTGGTTTGTCCGATCGTGCGTGAACGGGACGGGCTGGCCATGAGTTCGCGAAATGTCTACCTGAGCGAGGAAGAGCGAAACTGGGCCCCGGCCCTGCAGGCGGCCCTGGCCGACGCGAAGAGACGGATTCTGGCCGGAGACTGGTCTAGCCCTGGGGCGGTCACTCGTTCTGTGAAGAGCCGCCTTCGATCCGGTCCCGGTAACACGGAATACGTAGAACTTCTGCACGCGGATACGCTGCAGCCCGTGCGGGTGTTGGAAGGAGAACTCGTTCTCGCCCTGGCCCATCGCCTGGGCGGCGCCCGTTTGATCGACAACGTTTTGATCCGCGTTCCTCGCGAACGCAAAGGCAATTCGGAAAGGAAAGTGAAGAGATGAAGCAAAGCTGGAGCACCCTCGTCCTGGCGGCGGGGAAGGGGACCCGAATGAAGTCGGACAAGGCCAAGGTCTTGCACGAAATCGATGGGAAGCCGCTTCTTTCTCACGTCCTCGACACGGCGGAAATGCTCCCCCTCGCCAGAAGTATCGTGGTCGTCGGCCATCAGGCCGATCGGGTGAAAGATGCTCATGCCGCCTACAAACTCGATTACGCACTTCAGGATCCGCAGCTCGGAACCGGGCACGCCGTGATGTGTGCTCGTGAGTTTCTCGAAGGGCAGGAAGGCTCACTACTCGTCCTCTACGGCGATGTTCCGCTTCTTCGCCCAGCCACGCTCCACGAGCTGATGGAGCGCCATGAGCGCAGTGGCTACGGTGTGACGGTCCTGACTGCCCGACTCAAAGATCCCTCCGGCTACGGTCGGATCCTGCGCGACGAAGCGGGTGACTTCTCGAGGATCGTGGAAGATCGCGATCTTTCCGAAGAGCAGCGGGGGATCGATGAAATCAACTCCGGGATCTACACATTCCGCATAGAGTCCCTTCTCGAGGCGCTCGATGGTTTGAAAAACGACAACGCCCAGGAGGAGTACTACCTGACCGACACTCTCGCCATGATTCGAGAAAAAGGTCTGGGTGCGGGCATCATGGAGATCTCCGATCCGGAGGAGATCTCGGGAATCAACACGATACCGCAACTCGACGCGGCTGCGGCGGTGCGGGCTGAGCGTCGTAACGTGGGAGAAGGAGCCTTCGGTTGTCCGGTTCTCGATCGCTTTCAGAAAAAAAGTGATCTCATTCTCTTTCGACGCGATGGGATGATTGTTTCTTTGGCGCCGCACCCTTACAATGCGGGCCATATCTGGATTACTCCTGAGCGTCCGGTAGTTTTCTTTGGAAGCCTGGACTCCGAAGAACAACGTGCGCTCTTCCAACTCGGCAAGGAAGCTGAGGGATGGTTGGAAGAAGCCTTTCGACCGCAGGGGTTCAATATCGGATACGAATCGGGAAGGACGGGACGCCAACTGGTTCTGCACGTCATACCACGGTGGTCAGGGGATGCCAACTTCATGCCCCTGATCGGGGAAACGAACGTGCTACCGGAAGAACTCGAACAGACCCGAGATCGTCTCCAGAAGATTATCGCTCGACCCTGAGAACTCGATTCGAGAGTTCGAAAGGGGAGTCGGGCGAGCAGCGAGGTAGTCAAGGATGACGCGCCGCCGGAAAAGCCCGCGAAGATCACGCAAAAAGAAGAGTGGAGTCGGTCGGTTCATCGAGGGAATGGGGGTTCTCGTTCTTCTCCTCGTTGTCCTGACCTTCGGAATCTCGATTGCCGCTCGCTTTCTTCCGGGCGAGGGGAAAGCGGGGGCCGTCGAAAGCCAGATTCAGGCATCGAATGTCGCCCCAGAGCCCTCCGACCTCAGTTTGGAGGGTGGCCGTCCGGTCGTCGTCGTCGAGAATGGCTGCGGCACTCCCGGCCTGGCTCGGGAGTTCAGCGAAGAAGTCCGCGAACTCGATGTGATAGATTACCTAGATGCGGACCGTTACGATTATGAACATACGGTAATCGTGGCCAATGAAGCGCATCAGGACGAAGCTCGTGCTGTGCTTCGGCAACTGACGGCCCGCTACAACGTCGGGCGAATCGATCTGAGTCAGGAACCGAGCCTGCTCGCGCCCGTCAAAGTGATCTTGGGACGTGATCTCGCCGAAGTCTGGGCTCGCCGCACTTCCGAGACCCGCTGAGATCGGGTCTGAAGGTCTAGGAGTAACCCAATGGGCGCTGTCGGTATTCGCGAAATTCTCATCATCACCCTCATCATTGTCATCCTTTTCGGTGCCAAGAGGATTCCAGAGCTCGCCAAAGGGATGGGGCAGGGAATCAAGGAATTCAAGCAGGGGATGAAAGACGGCTCGATCGAGCCAGGTGACGACGAGAAAAAATCGAGTTAACTGATTGTTAGTCAGTTACTTCGACTAACTATCCCATCCCATTTGTGAAGCTGCCGATCAGCTGCGACTGGGATCCTACCGTAGGAAGATGAGAGCGACGGCGATCGCGAGGATCGCGAAGCCAAGGATCGCCCAGATTTTCCATTTTCCTCCGAAGCCACCCCCGGACGAGTCACCTGGCGACCCATGGAGAGCCTCCATTTCGGCCAGACGGGCGCCCCGCGTCTGGGGGTCCTCCGCCGGCCGCGCATCCATGGGGACCTCGCGCAGCACCTCGATTCCGTCGTCTTCCGGGTCCGGAAGAGGGGGCTCGGCTAACTCCTCTGGGGTAAGTTCGATATCGCAGACAATCGTGGTGACGTTGTCGGGTCCTCCAGCGGCGTTGGCCGAATCGATGAGCTGTTGTGCCGCTTTCTCGGGATCGGGCTCGTCTCGGAGAGTCGACCGGATCTGTTCGAGGGTGGCCGCCCCGTGAAGCCCGTCGCTACAGATGAGGTAGCGATCTTTCGAGCGAACCGGAAAGCTCTTCTTGTAGACCTCGAGGTCCCCCTCCGTGCCGAGTGCCTGGGTGAGGATGTTTTTCTGCGGGTGGTTGGCTGCCTGCTCGGCGGAGATCCATCCGCGCCGTTCCTGCTCGGCGACCCAGGAGTGATCGAGAGTGAGCTGATGGAGTTCGCCGGCTCGAAGGCGATAGAGGCGGGTATCTCCGATGTGGGCGATGAAAATCTGGCGGTCCGCAAAAACGGCCGCGGTCGCCGTGCTACCCATCCCGCGGGCTTGCTCTTTCGCCGCGGCCATTTCGCGCAGGTGGGAGTTGATCCGCATGAGCTCGGCTTCCAGGCCGTCGAGCAGAGCATTTCCCGGTCCGTGTTCCGGTTCGTCGCCGTGCTCGATGTAGGTGCGGAGTCGATCGATCGTGGTGTCCGCCGCTACGTCACCGGCTTCGTGCCCGCCCATCCCATCGGCTACCACGAAGAAACCACTGAGCCAGGAATCCCGGGGCGACCAGGCCAGGAGGGCGTCTTCGTTCCTTTGTCGTTTCTGGCCGGTGTCGCTGAAAGCCCCGAAGCGAATCTGCATCGTTCTCTACATCCCTCTCCTAGCGAGCCGCGGCTCGGAGGACTTTCTCCAGCCCGTCAAAGAGATCTTCGATATCGGCATCAGAGAGCTTTGTCGAAAATGGCAGGCTGAGCGTACGCTCGCTGATCTTCGTGGCCTCGGGGAACTGCTCCGGGGCCAGGTCAAACCGATCGCGATAGTACGGATGGAGGTGAACGCCGCGATAGTGGATTCCTGTCCCTATGTTTTCGGCGTGCAATGCTTGTTGGATCTCGTCGCGGGACCAACGGACGCGGTTGGGGTCGATCTGCACGATGAAGAGATGGTAGGCGTGTCGGTCCCCCTCCCGAACCGGTGCCGGCAGGAGGAGGGGGAGCGAGGAGAGTCGGTCAAGATACTGCTTCCAACGGTTCGCTCGCTCCTGCCAATTCTCCTCGGCCCGTGCGAGCTGGTGAATGCCGAGGGCGGCCTGCAGGTCAGTCATGTTGTACTTGAATCCGGGGAAGCCGACTTCGTAGTGGCGAAAGCCTTCGTCCGAGTACCGTTTCCACGCGTCTTTACTCATCCCGTGCAGTCCGGCGACTTTGATCCAGGATGCAATTTCGTCATTTTCCGTCGTGACGATTCCACCCTCTCCGGTCACGACGTTCTTCGTGACGTAGAAGCTAAAGGCTGTGCAATCTCCGATCGTCCCAACTTTCTTACCCTGGTAGACCGTCTCGACGGCGTGGGCCGCATCTTCGAGGATCTTGATTCCGCGTGGTCGAGCCAGCTTCGCGATCGCGTCCATATCGGCGGGCCGCCCGGCGAAGTGGACGGGTACGATAACTTTGGTTCTGTCGGTGATGGCGGCGGCGACGGCTTTTGGATCCAGGTTCATCGTTTCCGGCTCGCAATCGACGAGGACCGGAATCGCTCCGACGTGGCAGACCGAGTTGGCTGTGGCCGCGAAGGTCATGCTCGGGACGATGACCTCATCGCCAGGCGAGACTCCCAACGCGATGAGGCTGAGGTGGAGTCCGGCCGTACAGGAGCCGAGAGCAAGAGCATGGCTGGCCCCGACGTACTGCGCAAATTCCTGTTCGAAGCGTCCCACCCGGGGGCCGGTCCCGATCCAACCCGAGCGCAGGACGCTCTCTACTTCTCGGATCTCGGGTTCACGAAGATCGGGGGCCCCAAAGACGAGGTAGTCGGAACGGATCGGAGTGCCGCCTTCCTGGGCAAGGGGGCGTTCGATTCTCGATGGACTCATCGGACTCCTTCAGGCGGGGCCAGAGCATGGTTGTCAGGACTCGTCCAGACCGGCCCGGACGAGTCAGGAGTGTAACGCTATCGGCGCACCGTGGCGATGAGTCGGTGCATCAAACCCGTCCGCTGCCAGCCAACCACGTCCGTCTTGTTGCACCCGAAACCCTCTTTGAATTCTTCGACGGCCCGGCGTCCTCCACTCGGGAGATAGTCGTACCAGGTGAATCCGTCGATGATCGCCTGGCGGATCGATTCGATGTGAAGGAGGACATTGGGCCTGACCGCACTGGCATCAGGGTCGAAGTAGCCGGCCAGGGAATGGACCTTTCCATTCCAGCGCAGGGCAAATATCCCGCCGATGACCCGCCCCTCGTAGCGCGCGACCGTCAGTCGGGATGCCGGCAGCGCAAAGACAGCCTCGTAGTAGGCGAGAGGATGCCAGAGGCGGGGCCGACCACCCCAACGCTCGAACGATTTTTCGTAGAGGGCGTAAACGGCCGCGACATCTTCGGCGCCGCCTTCTTCGACCGAGACGCCGCGACGGGTCATCCGCCTAACATCGTTTCGCCGATTCGACTTCAATTCGCCTTCCCAGAAATCCGACTCCTCGGCCGGGAGGGTGCGGAGGTGGGTCGTGTCGTCGTTGCGCTCGAAGTTCGCCTCGAGCCCCCAGTTGTCTTCCCGGCCCTGCGCGGACTCGGACAGAAATGGATTGCCCGTAATGTGGACGGAGGCGGTGCCCGTCCGGACCTCGGCCAGAGCCGCGCCGAGGGTGGGGATTTTTGCCGGCGAGTAGGAGGGGACGGTTCCCCCGTAGACGAACGGATAAGCAGAGTGGAGGGTCGTGGCCCCCTTACGGGACCAGCGGTGGAGGGGAAGGACACATCCCTCACTGGGAGCTCCGTTGGTCGGCTTCAACCACAGGCTTTGATCGTGGCAGTGGTCGAAGCTGCTCGTGACCACTCGGGCCCATCCCCGCGAGTGGAATACGGTGCTCTCCGGAAACCGGAGAAGGTGGGCATCCCACTCCTCATCGGTCCAACCAGTGTGGACCTGGTATTTCGCTGTCATCGCGACCTCCGCTCTAACCCGTCAAATCCGAGAAAAGCCCACCCAGCTCTCCCTCTTTTTAGATCGGTCAAACCATGTTGTGTCGTCAGCGGTTCTACTTCCATCATCGTGTGTTCCCTGGCCAAAGCCCCTTCAGCCGAACCAGATCTGACTTCTGCGGAATGAGGAGGCGTTGGGGAGGGACCCCGCTCACCTTCCAAAACAAAAGGGTCAACCCGACGGTTTGAAGCCCATAGGAGAGGGTGGAAGCCCAGGCCGCGCCCTCGATCCCATAGCGTGGAATCCAGAGCAGGTTGAAGGTGAGGTTGACGAGGAAGGCGAGAACAATGATCAACGACGGACCGAGGCGTCGATTCCGTCCCGAGAGGTCGCTGCTCAGGATCTTCCCCACGCTGAGGAGGGCGACCCCTGGAACGAGGATCCGGAGAGCTGGAACGGCCGGAGCAAACTCTTTCGAATAGAGCAGTTCGATGATGGGCTGGGCGACCAGGAAGAGGACGACTCCGATCATGATGACGAGTAAGAAGGACGTTCGGCAGGCCATCGGAGTGATCTTGTTGGCCTCCTCGTCGGTCAGGCTCGAAACTCGAGGGAAGAGGACGAGCTGGACGGACGAAGGTACGTGGGAGAGTTTCTCGGCCAACAGAACGGCGATGGAGTAGAAGCCTTGAGCCTGCAACCCGATCATCCCCGTAATCAAGATCTGGTCGAGACGATAGGTCCCCTGAATGGCGAGACTCCCGAGGTGCCCTTTGAGCCCGTAGGACAAGCTCTCACGAAGAATCTCTGAAGAGAGTCGAGGCGAAAAACGGCCGACTCGTCGGATGACCCAGATGAGCCCAACAATGGCAAAGACGGCCAGACTGATGAGGTAGCTGATCACGGCGATGCGAATTCCACCCGGTCGCCAAACCAATGTCACGAGTAGGATCGCGAGTAGAACGAGGTTTGAGGCAACCGTAATGAGGTTGTAGGCCGTGATCTTCTGATTCCCAAGAAAAGCCGAGAGCAGGAAGTACTTCAAGAGAATGAGAGGAACGGCCAGAGCCGAAAGCGTGAGTACGCCCGAGAAGAGGGGGCCACCATCGGCATTCATGAGGGGAGCAACCCAAATGTAGAGCGGAGTGGCCACGACGCCCAGAATCAGCGACCAGAAGAAAGCGTGGGTCATGATCTCCGCGAGGGAGTATCGCTTACTGGCCAGGTAGTAGGTGTGGGCGGTGTCGATTCCGAAGAGAAACGCGGTGGCCCAAAAGCTGGTCAGAGCTACCGTAGCCGAATAGGCGCCCTGTCCCTCGGCGCCAAGTTTGCGCGCAATGATGATGGAGATCGGGAAGTTGATCAGCGCGATGAGGATTCGGGTCGAGAACGTCAGCACGCTTTGCCGCAAGAAGCTCAGTCGACCTCCTAGAAGTTCACAACCCTCCTAGACCCGGGCGGGGGCCCGAGTCTCCTGGACGGACGAATTTTCCTTAGGCGCGACGCCCCGCGTACTAAAAAGCGCCGAAGCGGAAGTCTTGCACCGAGGCTGCGGCCTGCAGGCCGTTTAGCCATTCGGTCATGAGTTGGGTCTGGCGCTGCTGGAGCAGACTCCGGCGAAGGTCGAGCTTCTGGGAATCGAAGGCAGCGCGATCCGCCGAGGTTGCCTCCTCGACCTTGACGATGAAGGCTCCGGCCCGGGCAGAGAGAACCCGACCGATCAGCCCGGACTCGACGGCAAAGACGGGACCAAGGAGGTCCGGGTCACTCCCGACGCCGCGGGCACCCAGGCGGGTGACGGATTCTACCGTGTCGAAAGTAACGAGCGAGTCGACGATCGCAATCGACGCCATGTCTTCTCCTGCCTGCACGCGCGGGAGGATCTGCTCTGCTTTCGTCGCGGCCTTCTCGCGGCGCAGGAGGTCGGCCGCTTCCCGGCGAACGCGGTCACGAACGTCAGCGAGTTCCGGAATCCGTGTGTCCTGGCGATCCGTCACCCGGACAACGAGCCAATCGTTGGGGCGCTCCATGGGCGGTGAAACTGTTCCGACCGGATTACGAAAAGCGAATCGTTGCACCTCTGGCGCTGAGCCCAGGCCTGCGACGAACCCTCTTTCCCGGAACGGGTTCGTTTGTTGTACGGACACCTCATATTCCGCCGCCGTCGCCGTGAGATCGCCGTTTCCGACTTCGGTCCGGAAACCGACGGCGTTTTCACGAATCGCGGTCAGAGTCTCGGGATTGGCCCGGAGGGGGAGAAAGACGTCGGCAATCTTGATCTGACTTCCCGCGGTGGCGTCTTCTCTCTTCTCTTCGATCCGCACGATATGAAATCCGCGTGGCTCGATAATGACTTCGGAGATCTCTCCGGCGGGGAGAGCCGCCACTGCGCTTCGCACGGCCGGGGCGAGGCTATTTGGTGAAATCCAGGCCGCGGTCTCGCCGCCTCTTTGGTTGGCGGGCGCTTCCGAAAGGTCCATCAGGTCCAGAAGATCGTCGCCGCGCTTGGTGTCCTCGATGAGGGACTCGGCGAGGTCATAGATTCCGAGCGAGTCTTCCGTCGAGTAGGTCTTCGAGAAGCTGACATATTCCACCGTCGCTTCGGCCGGAACCCGATACTCCTTGGAGTGCGCCGCATAGTGAGCTTCGAGGGTGGCGTCGTCGATTCCGGATTCATCGACGACAAAGTCGGCCGACGAGACCCGTAGATACGAGATCTTGCGATTATCGTTCTTCAGTTGGAAGTCCTGCCAGAGTTCTTCTTCCGAGATGACTGCCGTCGCCATGACCTGCTGTTGGAGCTTGTCGAGCGGGAGGCTGGCCTGGAAGGAGGCTTCGATGGGCCGGGAGTCGAACGTCGGGGAACGCATCAGAGCCTGGTACTTGGAGAGGTCGAATTGTCCGTCCGTCTGAAACTGCGGAACACTACGGAAGTCGGCGGGGGGATCGTTCAGGACCGCATCGATGATCTCATCATTGGTTACGCGGATGTCACGCTCCCGGGCCTCGCGGCGGAGGAGGGACTCCTGGACG